>Ga0157374_10001805_pt1 | contig 18023 bp, 14 predicted proteins | sample M25metaG_FD_115308 | JGI IMG/M metagenome (GOLD analysis project Ga0157374, IMG submission 115308) | Miscanthus rhizosphere microbial communities from Kellogg Biological Station, Michigan, USA - M2-5 metaG | ecosystem: Host-associated > Plants > Roots > Rhizosphere > Soil | place: USA: Michigan...
GCCGCACGCGGAGCCTCATAGCTCGGCGCCGGGGGAGTCGGCCGCGACGGTTCAGGAGTTGAGGGGCTATTGCTACCCGGCTGATTCGGTTTCCACATATTCGTTTGTATCCTTTCCTGACTGCTGGAGATGACCCCTCTGCGGGCTACACTCGAAGCGCCGCCTCTGCAGGCAGAACGCTCTGTTTTCAAGATACTACTCCGCACTGCATCACGACTTACCGGGGATTCACAATGAATTCCACAGGCTTTGAACCTTCCTCAACACTCCCCCGAAGCTCTTTCCCTTCTTCCTGAAATTTCTTCCACATGTAACCCCTTTTATTCCACCCCCCAAAAGTACCATCCCGATCCCACCCACGTTTGGCCTGCCTTCGGTAGCATGGTTGGCATTCCAATGATTCAGCCGCGGTAACCTCCGCGAGCATTCTTCTCACCCGGCCGGCTCTCTCGAAACAAACACATCGCAGAGCCGGCCAAACTCCCTTTAGAGTCATCCATGAAATTCCATGTTGGTCTTCTTCTGCTGAGTATTGCTACGCCCGTGTTCGCAGCCACCAAAGGCCCAAAGACTCACACTGTTTCGCTCGGCGCAGTACGCCGAGTCCCCTACACCCAGCCCGATGCCACTCCTGACGAGAAGGTCGATGAGACCTCGAGCATCAAGGTTAGGCCTCTTTTTGTCGACGACCACCAGAGAGAGTGGACAACCGGCGAGCTTCACGAGATCACAGACCGCACCTTTGCTATCCGGCGTGCGCTTCATGTCAATGACGCGCTCCCGACCGATACCGTTCCGCACTGGATCTGGCAGCCTGGCCCCTGGATCACAGTCGATCGCGTTAACGGTCACATTACGGCGCTGCACCTTCCCGACTTCGATCCCGTCGTCTCCAACGCCGTCTGGTTCCGCGACTATGCAGCCTACTGCGGAACTGCCAATACATCCAAAGGCGCGAACCTTTATGTCATCGTCGCGCAACTGAGCGCTCATCGTGCCGTCGTGCGGAAGCTCATTGGCAAATGGCCCCAGCCCAACCACTTCATCCCTGTGTGCCAGCCAGCCAAATGGGACCGGCTTCCCTTGCGCGTAATGATTCAACCCACCGGCGGCGAAGCCTTCACCTATGACGTCGTGGGAACCTCCTCCATCATCGAAGAGGCAGACAACGACGACGGGAACTGAACTTCGTATCATCGTCCGTTCCGCTCCGGTGTAGCATCGTTGACAAACGCATTCCGGAGAAGACGAATGAAGGTCATGCGACTGGCAGACTCCACGCAGCCCGCCCAGTTGGTGGAAGCCTCCATCCCACAGCCCCAGCCCGGCCCCGGTGAAGTCCTTGTCCGCGTCGCCGCCGCTGGCACTATTCGCACGGAACTCGGCTGGTATCCCCATATTCACGACAAGTCCGGCAATCCGCGAAAAGGCGCCGTTCCCGCGCACGAGTTCGCCGGCAGCATCGCGGCACTTGGCGAAGGCGTTAGGGAGTTCACCATCGGCCAGCACATCTATGGCATGAACGATTGGTTCTCCGACGGAGCGCTCGCCGAGTATTGCCTGACCACTCCAGCAGCCATTGCACCCGCTCCGACCACGCTAACGCCCACCCAGGCCGCAACGGTCCCTATCAGCGCGCTGACCGCATGGCAGGGGCTGTTTGATCGCGGCCACCTGCACCCAGGAGATCGCGTCCTTGTCCACGGCGCAGCAGGATCTGTAGGCCTCTTCGCCGCACAGCTTGCGCATCTCCACGGAGCCCACGTTACGGGCACTGCCGGCGGACAGGACACTGCCTTCGCGAGGCAACTCGGCATCGCCCAGGTCATCGACTATCACACCACGCGCTTTGAGGATGTCCTCGCGGAGCCCTTCGATATTGTCTTCGACACCGTTGGCGGTGACATGCTTGTGCGTTCGCTTCCGCTTGTCAAACCCGGCAGGTTCGCTATTACGGTATCGGCCGCTCACGAAAATGCAACCGATGAACGTATCCGGAATGCTTTCTTCATCGTCGAGCCTAATCAGCGCCAACTGATGGAAGTCGCCGCGCTTATCGATACCTACAAGCTCCGCACATGGGTAAAGGCCACTCTTCCCCTTGCCCAGGCCAATGACGCCTATATCAGCACTATCCACGGGCACGGCAAAGTGGTCGTCGCCGTCGATCCGCGCACAGTTTAGGTCTCAAGTGTGATGCCCGATCAGAGGCTTCAATAGCGCATCCAGGCCGTTCCACGCAATCTGTACCCCAATGCACAGCAGGATGAACGCGATCACTCGCACGATGCCTTGTACCGTCGATGGAGCGATCTTCCGCGTAATCTGTGGGGCATATGCGTAACAGAGATACACCAGCAAAGCTATGATCAGAACCGCAATCATCAGCCCCGCTCTAGCCAGAAGATTCTCTGTGAGTGTCATACCGCCGGCATGCGCGCTCAACGTAATCATCACAACCAGGCATCCCGGTCCAGCTGTTATCGGAAACATCAGGGGATAAAAGGTCTTCGCCGACCAATCAGAAGATCTATTCTCACTCGCCGCCTGCGCTCCCGCCGATTCCTTCGACTTGTCGTTGTCCGGCTGATTCAGAACCGACCACCCAATCGCCGCTACTACGATGCCACCGGCAAACTGAACGATCGAGATCGACACCCCAAAAAACGTCAGCAGATACGACCCGACCAGCTCAATCACTGTAAAGAACAGAACCATGTTGATGGCAATCTGCCGCGCCAGCGACTTGTAGACCGACGGCGGCTGCAATCCCACCAATCCAAGGAACACCAACGCCGAACCCAGTGGATTCACCACTGGCAACAGCGCACTGAAGCCCAGGGCAAGGTGTCTCCACAGCTGTTCCACCGCTCTCCTCCACTTTGTCTCTGTGCACGATAACCCTACACCACGGGACTATCATCGTCTCATGGAGCCGTTTGATGATCTCCTCCGCCAGGCCGAACTCGCCCACGGCCACCTCTGCGCCGGACAGATCCTCGGTGTTCGCCTCGCTATGCTCGGCTGCCAGCGACTTGGCATCGACGATCCGCGAGGGGCCGATCGCAAACGCCTTGTCACCTTTGTGGAAATCGACCGGTGTGCAACCGATGCCATCGCCGTCGTCACCGGCTGCCGTCTTGGCAAACGCGCCCTAAAGTTTCGCGACTGGGGAAAGATGGCTGCCACCTTCGTAGACCTGAGTTTCCCTATAGATCCTAATGGTGACACGCCCACGTACAAAGGTATCCGCATCGCCGCGCTCGAATCGTCCAAGCAGCGAGCCCGCGAACTTTACCCGGATATCGAGAACAAGAACCAGCAGCAGATGCTTGCCTATCGCGAGCTTCCAGACTTCGACCTCTTCAGCGAGCAGTGGGTACGTGTGCCGATTCATCCACGTGAGATGCCGGGCTACAAATCGCAACGTATCACCTGCGCAGTCTGCGGTGAGGGAATCAACTACGATCGGAACGTACGCGGCGCAGATGGCCAGATCCTTTGCCAGTCCTGCGCCGCGTCCGAATCGCGCTACTATCAGCCTCTTGAATAACCGATCTTCGAGACTGATGCGGTTGAGGATGCACCATCCCTGCATCCTCAACCGCATTACCATCAACCCTGCATCTTCGTCAGGTAATGCTCCAGCCGACCCAGCGTCTGCTTGAGACCGATATCAGCCTTGTATCTCTCTACCGTCGAGCGCTTATCCTCCGTTGTATCGAAGATCATGCTGAACGTCAGTTTCGTCCGTTCGTCTCCCAGGTCCTCGAAGGTCACCGTTGTTCGGTGGTACGGCGCAGAGATATGGTCATACACCAGCCGCTCCGGCTCAACTACCTCGCGATACACGACGTGGTTCGGATAGTCGGTTCCATCCGGCCCATGCATTGTATGAATCCACTCACCATCTGCGCGGACATCCATTGACTTCGTCGTGTTCGTAAAACCATCCGGACCGTACCACTGCACCACGTGCACCGGCTCCGTAAATACCTTCCACACCAGTTCGCGAGGAGCGTTGATCACGCGAATATCCGTAAGCTCCTTCTCCGATACATTCGCTACTGTTCCCTGGGTCATGTCCGTCTCCTTCGTTTTGAATATCGTCCTGCCGTGTATCATCAGCGCGCAGCCTTCTTCGTCCTCTTCTGCACCGCGCCTTTCTTCGAATCACGCTTCGCGTCTGCGTGCAGCGCCTCGACATAGCTCTGCATGCGGTCCAGCCTCGCCTCCCATATCCCGCGGTACTCCTCCATCCAGTCCGCAATCTGCCGCAATCCGCGCCCTTCAATCCTGCACGGCCTCCACTGCGCCTCGCGTCCACGCGAGATCAGTCCTGCTCTCTCCAGCACCTTCAGGTGCCGCGAGATCGCCGGCATGCTCATCGCAAAGGGCTCAGCCAGTTCCGTCACCGAGGCCTCACCCAGCGCCAGCTTCGCCAGAATCGCCCTCCGGGTTGAGTCCGCCAGCGCAGCAAACGTTATGTCGAGAGATTCGTCAATTCGGGTCATGTTTATTTAACTCTTTAATTAAATAACACATTTGTTAATTACAACACCGACTGAACCCTGTCAAATACGCCTCAGAACATTTCTTTGAAACTAGGCCGACATCTTCTTTCGCACCTTCTCCGTCCACGACTCGCGTGCCCCCGGCTCCATCGTGGCGACCACTGCGAGCGCCCGGCTATACGCAGCATTCGCCTCACTACCGCGTCCCGCGGCCTTCAGCACGTCTCCAAGCGCTACCTGCGTTTGAACGGCGTCCGGAGCTATCGCGACTCCCTGCTGGGCCTCCGTAAGCGCAGCGTCCACCTTCTTCTCCTTTAGCAGTGCCGCCGACCGCTGCACATGGGCATAGGCTGAAGCCAGCGGCACAGCGAACTCGCCGTCATACACCAGCACGCCGTATCCAATCATCCCGGAAGGCTTCACGTCTTTGAACGCTCGATAGGGATTCAACACCTCCGAGCCAAACTCAAAGCCCGTCCAATCTCCCGCGCTGATCAGCACAGGTCCCTTGATCACAGGCGGGACGTCGTAAACCGCATCCACTGAGATCGAGTCGAAGGCCGGCAGCGGCTGGCACGGAATCCCATAACCTCTGAAGTCGATCAAAGGCTGCGCGAAGTATACGAACCAGCATTCCTTCACGCCGCGCTTCTGCAGATACTGCCTCACCTCGATCAATTGTTGCGCCCAATCAGCATTCGAGTCTGTCAGGTGCTTGTAAGTATGCTCTGGGCCGCCCCACATCTCGTTCGAGTACGCCATGTAGTAGGGATATGTCCTTGCTGACGAAAACGTATGGGCCACCAAGAGGACTCCAACAACACCGATGCCAGCCCGGTTGTATCCACCACCCGGCCGGCGCGCCCACGCCCAGCTTGCACCTGCGAAGACGCACAAGAACACATACACCGGAAGAATGTGCCGCGCACCTATGTTCAGGTTCGAAGTCATCGCCGTCCACAAGTAGACAGCCACCGGTACCAGAACAAATAGAATTTCGCGCCAGCGTCTCACTTTGGCCGCGATACAGGCTGTTCCCGCTGCCAGTACTAATCCAATAAATCCAATCGTTGATTTGATCGCAAGGACGCAAGGAAAATAGAACCACACGCCATGCAGATAGACCTTGCCGAAGAAGAAACTGGGCATTCCGTTGGCCATGGCGCGTACATCAGCAAGTCCGTAGAGATAAGACTCCGGCAGCATGCGCAAGCGGGCGAGCAGCAAGATTCCCTTCGCCTCCGTCGCGCGTAGCGGCGTCACATATTCTGCGAGCGTGGGCGCCAGTGTCATTCCCGCGGGTCGAGCCCTGTAGCGAAACCCATAGAACGCCCAAAGCACTACGACACCAATAAGGGCGATCGCTACCAGGCCAACCAGCATTCGCACCCCACGATGCGCCAGCGTTTCACGTTCTTCACCGTTCTCTGGAAACCGGAATGCAACCTCGCATCCAACGAGCACGACCAGCATTGGGGCGATCAACACTGCAGAGTGTTTGCTCGCCAACGCAAGCCCAGCCGACAATCCCGCTACAACCAGCCGGCCCCACGACGGCTGCTTCGCATAGCGATAGAAAGCGTAGACCGTGACCAGCATGAAACAAGACACGGCAACATCCGTCGTCACCAGCGCACTATGCGCAATCACATTGGGCTCGAACACGAGCAGGGCGAGCGACAGGAAGCCTGCACCCGGCCCAAACATCTCCTGTGACGTCAGGAAAACTACCACTGCCAACAGCAGCGCGATAAGACCAGCAAACATCCTCACGCGAAATGTCAGGGTTTCCACGCCGTACTCTGGGCCGTTGCCGAAGAGCATGTCACGTCCATCGAAGTACGCCTCACCTTTAAAGAACCGGTGCTGATCCGGCGGCACACGGAGAGGCAGGTGAAGTAGCGGAATTGTCGCCAGCAACTTCACGAGGGGAGGATGTTCAGGATTCAGTCCATAGTCATGGGTCTTCCACGACATGTAGCCAGCGAAGATGTGATCGCCCTCATCCCACGTGAGCGACTCCTGCCGGACTGTCGTGATTACCTCAAGCGCAAACAGCAACAGCAGAAAGACGATCCCACCGACCATCCACCGACGCTTTGACTGCACCTTAATGAACCTCGAATGACTCTGGCGATTCAGCAGTCCATCTTAGGTAGCGGCGCTTAGAACAGGCAAGTCTACATTTCTGCCCAGCGACGCAGCAGGTTGTGGTACACCCCGGTCAATTGCACGCCCACTGGACTGCCGGGCAAATCCACTGCCAGCTTCTGAATCGAGCGGTCGAGATCGAAGAGCATCGTTCTATCCGCATCGCTGCGAATCATGCTCTGAATCCAGAAGAAGCTTGAAACCCGGGCGCCTCGAGTTACTGGCTCTACACGATGCAGGCTGGTCGCTGGATAGAGCACAATATGTCCTGCCGGCAATTTCACGCTGTGCGTTCCGTATGTGTCTTCTACGATGAGCTCCCCGCCGTCGTAATCCTCTGGCGCCGTCAAGAACAGCGTCGCTGAGACATCTGTTCTAATCCTCTGCCCTGTCGTAGCTAACTGCCGGATTGCGGTGTCAATGTGTGTTCCAAAGTGACCACCGCCAGTGTAGCGGTTGAACATTGGGGGAAATACACGCAGTGGAAGCGCGGCCGACATAAACATTGGCGACCGCGCCAGTCCACCGAGGACAACTTCGCCCAACTCCAAGGACAACGGATGTCCCTCCGGGAGTTGATGATTCTCTTTCACGCGCTGTGCCTGATAGCCGGCTGTGACCTTGCCATCGACCCAATCGGCAGCATCCAGTTTGGCGCGCATCTGTCGCACCTGATCGGAAGTCAAAACATCTGGAATCGTAATCAACATAGAACTCCTAAATCTCTCTCATCGTCTCCTTGTCAGGCTTCCAACAACTAGAAGTGGGCATTGACGCTGAACTGAGCGCTAAATCCTTCGCCGGGAATCAGATGGTTCGGGTGTGGTTGATCAATGTAGAACTTGTTCGTCAGGTTAATCAGGTTCGCTTGGAAGTCGATACGATCGCTTATGGGCCTGCGGATCATCATGTTGAAGATCCAGTATCCGTTCATCGCCTTGAACGCTATAGGCGTCGCTGAGACGGGTTCCAGATTGGCCTGCGGAACGGCAATCATGGCGGTCGAGCTCGCTCGTCTCGGGCCTACGAAATTGCCACCGAAGCCACCTACGAAGCGCCACGGCAGGTTATGTGTGATCCACGCATTCCCTGAGTTCCGAGGAACATTCGCCAGCGGGAAGTTTTTGGGCGAGATGAAGTATGGGTAGATTCCGAACACCGGATCGTTCGGCTTGAACAGCGAGGCAAACGGCGATGCGTTGAGAATACTCTTCGTCACCACACCATCCAGATAGGCATAGCCGAGGATTACATCGAAGTGGGAAGCCAAGTGGCCCAGAGCGCCTACCTGGAAGCCCTGCACTCTCTGGCCGCCGACATTGAGGAACTGCGTCGTATCGAGAGGATTCGTCTCGTAAACGTTGTCCTTATTTGTCCGGAAGTACGCCCCGCTCACATTCAGCCGGTCATGCATAAGGTCCCACTTCGTGCCGGCCTCGTAGGTCTCATTCTGCTGGGGATCCTGCAATACATTGTTCGCGCTCAACGAAAGCGATTCCGCCGAGGGATTGAACGATGTTCCGTAGTCGAAGTACACGCTGCCGTTCCGGGCAGGCTTGATGACAATCGCTCCGCGATAGGTCGGCTGTTGGATGAGCTGTGACAACTTGCCTGTTGTGGCCGTCGGATCAACCGTCGTGTAGAAATAGTCGAAGCGCACGCCACCCGAAAGCTGCAGCCACTGGGTCACCTTCATCGTGTCCATGCCGGAGACGCCATACGCATAAGAGGTCACATAGGTGCGCGCTCCCACCGTCGGCGAAGGCAACACGTCGTAGGCATTCGGCGACAGCACGGGCGTGTAGATCGTCGCTGGATACGTGATGCTCTGTGGACGCGAACGCTCGCGGCCACCCTCTGCCATCACCACATAGTTGTTATCCAGACGCCCAATCTTTACATTGCCGATTAGCTGCGTCTGCTCCCACAGAATGTCTTCTGTAGAGTTGCGCGTGATCACATTCCGGCGCGTCTTCAACTGACTCAGCGGCGTGTTCATGGTGTAGCAGGGAGTCGCTGCCGTCGGAGAGCACGTGGCTACACCTACGCCGTTCACGACTGAGAAAGTCGGCGTCGTATTCACCTGCGGCTCTACTACTCGTATGTTTCGCGGATAGTTCCCCCAACGGCCGCTCGACCGCAAGACAATTCCGCGCGAAAAATCGTGTTCGATTTGTCCCGTTACGATATCAGGATCTGTCTTCAGGTTGCTTTCGTTTGCATAGCCGTAGAACGTCTTCCGATTCACCTTCACCGGAACCGCACCGAAGTAAGGAAGGCCATAGTCGGGAACGCTGTCTTCGCTCTCGTGGAGATACGCGATTGATCCGTGAGTAGGCTTATTGATTCCGAAAGCGATCGACGGTGCTACGCCATAGCGGCTGAGCTTTGCAAAGTCGCGGCCCGCCACGTTCGACTCGGATCCCATCGCGTTCAACCGGAACGCCGAACTCGGGATAAGGTCCGTCAATGGTTCATTTATGTCGGCAGTCACACGGCGCATTGCGTTCGTGCCCAGCTGAACCGTACCCCGAACAAAATCATGGTCAACGGGCATTTTTGACTCTTGGTTGATGACTCCACCGGTGGAACCCCTGCCGAACTCAACGCCCGCTGGTCCCTGCAGAACCTCGATCGCCTCATAGTTAAACGCGTCGCGATAGTACGACCCGAAGTCGCGAATGCCATCGATAAACATGTCATTGCGGGCTGAGAAGCCGCGGATGGTCAAGTTGTCGCCTTGCGCTCCGGCCTCGCCCGCCGCCATGCTGACCCCCGGAACATTGCGCAGGCTGTCACGAACCGTGGTTGCTGCCTGCTCCTGCATGATGAACTGCGGAACAACATTCACGGTCTGCGGCGTGTTCGTCAGCGTCTCCGTAAACTGTCCCAATGCGATTGAGTTCGGTGATGTCGTTACATCGACCGATTCCTTGGCGCGCAGACTCACCACGATCGTCGAAGTGCCCTGCGCCGCATAACTCAACCCCGTGCCTTCCAGTAGAAGCCGCATCCCATCTTCCGCAGTATGCAAACCAGTCACACCCTTAGTCTGAAAACCTGCCAGAGTTCCGTCCGGAAGTTCCACTCGAACCGACATACCGGTTGCTTGCTCATACGTCTTGATGCCGTCATCCAGTCCACCCGCAACAATGTTGAAGCGCTTCACGGGAAGATTTGCCACCGGGCCACCTGCGCCGGAGCCAGGCTCACTGCCTGGCTTGGTCGCCCCAAGAGCTGGACGGCTCGATCCCATCACCGTGTACGCGGCCAGAGTTCCCACCGCCAACCAGCTCCGCGATCCGGTAAATCTACGCCGCAGAATTTCGCTTCTCGCGCTCTTCTTCATCGCTGCTCCTCCACACTTCCAGCCCTTTCCGGCCCAAATTCGCGCACGAGGGGTCAATAACCGCTTAGAGCCAACTCGGCCCGCTGGTCAAAACTGCACGAGACACAATCGGCTAATCAGGATGTATGGAATGAATCGAGGGCGATTCAGGGATTCGCTGTGCAGCAGAAGCGCATCCTATAATCGCAGATAAACCTACGGTCGTTCGCGACTGTAGATCTCAGGTCCCTGCGGTCTCCGCCAAGAGATAACCCGCGGGGATCTGCTCTTTCTCCATCCCAGGCCTCGCTTGCATCGAAAAATCGCCGCAAACGCCCTTTCGAACTTCGATGTTTTGAATATAAGACAATAACAGTCCTATATCAATAGAAATATCGGACTATTATGGTCAGAATTCCGATAATCGTCCGACAGACGGGATCAAATGACTCGCGTCAAATAGCGTAAGAGGAATTTTCGGTGCGGCTCTCAGTCAAAACCGCCTTATGTGTGCTCACTCCGTTAGCTGCCTTTCTATTGGCCGGGCAGTTCCTTCATGCCCAACGAAAAGACGCGCACGTCATCGCAACCGCTGGTAGAAGCTACGATCTGACCGCCTCGGACCTTTCCATTCCTCTTACTCCGCACACTGGCGATTCAGTCAAAAAGGAGCTCGACGCTCTTCGGTCCAGTGTCCGGCTTTCTCTTCGCGTATCTCAGCTTCAAGCAGTTCGCCCACCCGGGGTTTCGTATGCCATCTATCTCGAGCCCATCGGCACAATTACTCGGTCCGATGCTTCTCGTGTTGGCTATATCAACTTTTTTTCCGTGAGCACGGGGGCAAAGGGGAGCCCGTTCGTCTTTGAAGTGACCGAGTTGGTTCGTGGATTACTCAATGCGAGTCCAAACCTACGGGGCCTTCAAGTCAGCATCGTGCCCGGCGCACCGCCTGAGTACACCCCTTCTGTCGGCAGCATCGAACTCATCGCCAATTGACATCCTTGCCGGGACGCTGTCGACTTCGGTGGTTCTCAGAGTCGCGGCGATCAAATTGCTGCTTGACATCGCCGCTCCGTCGAGCAATCATCCGGCTCACAACCCCGAACTCGAAGGAGACAGGCATGCCCGTCAGCCGTAGAGATTTCGTCCGGGCCTCCGCAGCAATACCTTTCGCCACCTGGTTCAACCAGTATGGCTTCGCACAAACAGCCGCTGTCCGTTTTGAAGTCACCACCCCGCAGGGCCAGGCGATGGTGAAGAAGTATGCGACCGCAGTGGCTAAGATGATGGCCACGCCCAAGACCTCGCCTCTTAGCTGGACCTTTCAGTGGTACACGCACTTCATTCCCACTCCCAAACCCGCGACCCTCACTACAGTCTTCGGCGCTTCGCCAAGCCCGCAGCGCTCGCTCGCCAACGAGATGTGGAACACCTGCCAGTCCCACATGGGACAGCCGGAAGACTATTTCCTTCCGTGGCATCGAATGTACGTCCTCTTCTTCGAGTCGATCATCCGAGCGGTCCTCGCCGATGACTCATTCACGCTCCCTTACTGGAACTATTCCGTCAGCGGCGCTGCGCACGGCGTACTGCCCGTTGCATTTCACTCAGCGAGTGATCCAATACTGAAATCGCTGTTTCTTGCCAACCGCAACAGTGGCGTCAACAGCGGCGTTCCAATCGACAAAGGACAGCCCGGCATCCTCGGCCTCGATTCGCTCGCACAAACGACCTACTCTCCCAGCGGACCCAAGCCCGGTTTCTGCTCAGACCTCGACTCGAAGCTGCATGGCGCGGTTCACGTCTCCGTTGGGAACTCGAGCAACATGGGCAGTATTCCTTCTGCCGCCGGCGACCCCATCTTCTGGATGCATCACTGCAATATCGATCGGCTTTGGGCCAGTTGGAACAAGGGCGGCAACCCGAATCCCAAGGGAAGCACGTTCCTCTCGAAGACCTTCGTCTTCGCTGACCACACAGGAAAACGGGTCGTCGCAAAGATCGGTGACTTCCTCGATATCGCTCCCCTGCACTACACCTACGATCGCTTCGAACCTGTACCCGCACGTCCCCCTGTTGCGCATGCGATTCCGGGGCCACCGAAGCCGGCCGCTACCGTGGCATCGGCAACAGCGGTCTCGCTTGCACCCAGAGCGGTCAGAGTTCCGTTGTCGAAGCCAATCCGTGGCGCGGCGATTCCACAGCAGGGTGCTGGCGGTCCCGTGAGCTACTACGTCGTCATCGAAGGCCTCAATGTAGACAGGCAGCCGGGTGTTCTCTATAACCTCTACCTCAATCTTCCGGAGGCGGCCTCAGACGCTACAAGCGCCTCACATCTCATCGGCTCGCTCAACTTCTTTGGATCGATGTCGCACGAGATGGGTGTTGGCACACACGCGACGATCAACAGGTTCGTCAGCTTCGACATTACGCCGCTCGTTCAGCGGCTTGGCACACAGGCAGTGAGCGGAGATCTGCACGTCACTGTCGCTCCTGCAGGCACTCCGCAAAATGAAGCGCAACCTAAGCTCGCATCGCTCAAGATTGTTAGCGCATAGTCGTTTCGCAACGTTTGTCGGTAACGAATAACTGAAATTATCCGAGGAAATCGCTTGCTTTTAAAAAGCAATCGTGGCACTGTAGTTTCTACGTAGGAGTTAGCCCAATGAAAGCAACATCGCACAACACGATGCGTAGGTCGCCGGAGACGATTCAATTCGTCACGGGTGATCGCGGGGCGCTTTATCCTACCTGGCTATAACTTCCTAGTCGGCTCCTACGTTAGCCAAAACCGTATTCCAACCTACTGAGTGGTGAAGAGAACAGTTACGTCGACTTGTTAATCGATCCCTTTGGGGACTGTTCTCGCTGATTCCCTCAGTAATCCTTCCGGCGCAAACTGCGTCGGCACGATGCGTCAACCCGCGCAGCCGCGAACCTGCGTCTGCATAGGACAAACCGCCAGTGGCGATAGAGCAGAGTTACTTCCACGCCTGAAGAGCAGCAGGGAGGGAAACCCTGCAGAGCAAAGACAACATGGGACGGAGGCGTCGCCTCGACTTACAAAGTTCCTTGTTGCACTTACTCCGAAACTCTACTCGATAGTTCCCTGGCGAAGTATCGTTGTAACTCACATTTCGGCCGGTGGCGTAGATAGCAGTTACTTCGCCTGTCAAGCGGGAGGTCGCAGGTTCGAATCCTGTCTCGGAAGCAGTTAATCCGTGTAGCTCAGTGGTAGAGCACCTTTACTGCAATCGCCTGTTCCCCGGCCATAACCATCCAGCTCACTCGCTGGTTAGAAAGGAGTCCTGTCATGAGCAGGGCATACATCAAGGGCGGAACCCCGGTCGGCTCAGAGTCCTTGTGCCGAACTTGTGCCAATGCGCACATCATGACCGGCTACCGCGAGTCAGAGATGGTGACCGTCTGCACCGAGACACACCCAAACATCGTGTTGCCGTTCAAGGTCTACGACTGCACCGGCTACTACGACAAGAACCGTCCGGATTGGGAACAGATGCAGAAGCTGGCGATCAACATTACGCCAGATCCGCTCAAGCCGGTTGGCTTCAAGGTCGGTGCAGGTTTTCTATCCGACACTGACAACGAAAGCCAGCATGTTGATCTCGAGAACGCTCGAGGACGGCTCCTGTAACCACTTCGCCGGTGGCGAAGACAGCGGATACTTCGATGGTTGAAAGCATCGGCGCAAGCCGATGCAGCGCAGGTTCGAATCCTGCCTTGAGCCCTCACCGGCTCATGTGAACCGCAGTCGCCTATTCCCCGGCGAATAACCAACGCACTGAAAGGAGGTGCGAGATGAAGTTGAACGTACTCAAGCTAAGCCTGCTGCCGCGTCCCCGCACCCATGAGGGAGCGCCCGCCGTAACCATCTCGCCGGAAGCAGCGCTTCGGCGCAGCGTCCTGGCCTGCATGCTCTGGGAGAACGAGTTCTACGAGTCCGGCGAGACCATCGCCGCGCGCATCCGTGCACTTGTTCCCCAGGTCGAGCCTGCCACCGTAGCCGCGCTTGCCGTTGAGGCCCGCACCGCGATGAAGCTGCGTCACGCGCCGCTTCTACTCGCGCGCGAGATGGCTCGCTACGCTACGCACCGCTCGCTCGTCGCCGAGACGCTCGTACGCGTCATCCAGCGTGCCGACGAGCTCGCAGAGTTCGTCGCCATCTACTGGGCCGACGGACGCACGCCGCTCGCCGCATCGGTGAAGAAGGGCCTCGCAGCCGCCTTCACCAGCTTCGACGAGTACGCGCTCGCGAAGTACGACCGCACCGGCGCAGTGCGTCTGCGCGACGTCCTCTTCCTTTGCCACGCACGTCCCCGCGACACCGCGCAGGCTGAGTTGTGGAAGCGTCTCGCAGCCGGTGAGCTCACAACTCCCGATACCTGGGAGGTCGCGCTCTCCAGCGGCGGAGACAAGCGAGCGCACTGGGAGCGGCTGCTGGTCGGGGGGCGCCTCGGCGCCCTCGCGCTGCTGCGCAACCTTCGCAACATGAAGGCTGCCGGAGTCAGCGAGGACTACATCGCCGCTGCGCTTGAGACGATGCGCACCGATAGAGTGCTTCCGTTCCGTTTCCTCGCTGCGGCGCGCTACGCTCCGCAGTGGGAGCCGAACCTCGAGCGTGCAATGTTCCGCTCGCTCGGGGAAGCGGATCGACTTGCCGGACGCACAGTCCTACTCGTCGACGTCTCCGGAAGCATGGTCGCACCGCTCTCAGCTCGTTCCACGATGCTGCGTACAGACGCTGCATACGGTCTCGCCGTACTGCTCACGGAAGTAGCGGAGAAGGTCAGCGTCTATACCTTCTCAGACGCTTGCGCTGCAATCCCGCCTCGGCGTGGATTCGCACTACGCGATGCGATGGAGGTGTCGCAGCGCCACGGCGGGACACGCCTCGGCGCCGCGCTGGACTCCATTCGCGAGCAGTACGACCGCATCATCGTCATCACCGATGAGCAGTCCCACGACCGCGTCGGAGCCCCGCGCGGGCGCGGCTACATGATCAATGTAGCCAGCGCCCGCAACGGAGTCGGCTACGGTCCGTGGACACACATCGACGGTTTCAGCGAAGCCGTCATCGACTACATCCGCGAGATCGAAGGAACTCGCCTCAACTAACAAAACAAAGCGGCGGAGAGCAATTGCTCTCCGCCACGATCTTCCGTAGAGACACAGACAACCCATTGAACGGCAGATAGAGATAGAGCCAGTCATCGATAGAAGGCACCCGGTCACCCTGAATAAGCCATCGCACTTTCGTTTTCTTCGTGATAGTGTGGGCGTCGACTCCCCTATTTACGAGCAGGTATGACGGCCCCCAAACATCGGTTCCTTGCAATTACTCTTCTCTATCCTCTCTTTGCTTTCGTTGTAACTTTTGCAAACGCCGCGACAACGCGCGTACCTGCAGACAAGCCAACCATACAGGCAGCAATCGATTCTGCATCCACCGGAGATACGATTCTCGTTGCTCCCGGAACCTATCACGAAAACCTTGTAATCGACACAAAAGAGATCACGTTGGCGAGCGAGCAAGGCGCAAGTAAGACTATTCTCGACGGGGACAACAACAGTACCGTCCTTACAATCCGCAATACACCTTCGTTAGCCACGACCATCAACGGTTTTACGTTTCAGGGCGGAAATAATGCTGATCAAATCATCGCCGGCGGCATTTATCTCTCGAAAGGGGGCGCCACGATCACTCATTCAGTCTTCGGGGCGAACTACGGCGGCCAGATTTTTATCGAGAAGGGCAGCGCAGTCGTTTCTTCGAACAGCCTAACCACCTCACCGTTCCCAAGCTGTGGCATCAACAACGGTAACGGCGGGTTTGCCATTAAGATTTGGAACCTGTCGACCGTCATCGACTCCAAGGGAAATGTCGTTCCAAACGACATCCTCGACAACCTGATTGAAGGAACCAGCTCATGCCCCGGCATTGCCATCACGGTCACGACAACCTCCGCCGGTAATGCAGATATACCTGGACCAGTTAATATTGCCAACAATATTATTCGCAACAACGAGTACGCAATCGGTGTCTATTCGACTCAGGCTCTTGTACAACAAAATGTGATTTACGGCAATTTCGCCGGGGCACTTACCCTAATTCATCCTGTATCAACATCGCCCACGACCAATCCAACAGACTTCACTGATCCTCCCGATTATTTTGTCGTCAACAACACCATCGCTAACAATGCGTGGAAGGTAAGCGGAGGTTCTATTAAGTCGGTCTCTCTCTCCGGCAACTACGCCAAAATCGCGTTTATCAATAACCTGGTGCTAAGCAGTTCCTCAGTTCCGATCTTCGAGTGCTATCCGTCCCATTACACTCCCGTCATTTTCGATCACAATGACATCTACAACAGCAATGGCCCAATATTCGACGGCAATTGTCTTGCCAATGCAACCGGCAATGGGAATATCTCTGCACCTGCGCAATTCGTAAGTGCAACCGACCTGCACCTCAACCCGGGATCACCGGCAATCGACGCAGGAAACAACAGCTCCCCAAGCCTTACGACCACCGACATCAACGGAGCCCCTCGCATCCAAGACGGCACAGGAAATGGCTTGAACGCAGTGGACATGGGGGCCTATGAAACCTCCGGCGTGCAAAATGCGACGCCTTCCGTACTTACTCTCACCTCCTCGGAGTACTACACCTATCCGGGAGTGATCACGCTGACAGCAAGACTCCTTACTTCCAACTCTCCTGCTCGACCGGTGTCTTTTTACCAGGATGGAACCCTTCTGTCCTCGGCCGTTCTCGATCCTTCTTCTCTAGTGTCTACGAATCTCACGCTCAGCAAACCTGGACTCTATAGCTTCACCGCAAAGCTGGATGCCGCTTCAGGATTCAGTCCCGCTACAAGTGTCGTCATTTATGTTTATGTAGCTGCTGGACAACTCACGTCTTCCACTTCGCTGACCGCCACCCCCAACCCGGTCGACGTAGATCAGCCGCTTACGCTCTCATCAGTCGTTACTGGATCAGGTACTTCTGCTGCTCCGACAGGCATCGTCACCTTCTACGATGGCAACACGCCATTGGGCCCCGCTACTCTCGACGCGGCAGGCCATGCAACCTACACTACCCCCACGCTAGGCGCAGGTATCCACACGTTGCGCTCCGTCTATGGCGGAGACACTACATACTCCCAGAGCAGCTCACCCGCCGTCTCGGAAACCGTCCGGCTTCTCCCTTCCACAACGACCTTCACTATCGCACCCGGCGCTGTCGTTGCGGTTCAGCCAGTAACCGTTACTGTCAACGTCGACCCCATCACAAAGGCGCCATATTCTTCGCAGTTTTGCTCTTGTGCTGTGACCGTCAGTATCGTCGGACTCCCATCCGGCGTCGCTCCCACCTACACCTTACCGCTGCATAATGGCAGCGCCACCTTCAGCTTCGGTGTCGGCTTCGGTACCGGCGCCTATACCTTCTCCGCCAAGTTCAATGGGAGCACGGTCTTCGCGTCCAGTAGCTCTGCGCCCGTTCAGTTGAACGTCGCTCGGGCTCCTACAGCCATTAGCCTTACCGCTTCGCCAAATCCAGCAACCCAGAACCGGACAATAAGCCTCTCAGCGAATATCACCGCTCTACTCTCAGCCACCGTCGGCCCCGGATCCATCACTTTCTTCGACGGAACCACACTTATCGCTTCCGCTCCATTCGGCTCAGCCGGACCGATCCCTGCCAACCAACTCACCAACACAGTCACGGTCACGGTAAACACCAACGCGCTCGCGGCTGGCACCCATAGCATCACCGCAAGTTACGCCGGAAACAATAACTTCCTGCCCGCTGTCTCATCACCCCTCGTAGTCACCATCAAGCCACAGGACTTTTCTATCGTCGCCGCCGACCCCGTCATCACCATCCAGACTGAGCACCATCGTGCGACCCGCGTGACTCTCACCAGCGTCGGCGCCTTTGCGGACCAGCTTTCGCTGCGATGCGACAATCTTCCTGCTCACGCCACTTGTACCTTCGATCACTCCGC
>Ga0157374_10001810_pt1 | contig 18003 bp, 9 predicted proteins | sample M25metaG_FD_115308 | JGI IMG/M metagenome (GOLD analysis project Ga0157374, IMG submission 115308) | Miscanthus rhizosphere microbial communities from Kellogg Biological Station, Michigan, USA - M2-5 metaG | ecosystem: Host-associated > Plants > Roots > Rhizosphere > Soil | place: USA: Michigan...
AACGGTAACGTAACATTAGATTATCAGCTGATCAAAAACCTTACTTATCACCTGAACGCAGGTAGTGAATATAGCAGCGGCGTATCGGGCCAGTACACGCCGAGCACGCTCCCTGCCGGCCAGGCAAACGGGGCTATGGCGTCCGAGCAATCGTTTTATTCATTCAGATGGTTAGTTGAAAACTACTTCACCTATAAGTTTAAGATCGGTGAGGCTAATGATTTCACAGCGCTATTAGGTACGTCAAATCAAAAAGATGTGAGCGAATCGTTATCGGCCTCATCCAAAAACTTTTCGACCGACGAGTTCCTTTACTACAACCTGGGCGCGGGTGCATTAACGAATGGTTATGGCAGCAGCAAAACGCAATCGACCAATACCGACTATTTTGGCAGGGTCAACTACTCTTATAACGACAAGTTACTGATCACTGGCACGCTTCGTTATGATGGCTCATCCAAATTCGGTCCGAATAACCGTTACGGCTTGTTCCCATCAGGTGCTGTGGCCTATCGTTTGGCCGATGAAAGCTTCATCAGGAACCTGAATACATTTTCGAGCCTTAAGGCGCGTGTAAGCTATGGCGTAACCGGTAACGACCGCGTGCCGAACTACCTGTACCTGGGTACTTTTACTAACTACAATACAGTTATCGGCACCGATGGCATTTTGCAGCCGGGTGTTGAACCGGCTACATTACCAAACCCGAACCTGAAATGGGAAAGTACATCGCAATTTGACGCTGGTTTGGATATGGGCTTTGCCCACGACAGGATACTGGTTACTGTCGACTTTTACCGAAAAGTTACCAGCGACCTGCTTACACAAGTACCAATTGGCCAGCAATATGGCTTTGCCAGCGAGTGGGTTAATGGCGGTTCGATCCGCAACTCGGGTATCGAGTTAGGTATAAATACCGTTAACATCCGCACCAATAACTTTGGATGGAGCTCTTACTTCAACTTCGCTTTTAACAGCCAGGCAGCGTTATCATTAGCGCCGGGTATCCTTGAAATTGATGGAACTACGGCCAACCCCAGCGGCACTGTCTCGGGTCAGCAGTTTACCAAGCTGGTTCCCGGTCAACCACTCGGCGAGTTATATGGCTATGTGTATACCGGGGTAATAAAAACCGGTGAAACCTATGCACCGGAACCTAACGCCAAACCGGGCGATCCCAAGTATAAAGATGTGAACAACGATGGTACCATCACGCCTGCCGACCGCACTTACCTGGGCAACACGACTCCGCGTTTCACAGGTGGTTTTGGCAACAATTTCCAGTATAAGGGATTTGATCTCAACATATTTTTCCAGGGCTCATTCGGCTACAAACTGTACAATATGAACCGCCTGGTGCTTGAGTCGACAACCTCGACCGATGCACTTAATCGCTTTGTTGCGGGCACCAATGAAAATACCTCTACCCCACGTGAAGGTTATTTCCTGAGCCAGTACGGCAGCTATGTAAACTCAAGGTTTGTTGAAAATGCCTCTTACCTGCGTTTAAAATCGGTTGCGTTGAGTTACACTTTACCCAAGTCACTTTTCGCACATATTAAGCATATACAAGGGCTGCGGATATACGGTGAGGCACAAAACCTGTTTACCATTACCGGCTATAAAGGTACCGACCCTGAAACCAATGTGCATACAACCAACACCGGCGGCGGGCTTGACTTTGCGGGCTTCCCTGCATTCAGAACAGCCGCTGTTGGTTTAAGGCTTTCATTGCAATAATTAAGAGGATTACAGGATCAACATAAATCAGAAGAAAATGAAAAAATATATAATTGCTTTACTCGCAGCTGCCTCGCTAACGCAGGTGAGCTGTAATAAAAACCTGGACCCGAAGGTTTATAGCTCGCTTACCAACACCAATGCGTTCAAGACCGAATCGGATGCGCTTGCGGCAGTAAATGCCGTATATGCACGTTTGAAAGGACCGTCAGTTGGCGACAATTACGACTACTGGACCGTTCGCCACTTTGCATTGACGGACCTAACCACCGATTTGGGCCATTGCAGCTACGGCGGTGACCCTGGCCAGCTCTCTAATATTACATGGAACTCAGCAAATGGCCTCATCGCTGAAGATTATCGCCAGATATACAAATTGATAGCTGATGCCAACAACGCGATCTACAATCTTTCGCCGATGACGGCGCTGACTGATGCACAGAAAACGCAGTTCCTTTCAGAGATCAAATTTCTGCGCTGTGTGGCTTATATGGACCTTACCGATGCCTGGGGACCGGTAATCCTGACCACTGAGAAGGACGTAGCTAAACCAGACTTCACGGCCAAACCAAACGTAACGCCGCTTGACCAGGTTGAAGCGTTTATGATCAATGACCTAACGAACTGCATTAGCGCGTTGCCGGTGAGCTATGCCAACAACAGCATCTACAAAACAGACGACCCGGGCAGGGCCACAAAAGGCGCTGCTATGTCGCTGCTGATGAAATTATATATGCGCCAGCACGAATGGCAAAAAGCTGCCGACCTGGCCAAACAGGTAATGGATTTAGGTATTTACCATCTTTATCCGTCATATATTGGCTTGTTTGCCGAAGCAAATAAGTGGTGCCCTGAGAATATCTTTTCGGTATTAAGTGATGCCAATGTTAACGGCACCGAGCTGCTAAATCACTTTGGCCCGCTGAACCACCCGATCATCCTGAACAGGTGGCAGTACTACGCTGTTACTTGGGACTTCTATAATTCTTATGATAACACTGATGATCGTAAACAATGCTTCTTCCCTACTTATACCGGCACTGATGATCTTGTACACGAACAGCCGCCAACGCCGGGCGCTACGCCACCGGCAGGTGTATTCTATATGCCGGACGTGGCAACAATGAAGTATGCTGACCCGAATGGCACCCAAGGTTATTATGACGGTCATAGTGTGGATATCCTGCGTTATGCCGACATCCTGCTTTGCCGCGCTGAAGCATTGAATGAGCTGAATGGCCCGAACCAGGAATCTATAGACCTGATCAACCAGGTTAAGGGCAGGTCGCATGCGACACTGTTATCGCTGGTTGGCTTAACGCAATCATCTTTAAGAGATGCCCTATTGCAGGAACGCGGTTGGGAATTCTTTTACGAAGGCAAGCGCCGCGCTGATCTGATCCGCATGGGCAAATATGACGCGGTGGTGAATGCCTACCTTACCAGGATCGGCCAATCGCCAAGCATCCAAATGCCGAGGGACCAGTTTTTCCCGTATCCGCTTGGCCAGGTTAATATCAATCCAAACCTAAGCAACGCAGGCAGAAGACAATAATTAGAATAATTTATCTTACTCGTCAAGACCGGGACCGTCATTATATGGTGTCCGGTCTTGATGAGTTTTTCGGAGAGACGACAAATAAATTAAAACACAGTAAGAAGCAATGAGGCGCCTGGCAAAATATATAATGATACTATTGGCGGCAGCGATCTTTGCCGGCTGCGCTGAAAGCGATAAAGTACGTATCGAGGAAGTCAGGGTTGGTTTGCATAACAACAACGAGCTTAAAATACAGATCGACGTTAAGACAGATCAGCCCGCTGATGTCCGGGTGGAATATTGGGAAGAGAAAGGCAAGGATGGGAAAAGGTTTAATTCCACGCGATCACGCAATAGCCAAAAACACGCCGTAATACTTTGCAATATTGCCCCGCAAACAGATTATTCCTATCAAATTATTGCTACACGGAATGGCATAAAAACAGTAAGCAAAACATACAGCTTTAAGTCGAACGCCTTGCCTATGTTCCTGCAGGAGCAGTTTAAGGCTGATAGCGCCAAATCAGCTAAGCTGCCTCCGGATTTTGCCGACGGGCTTATGCTCATCAACAAAAGGTACGCCCCGGGGGTAGCCTATCTTGTTGACAAGAAGGGCACTATACGGTGGTACCATATGGTGGACGGGCTGGGTTTCAAAGTTGCTCATTTCACCAAAGAGCATACCATACTTTCTATCATGGGCGTTAATGATGAGCCCACCAGTTATGGGCATGAGATATTAGAGATCAATTTGCTGGTCGATACCATTTTGGATTTGAAAAAAGGGCAAAAAGATTTCAGGCAAACGATCCATCATGAAGTTATTAAAAATGACAAGGGCCAGTTAGTGACACTTTTCATCGACAAAAAAATTATGGACCTGGGCGCTATCGGCGGCGGCAAAAAGGATACGGTCAGCGGTGACGGCATCCTGGTAATCGATAATTCCGGTAAAAAGATATGGAGTTGGAGCGTATTCGATGCGCTTGATCCTTTAAAAGACAAGGAATTGCTCAAAACAAAAAAAGACTGGATGCATGCCAACAGTCTGAATTTTGACAAAGACGGCAATTACATCATCTCATTTTATAACAACGGGCAAATTTGGAAAGTGGATTCCCATACCGGCAAAGTGAGCTGGAAGTTTGGCAAGGGTGGTACCATCGCGAAGCCCTCAGAATGCGACTTTACACAGGCTCATGCCGTGCATATCAATCAGCAGGGAAATCTGATGTTTTTCGATAATGGTGTTGAAAAGCACCAATCAGGTGTATTTGCATTGAAGCTGGATGAGAAAAACCAAACGTCGCAGATCGATATGCATATCAAATTGCCCAAAGAAGTATTTAACGGCAGAATGGGCAGCGCCTATATGATCAATGATACATCGGTATTGGTTTGCTGTTCCAAAAGGCACATCGTAGTACTGGCTAACAGGAAAGACAACCTGTTGTGGACGATGGAAACAGCCATGCCAACTTACCGGGCTGAATTTATAAGAAGCAAGGAACTTGGCCCCTACCTGCAACCATAATATTGATAAAACAAACGAAGTGAAATGAAAAAAAGCTATCTGTACATTATTTGCATTTTAACTGTGCTGGGTACCATCCAGCTTTATAGTTCGTGCAGTGAAAGTAAAGGCGATACGCCGGATAAATCGCAATCGACTGAAGCAAAAGCAGATTCGGTTGTCAATATCGACACTACGAAAATGCCCGGCGGCAAGTACGGTGAGGCTGTTCGCTATGGCCGGCAGCTGATGCTGCACACAGCATATCTAATTGGCCCTGAAGGCGTTAATGGCCATTATACAAACAATAAAATGAACTGCACCAATTGCCACCAGGATGCGGGTAGCAAACCCTTCTCGCTCAACCTGGTCAACGCATTCCACAACTACCCTTCCTACCGGGCGCGCGAAGGGAAAGTACTGTCATTGGCTGAGCGCGTGAATAACTGTATCATGCACCCGCACCTGGGCAAACCGCTTCCGCTCGACAGCAGGGAGATGATCGGCTTCATGAGTTACCTGAAATGGCTCTGTGATTCGGCCAATGTCGATAAACATACCAAAGGCTTAAAAAATGTCAGTATCGATCTGCCTGATACAGCTGCATCGTCACTTGCCGGTGCAAAACTTTACGTACAAGACTGCGCGCGCTGTCACGGCGATAATGGCCAGGGCAAAATGCGCTTTGACAATGTCGCTTATGAATACCCGCCGCTTTGGGGACCGAAGGCTTATCAACCGGGATCAAGCATGCACCGGATAGTTAAGCAAGCACAATGGCTAATATCAAATATGCCTTACGACAAAGCCACGCATGATAAACCTTATCTAACATCGGCGCAGGCACTTGATCTTGCCGCATTTATTAATGACGATAAAATTCATCAGCGGCCGGTTGTGAAGGAATACCAATATCCCAATCCGGAAGAAAAAGCGATAGACTACGACCGCGGTCCGTTCAAAGATCCGTTCTCTGAGCAGCAGCATAAATACGGGCCCTTCAAACCAATTATAGACTATTGGGGTGGAAAAGGTAAAGACCCGGGATTTTGATCACCCAAAAAGGAACTTCCAGCTTGAGATTGGTTGGTTGATTGATTGATGGTAAGGGAGTGCGCTATGCCTCCCTTTTTTTATTTGTGTGGTCCGGAAGTACCGCGCAAACGTTTGCAAAAAGGGGTTATAAGCCTATATTTGTTAGGGCAATATTCAAGTTTTAGCCAAAATTGCTGCCGGACGGGCAGGAAAAATTGATTGCGATGCCGGAACAGGTTACGATTAAGGAAATAGCACATATTCTAAATATTTCCGTGTCAACGGTCTCCAGGGCATTGCACGATCATCCCAGCATCGGGGTCGTTACCCGCGAAAAGATCAAAAAACTTGCCCGCGAGCTTAATTACGAGCCGAACCAGAGCGCAATTTTTTTCCAGAAGGGAAAGACCTTTACCATCGGTGTGGTGTTACCTGAACTGACCGAGACCTTTTTTTCTGTTGCAGTAAGCGCCATAGAGGATATTGCGTACCAAAAAAACTATACGGTTGTCGTTAGTCAGTCGCATGATGATGAACAACGGGAGCGCTTGCTGGTAGAAAAGATGAAAAATAACCGTGTCGACGGTCTGCTGGTATCTGTTGCCAAAAACACATCCAAATACGATCATTTTGATATGTTAAAAAAATACGACATCCCGGTCGTGTTTTTTGACCGCATACCTCCTATTCCGAATATCCATTACGTGGCCTGCAACATGGAAACCGGCACCATAGAAGCCGTCAGCTATTTACTCAAAAGAGGGCACCGCACGATAGGCCTGATCAATGGCCCGGCGACTTTGTTTGCAACCAATGAGCGGCGCGAAGGTTATATCAAAGCGATGGTGAAGAACCGCCTCAAATTCGACCCTACCCTGGTTGTCAACAGCGACTTAACTGAGACAGGAACACAAGCTGCTTTGGACGAATTGCTTCACAATAAAAGAAAACCGACGGCTATTGTGACTTTTAATGATTATGTCGCCCTCTACGCGATCAAACACGCCCGCCGCCTGAACCTGGAGATCAACAAGGATATCGAATTTGTCAGCTACGCCAATTTACCGCTTATTGGTTATATGGACCATATCCCGATCGCTTCGGTTGAGCAGCATCCGCATTTGCAGGGGCAAAAAGCCGCCGAAATATTGCTCGACCTGCTTGCCCGCAAAGAAAACGCCATCAGCGAGCCAAGTGGCTATTTCAACAGTATCATCGAATCACAACTCGTCGAAAACATCAGGGAATAGCCTTTTGACGAATAAGTATTCCCAACACTCTTGCCGGGCCGCTAAAAGGGGCAAACGTTTGCGTAATTTTATTCGCGTCTGTTTACATAGGTTTGGTCGAAATACGATTCGGAAATGCTAAATAATATCCTGAAGGAATTTGGAATTAACATATCCAACCACCATGTTGAAGAATATGGTTTTGGCTTGATCAATCGTACATGGAAGGTCCATGGCGAGCGGGACTATATCCTGCAAAAGATCAATACAAGTGTTTTTCAACGGCCTGAGTCCATAATTGAAAACCTGTTGCTGATCCAAACCTATCTGAAAGAAAAATATCCTGATTATCTTTTTGTAGCGCCCCTGCCCGCTCCGGGCGGCTCCTCTCTTGTGATAACCGAAGAGGGCACGTTCAGGTTATTTCCATTTATAAACGATTCAAAAAGTGTTAACGAGGTAAGCACTTATAAGCAGGCATACGAAGCCGCAAAGCAATTCGGGAAATTTACCCGCCTGCTGAAAGATTTCGACCCATCGAGGCTCAAGAACACTCTACAATCATTTCATGACCTGAATTTGCGATACGAACAATTTGACAGGGCGTATGAACAGGCCGATGCCACAAAGCAGAAAGAAGCTGCATGGGCCATCGGGCAGGTGAAAGACCATAGCGACATTTTGGTTACTTACAATCACCTTTTGAGCACCAACAAACTTCCGCTAAGAGTTATTCATCACGATGCCAAGATCAACAACGTGTTGTTTGATGATGACTGGAAAGGACTATGCCTTATTGACCTGGACACGGTGATGCCAGGCTATTTTATAAGCGATGTCGGTGATATGATGCGCACCTACCTGTCACCGTTAAATGAAAATGAAGCCGATCTTTCGAAAATAAAGATCGATCAGCAATGCCTGGATGCGATCATTAAAGGGTACATGTCGGAGATGAACAACGAGCTTACGCCTTTTGAAAAAGAATACTTTATCTACTCAGGCAAATTTATGATCTACATGCAGGCCATCCGTTTCCTGGCTGATCATTTAAACGGAGACATTTACTACCATATCGATTATGCCGGCCAAAACCTTGTCCGCGCCGAAAACCAATTGACCTTACTGAACCAGCTCATTCAACTGGAAGAAAAAATAGATTCACTAACCAATACATCGCTTAAACAATGATGAAAAACAGATATCATTTATTCCTGTTGCTTGCCGTCTTGCCTGCATTATTTGCAAATACGGCCCTCGGCCAAAGCATTGAGTATCGTAACGGCAACAAAAACTGGGACCCGGATAAATTAGGCACACAGCGCGCGGCGGTGATGGTGACAAGCGAGGGCAAAGTGGCTGAAGTTGTGATTCCCTGGCGGTGCCGTAAAATGACACCCGATCAGCAGATCATCGTTATTGATGCCAAAACGGGGCAACAGATCAGCAATGTAAAGGCAAGAAATGTAAGCCAGGTAGAAGGCACTATAGACTTTGAACCAACCTCTGGCAAAGGCACATATTACGTCTACTTTCTCCCATACGAACTTAAAAAGCCGGTTAACTACCCGAACGCGGTCTACAAGAAAATGACCAATACGGCCTCTTCCGATTGGGAGCAAATATTGGCATCGTCGCCAAAAGCGAGTGTGAAGATAGATTATTTCGAATCGTTTGATGCCCTGAATAGCCTTTACCCGATGGAAGTGATCGCAACACCGGGAGAGACCGCCGAAGTCATAAAAAATGCCGGGCAGAAACCTTATTTAGTTTTCCCCGAGCAGCGGATCAATCCGATAAAAATGGATACCATTTTACCGGAACTCTGGACAGGAAGACAAAACAACCTGAACTTTATCGGGTATGCCTCCCGCGGCGAAAATTTTGCGTATCAGTTGGGTATTTACGCGTTCGCCAAAAAACTTGAAAATGTTAAAGTTCATTTCAGTGCGCTGAAGGGCCAAAGTGGTAACATTTCACAAATAAGCTGCCTGAACACCGATGGCATAGGTGCAAACGGCCAGCCGATCCAAAAAACGGTGGACGTGGAAAAGGGCCATATACAGGCAATGTGGTGCCTGGTGAACATACCGGCATCAGCCAAAGCCGGTACATACACCGGCACAGCGACCGTTACTGCGTCGGGTCAATCGCCCGAGGTAGTTAACGTTAAGATCATCATTGCGGACAAGGTATTGGCTGACGGCGGCGTTGGCGAACCCCGGAAACAAACCCGCCTCACCTGGCTTAATTCAACACTGGCGCAACAGAATGCGGTTATTGCACCATACACGGCATTGAAGGTTGACCGGCACACCATCAGCCTGTTGGGCCGTAAGCTGACTTTAAACGAAAACGGCTTCCCAAATACCATTGACACCTACTTTACCGAAGAAATGACGAGTATTGGCAATGTGCCAAATCACATACTCTCACATCCATTCGGGTTTAATGTAAAAGGTGCCGGTAAAACGGAAAAATGGCAGGGTGCAAAACTTAGTATCAGGCAAACCGGGCCCGGCACCGTAACCTGGACCAGCACCGGGAAAACCGCAGATGTAAGCATGAGCGTGAACGGCCGCATGGAGTTTGACGGCTTTGTAAATTACGAGGTTAAAGTCACGGCGCTAAAGGATGTAAACCTGGACGATATCCAGATGGTGATCCCTTTCAGCAAATCGGCATCGCAGTACATGATGGGCCTGAATGAAAAAGGCACCGGGCTACCGGAAAGCTACCAATGGAAATGGGATGTGGCCCACAAGGCCCAGGATGGCGCCTGGGTGGGGAACGTGAACGCAGGGCTGCAGTTTTCGCTTCGCGATGAAAAATATGTCCGGCCGCTGAATACTAACTTTTACCTGTCCAAGCCTTTGCTGTTACCAACTTCGTGGGGTAATGACGGCAAGGGCGGAATCAATATCAGCCAAAATGCGACAGGCGCCGATGTAACCAGCTACAGCGGTGCGCGCACCATGAAAAAAGGTAACGTACTGTACTATAACTTTACGCTGATGATAACGCCGTTCCACCCGTTGAACACTGAACAGCAATGGGATATGCGATTCTATCACAAATACAGTCCGGTAGACAGCATCAAACTAACCGGCGCCACGGTGATCAACATCCACCACGGAACGGCTATCAACCCATATATCAACTATCCGTTTATCGCCTGGCGCAGTATGAAGAGTTATATCGATTCGGCACATCAGCTTGGCTTAAAGGTGAAGATATATAATACAGTACGCGAGCTATCGAACAGCGCTTACGAGACTTTCCCGATGCGAAGCCTGGGGCATGAGATCTACTCTCCGGGCAAAGGCGGCGGCTACTCGTGGCTGCAGGAGCATTTGGGTGGCGACTATATTGCAGCCTGGTACGTTCCCGAACAACATGACGCAGCCATCATCAACAGCGGTTTGAGCCGCTGGCATAACTATTATGTGGAGGGTATGAACTGGCTGGTGACCAATGTGGGCATTGATGGCATATACCTTGACGATGTAGCCTTCGATCGTGTAACAATGAAACGCATCAAACGGGTGCTTACACAAAACGGCCATCCGGGCATTGTCGACCTGCATTCGGCAAACCAATACAATAAAAGCGATGGATTTAACAATAGCGCCAACCTTTATCTCGAGCATTTTCCATATCTGAACCGCTTATGGTTCGGTGAGTATTTCGACTACGAAAAAAACGATCCGAATTTCTTTCTTGTAGAAGTATCCGGTATCCCGTACGGTTTGATGGGCGAAATGCTGCAGGGCGGTGGTAATGCCTGGAGAGGCATGATATATGGTATGACCAACCGTATGCCATGGTCGGACAATGCCGACCCGCGTGCGATATGGCACGTATGGGACGATTTTGGCATCAAAGGCAGCCACATGATCGGCTATTGGGTAAGCCATAACCCGGTAAAAACCAATAACAGCGATGTATTGGCTACTATTTATGTAAAGGGCAAAAAAGTGCTGATCTCTATAGCAAGCTGGGCTGCAGACGATACGAATATCAAGTTGAATATTGATTGGAAAGCGCTTGGTATCGATCCGTCAAAAGCAACTTTGATTGCGCCTGAGATCAGGAATTTTCAGCCGGGCAATACTTTTGGCGTGAATGATGAGATACCGGTGCAGAAAGGAAAGGGCTGGTTGCTGATACTTAAATAGATGAAGTGTTGATTTGATATAACCATTCGGCAGATGAAAAAGCAATATTGGATAGCGGCTATTATGATCTCCTGGTTTTGCCAGGTGAAGCTTACTGCTACCGCGCAAAGTGATGCTACGGTAAAAGAAACCGAAAAAGAGTTTACAACCTATCCCTTTTCGGACCCAAACCCCATCGCCAACCCGACCAATGTTTATCCATATTTCCGTTTCGATGGTTTTACCGATAAGCCGGTTAAGCAGAAATGGAAAGTTGTGGAGCTGGAAAATGATTATATTAAATTGTGGATAATGCCGCAGATCGGCGGTAAAATATGGACGGCTATTGATAAGAAGCATAACCGCGCGTTCATCTACCAGAACGATGTTGTTAAGTTTCGTGACATTGCCATGCGCGGCGCATGGACAAGCGGGGGTATCGAGGCTAATTTTGGCATCATCGGTCATACACCGGGCGTAGCCAATCCGGTGGATTATATCACTCAAAAAAATAGCGACGGGAGCGTAAGCTGCACACTCAGCCTCCTCGATCTGTTAACCCGGACCCGCTGGAACCTGGAAATCCGGCTGGAAAAAGATAAAGCCTATTTTAATACGCGGGCCTTTTGGCACAATCAGTCGGGCGAGGAACAGCCCTATTACAGTTGGATGAACCTGGCTGTAAAAGCCGATGACGATCTGGAATTTATTGAGCCGGGTACCAACCATCTATTTCACGATGGCAAGTCATACGAGTGGCCGCATGAACGCGAGCATAACCGAGACCTTTCCTTTTACAAACAAAACGATTTCGGCGGCAGCCAATCATACCATATTACGGGCGTTTATAGCAAATATTGGGGAGGCTACTGGCAAGATGGTAATTATGGCATGATCCATTATGCTAATCGTGACGACAAGCTGGGCAAGAAGATATTTTTATGGGGCAAGGCACGGAGCGGAGCCATCTGGGACAAACTCCTGAACGATAGTGCGGGTCAGTATACCGAGCTTCAAAGCGGCAGATTGTATATACAAAATGTACAGGAAAGCGTAAATACGCCTTACAAGCAGATCAGCTTTTCGCCATACCAAACCGACACCTGGAAGGAATATTGGTACCCTTATGCCGGAACCGGTGGTGTCGCTGCAGCTGACACAAGTGGAGTACTGAACTTTAAAAGAGATGATCGAACAATCACTATTTATTTTTCATCCGTAGTCCAAATGACAAGTGAGATCAGGGTGACGGATAAAAACGGGAAGATCATCATCGAAGAGGGCGTTGGATTGAAGCCTTTGAAAACCCTCGAGAAAAGTTTTTCTTTAGACAACGACATAAAGATCGGCAGTATTGAAGTCGGAACCTGTAAACTCACCTTGGCCGATAGCACTAAAAAAATATTAAGCCGTCCAACCAAACCGCTTGTTAGTATTGATTACAATTCGGCTTATGGGCTTTACCTGAAAGGGAAATACCAGGAAGGCACTCTCTATTATGCCGAGGCAGAAGCAAGCATAAGAAAATCACTGAAGCTTAACCCTTCTTATATTCCTGCGCTATCCGAAATGTCCCTGCTTCAATATAAAAAGATGGATTACCAATCCGCTTTTGATTATGCCCGAAAAGCTTTGAGCCTGGATACTTATGACGGTATGTCAAATTATTATTATGGCCTTGCAGCGGCGAAACTTGGCAAGCTTTACGATGCCGGGGACGGTTTTGACGTAGCCGCGCTTACCACCGAATATCGCGCTGCTGCTTATACAGAGCTGGCAAAGATCAAGATCAGGTTACAGCAGTTCGACGAAGCTTATACTTATGCCTCCAAAAGCCTGGTATATAACACTGAAAATGTTACTGCACTGCAACTGCAATACCTGGCCGCAGATTGGATGGCCAGACGTGACTTAGTTGCAGCCGCAGCAGCAAGGATCAGGGCGATAGACCCGTTCAATCATTTCGTTCGCTTCCAGGAGTTTCGGCGTACCCTGGCCGATACAGACAAGCTGGCATTTACATCGATGATCCGCGATGAACTCCCGCAGCAAACCTATCTCGATCTTGCGATCTGGTACAGTGACCTCGGACTTTATCAAAGCAGTGAGTTTGTATTGCTGCTTGCACCCCAAAAGAACAACGAGATCGACTGGTGGCTGGCGTGGCTTTACAGTAAAAATGGTGATGCCGCAAAATGGTTAGAAATTGCTCAAAAAGGCAGTCCTGAATTTGTGTTTCCTTTCCGTGCCGAAAGTGTACCCGTCATGCAATGGGCCATGCAAAACTCGCATGATTGGAAACCTGGTTATTACCTGTCGCTCATTTTTGAATCGGCGCATGATCACGGTAATGCAAGAGAAGCTATTGCGCAGACCGGCAATGTGAGTGAGTATGCGCCCTATTACGTTTATCGCGCCCGACTGTGCGATTCAAGCGATGCAAAAAATCGGTTAGGCTATTTACAGCAGGCCGTAAAACTTGATCCTGAAAACTGGAGGTACCCCAAAGCGCTTGTGGAAGAATTGATCAAACAAAAGCAAAATGCTGAAGCCTTAAATACAATTGAGCCTTTTTATCAAAAGCATGGTGATAATTATATGATCGGCATGCTCTATGCGCGCTGCCTGATGCTGAATTCCTGTTACGAGATGGCCGAAAAGGTTATAGACAAACTTCAGGTATTGCCATATGAAGGTGCGCGGGATGGCCATAAGCTGTACGAGCAGACCAAATTGATACTCGCCCTGCAACTGATAAATAAAGGTGATCTGCAGCAAGCGGCAAAAAAGGTAGAGGAAGCCAAACTCTGGCCCGAGCACCTGGGTGTTGGCGCGCCTTATCCCGGCGATGCAGACAATCAGCGTGAGACTGAGATCACGGCACTTATAAAAAGCAGCAATCGCCACAAACCATCAGAAAAAACGATGAAAGGGTATTTTGCCAAAGTAAGAGCGATCAACGGGATATAACGCTAAATAACTGAAAATTAACGCATAAAAAAGCCTCTCATTTTCATGAGAGGCTTTTGGGTAAATGATGGGGCTCGAACCCACGACCCTCGGTACCACAAACCGATGCTCTAACCAACTGAGCTACATCTACCGTTTGGAGTGTGCAAATGTAAAAAATTGCGCCCTAAAGTCAAGCAAATTTTTAATATTACATTTAAAATACTGTTATAACACCTATCGGGGCCGAACTTTGTACCATTATGGCTGAGCAATTGATCGAATTGAATGTAACGGGGATGCACTGTAACAATTGCGCCATTTCGGTGCATAAACTATTAGAGAAAAAGGGCCTTCATGATATATCGGTTGACTTTGCATCCGAGGAAGTAAAGTTCAGTACAGGAAGTGCAACCGCTATCGCCGATGCTATCAAAAGTATCGAAGGGTTAGGTTATAAAGTCGTCGAAGATGCCGCCGCACACAAAGAGAAATTCTACGATAAAATCGAGAATAAGCTCATCTTCTGCGCCATCTTTACTGTTCCGCTGCTTTCGGCTATGCTCCTGCCCTGGCATTTTTTGCAAGAGCCAATTGTTCAATTGATTCTTTGCCTGCCGGTTTTCATGGTCGGATGCCTGCATTTCGGCAAAAGCGCCTGGCATTCACTTAAAGGCGGCGTACCTAATATGGATGTGCTGATCTTTATTGGTTCAACATCGGCATTTGTTTACAGCCTTATCGGTACCATCGAAGGTCTGGGTATGAATTTTCAGTTCTATGAGACCGCAGCTACCATTATCACATTGGTTTTGTTGGGCAACCTGTTCGAAAAGCGTTCTGTCACCCAAACCACCTCGGCGGTAAAAGACCTAGTGAAAATACAGCAGGTTAATGCCAACCGTATTGTAAACGGTGAAATTGAAGTCATCAGTGCTAAAGAAGTACGACCAGGCGATATGTTGCAGGTCAACACAGGTGACAAGATCCCTGTTGACGGAGATGTGCTGTCGGGCAATGCATCCGTCAATGAATCGATGCTTACCGGCGAAAGTATCCCCGTAGAAAAAGGCAAATACGACGGCGTTATCGGCGGTACTATAGTGGAACATGGTAACATCACTATGGTTGCCACAAAGGTTGGTTCTAATACAGTACTCGCGCAGATCATTGAATTAATGAAAAGAGCACAAGCCGCTAAACCACCTATCCAGAAAACAGGAGATAAAGTTGCTGCTGTTTTTGTGCCAGCGGTGATCCTGATAGCCGTAATTACCTTCGGCATCGGATACTTTATTGGCCACATTGGCTTACAGCATGCTTTGATGCATGCCATCGCTGTCCTGGTAATATCCTGTCCTTGCGCTATGGGTTTGGCCACCCCGACGGCAGTTATGGTAGGATTAGGCCGGGCGGCTAAGAATGGCATCCTGATCAAAGGTGGTGATACTGTGGAGGCTGTTACTAAAGCCAAATTTGTAGTTTTTGATAAGACAGGAACACTCACCACCGGCAAGTTCAGCATCAATGATATTAAGATCGAAAAAGATGCTGACATAGAAATAGTCCGGGGCGTTATCATAGCCATTGAAGAGCGTTCCAATCACCCGATCGCCCGTTCACTGGTAAACGGGTTAAAGCATTTACCGCAGCAAAAAGTCATCCTTAAAACCATTGCCGAGGAAAAGGGCCTGGGCATGCGCGCCGAGGATGTGGAAGGCAACCACTATTTCCTGGGAGCATCGAAAAACACTGATAAGGATGCCATGTTTAATGTTTCCTTATATAAGAACCAGTTTCTGCTGGCGCAAATAATGATTGACGACGAGATCAGGCCGCAGGCTGCGGCATTGATAGCTGAGTTGAAGAAAATGGGCACTACCCCCGTACTGTTGAGCGGTGATAAGCAAAGCCGCTGCGAGAAAGTAGCTAAGGCTATCGGCATCAACGAGGTGCATGGCGAAAAGCTGCCTGGGGAAAAGCTTAATGTCATCGACGTCTATCGTAAAAAAGGCACAACGATAATGGTTGGCGATGGCATTAACGACGCCCCTGCCCTAACCAAAGCCGATGTCGGCGTATCTATGAACGATTCGAGCCAGGTAGCCATCCAATCAGCCAAAGTTATCCTGCTGAATGCCGATCTTTTCTCCTTAGTGAAGTTTTTGCAGATCAGCCGCCATACGTTAGTTACCATCAGGCAAAACCTGTTCTGGGCGTTCGCTTATAATATTGTTGCTATTCCAATAGCAGCGTTTGGTTTCCTTAGCCCGATGGTCGGCGCGCTGGCGATGGCTTTTTCGGATGTAGTGGTGATCGGTAATTCGTTGAGATTGAAAGCAAAGCGCTTATAGTTGGCGGTCGGTCCTCCATAGCTTCAATTATTTCCTATTTTTGACAGCGGGCCATGAACTATCAACCATGGTCCATGAACTAACCAATGATCGATATCTTCACCGACGGCGCATCCAGCGGCAACCCGGGACCGGGCGGCTACGGCGTTATCCTGCGTTCGGGTAAACACTATAAAGAGCTTTCACAGGGCTACCGTAAAACTACTAACAACCGCATGGAGCTGCTGGCGGTGATCAAAGGCCTTGAGGCCCTGAAGAATCTCAACCAGGCCGTCACCATTTACTCCGATTCCAAATACGTCATCGACTCCATCGAAAAGCGCTGGCTGCAAGGCTGGGTGAAGAAAGGCTTCGCAGGCAAAAAGAACAAGGACCTCTGGCTCCGCTATCTTGAGGTCAGCAAACTGCACCAGATCAGGTTCGTATGGGTACGCGGCCATGCCGGTCACCCCGAGAATGAGCGCTGCGACGAACTGGCTGTCGCCGCCGGAAAGCAGAAAGACTTACTGATCGATTCAGTGTTCGAAGCCGAGGTCGGCAAAGCAAATTTACTGTAGGAAACCGCTAAATCATGGTTTACATGGTTTACATTTTTTGACCTATTTTCTACTTAAGTGCTTGATTATAAAGTATTTAATAATATTAGGTGTAAACCATGATTTTTACGGGAGGAGTCACTGTATCGCCACTTGCCCGTCAAACGTCCGTTTGGTTATTTGCGGTGAAAAGCAGGCCATCATTTCTTCGGCTTTCAACACCATATTTTCCGACCCTATAAAAATAGCCGAGCGCTGGTGCAATTCAGTTACTTCCAGGTCCAGGATACGCTCGTAACCATTGCTGGCTTTTCCGCCGGCCTGCTCTATAATGAACGACATTGGGTTACATTCATACACCAAACGCAATTTGCCTTTTGGCGCCTGCGAAGTAATGGGGTAAATGAATATACCACCCTTGATCATATTCCGGTGAATATCGGCCACCATTGAACCAATATAGCGCGAGGTATATGGGCGTTTCGTTCTATCGTCTTCCACCTGGCAATATTTGATAAATTTTTTAACGCCATCGGGGAAATGGGCATAATAACCTTCGTTGATAGAATAGATAACGCCGTCTTTAGGTATCTTCATATCCGGGTGCGACAGGCAGAATTCGCCTATCGACGGATCAAGCGTAAAGCCATTCACCCCTTTGCCGGTAGTATACACCAGCATGGTTGATGAACCGTAGATCACGTATCCGGCAGCAACCTGCTGGGTACCTTTTTGCAGTACATCTTCTATGGTTGCCCTGCCCTTGGTCGATTTCCGATGATATATGGAGAAAATAGTTCCGATGCCCACGTTCACATCGATATTGGATGAACCGTCAAGCGGATCGATAGCAACGATGTATTCAGCGTCTTTTGAGATATCGGTATCCAGGTATATATAGTCGTCGTTTTCTTCGGATGCAACGATGCAGCATTCGCCGCCGTGCTTCA
>Ga0157374_10001811_pt1 | contig 17999 bp, 20 predicted proteins | sample M25metaG_FD_115308 | JGI IMG/M metagenome (GOLD analysis project Ga0157374, IMG submission 115308) | Miscanthus rhizosphere microbial communities from Kellogg Biological Station, Michigan, USA - M2-5 metaG | ecosystem: Host-associated > Plants > Roots > Rhizosphere > Soil | place: USA: Michigan...
CATTCATCAGTTTCGGTACCATGCTGGTGATCGACCATTTGGGCCAATCGCCGGAAGTGGTTGAACAGGCTAAACCATACTTATTCTTGATGGGTATTTCGCTTATTCCATTACTATTATTCAACACCTTCAAGCAATTTGCCGAGGGATTAGGCTTTACCCGCCAGGCCATGGTGGTTTCTATAGTCGGTAACATCCTTAACATCGTGCTGGGCATCATTTTCGTGAAGGGCCTGTTCGGTATCAAGGCAATGGGTATCGTCGGCGTAGGTTACAGCACGCTGATCGACCGTTGCAGCATGGCAGTGGTGATGGGTTTTTATGTTTTCAGATCGAAGAATTTCAAAAGTTATTTGAAGCATTTCGCCTTAAAAAACATTGATAGGCTCAGATGTGCTTCCATATTGAAAATAGGTACACCTGTGGCTCTGCAGTATGTTTTCGAGATCAGCGCCTTTAGCGGGGCTGCTATCCTGATCGGTACCATCAGCCCCATCGCGCAGGCTGCACACCAGGTGGCCATCAATATGGCAGCGATCACTTATATGGCCGCGAGCGGAATCGCTGCGTCGGCGGCCATCAAGTCGGGTAATTTCTTTGGCGCGAAACAGCACCGCGACTTGCGGCTATCGGCAATATCCAATTATCATATTGTGATCGTCTTCATGTCGATGACCGCTTTAGTGTTTACTTTCGGCAATCATCTTTTACCATGGATATATACTTCAGATGAACGCGTTATATCCATTGCAGCACAGTTACTTATTATAGCTGCCTTTTTTCAGTTGTTTGATGGTACTCAGGTTGTGGGCCTCGGCATTCTTCGCGGCATGGGCGATGTGAACATACCGACGATCTTTACACTAATCGCTTATTGGATAGTCGGTTTGCCTGTGGGTTACCTGCTCGGCATCCAGTTCAAGATGGGCGTCAACGGTGTATGGTATGGATTAGTGATGGGTCTTATGACATCTTCGCTTTTGCTATTCATGCGATTCCAGTTCATCAGCCGGAAACTCAAGTTCTCGCAGGAAGTGATCATTGCCCGGGATTAGAAAAACATATCCTGCGCCAGCCTGTAGGTATTGCAATGCGCCTCAACAATGTCTTTGATATTGGCTGAATAACCGCCTCCCATACTCACCTGGACCGGGATTTTATTGATATTACATTGTTCCAGCACAAAGCGGTCACGCTCCCTGCATGCCTCTATACTAAGTGCCAGCTTGCCCAGCTTATCAGTTTTAAGCACGTCGACACCGGATAAGTAAAAGATAAAATCAGGCTTTTGCCGTTCGATCAAACTAGGTAGCGTTCGGTATAGAATGTTAAGGTATCCTTCATCGCTCGTCCCGTCAGCCAATGGAACATCCAGGTCAGAACGTTCCTTCCGGTACGGAAAATTATTGGCGCCGTGCATGGAAAAGGTAAATACGCGGGGTTCATTTTCAAATATCTGTGCTGTTCCATTCCCTTGGTGAACATCTAAATCAATAATTAAGACAGATGATGCTAATTTTTTATTTAACAGGTAGTTAGCTGAAATAGATTGATCGTTCAGCAGGCAAAAACCCTCTCCCCAATTGGTCCCTGCATGATGCGTCCCACCGGCTACGTTGAAAGCTATCCCGTACTGTGATGCATAATGACATCCGTCTATTGTTCCCTTGGCAATGCGTGTTTCACGCTCAACCAATTCCGCAGATAAAGGAAAGCCGATACGCCTTGCTTCTTTAGCGGGCAGCGTCAGATCGCGCAGCTGCTCCCAATAATCCTTATCATGGGTCCAAAGAATGATCTCCTCTTCCAATGGTTCCGGCGAGAATAAATTTTCCGGGCCGATCACGCCCTCATGCAGCAACTGACCCGGTATCAGCTCATATTTCAGCATGGGAAAGCGATGCCCCTCTGGCAGCGGATGGGCGTAGATGGGATCGTAAGCGATTTTAAGCATGGTTCTATCCCAGGGCGGTCAAAGCCTCGTCCAAACGTTGCGCAGCGTTGTAAACGTCCCTAAACGAGTTATAGAGCGGCACCGGGCTCAGGCGGATCACGTCGGGTTCACGCCAGTCACCGATAACGCCGTTTTTGGCCAGGTGGTCAAACATCGCCTTTCCATTACGTTTGCAGATAATGGATAGCTGGCTGCCGCGCCAATCAGGATCGGCCGGCGTAATGATCTTAAATAGCTCTTCGCCGTACTTTTTATTCAGGTGTTTCAGCCAGTCTTCCAGGTAGCCTGTAAGCCAAACGGCCTTTTTGCGCAGTTTTTCCATGCCGCCAACCTGTTCAACAATATCCAAAGCCGCTTTATGAACGGCCATTAACAGGATAGGACTGGTGCTAACCTGCCAGCCTTCGGCCCCGGATGCCGGCACAAAGCCCGAGGTCATCAAAAAACGCTTGCCAACCCCATAGCCCCACCAACCGGTAAAGCGACTGAGCTCCTTATTGTCAAAATGTTTTTCGTTCACATAAATGCCGCTGATACCACCCGGACCCGAATTGAGGTATTTGTAAGAACACCAGCAGGCGAAATCGGCATTCCAATCATGCAATTGCAATTGGATATTGCCTATCGCATGCGCCAGGTCGAAACCGGCATAAGCGCCGGCTTTGTGGGCAGCCTCCGCGATAGCCTTCATATCGAACACCTGCCCGGTGTAATAATTGATTCCGCTGAACATCACCAGCGCAAGTTCATCGGCATGTTTTTCAATCGTGGCGATGATATCTTCGGTTCTTAAAGTGTATTCGCCATCGCGCGGAAAAACCTCAACAATGGCCTCTTTCGGATCGAAGCCATGGAAGTTTACCTGGCTTTCTATAGCATATTGATCGGACGGGAATGCCCCGCCTTCCATGATGATCTTATACTTTTTATGAGTTGTTTTATAGAAACTTACGAGCAATAAATGAAGATTTACTGTAAGTGAATTCATCACCGTTATCTCTTCCGGTTTAGTGCCCAGTATTTTGGATAACGGCCCTTTCAACTGCAAATGATACTCCAGCCATTTCGCTTCAGGGTGAAACCAGCCTTCTACGCCATGTTCCTGCCAGTTGGTAAGTTGTTTGGTTATCGTTTCCTGCACCGATTTTGGTTGAAGGCCGAGCGAATTGCCGCATAAATAAATAGCATCCTTACCATCATGCCGGGGGAAAAGGAACTGCTTGCGATAATCCTTCAGCTCGTCGGCCGCATCGAGATAGTTGGCATAAAAGATACTGTCTTCAAATTCCATAGGTCAATATTACAAAATGTAGAGACGCAATGCATTGCGTCTCTACTAAAATCATTTATTGGGCTTACTTACGAACGGATTCCCCTTAACGTAAAACCGGTACGGCAGCAAAGCATCCTGCGCAGCATAGGCTACGCCAATACGTGGCACAGCTGCCACCTGGTCATTCGGAAAACTCAGGCCCCTGTCCTCTATCCAAAGTTCATCGCTTTGCAGGCTGATGCCATTCAGGCGCCGGTCGATCCCCAAAGCTTTAGCCACAGAACCCGGACCCGCCGTAATATTCGGTTTGATTTTTTCCATATTCCGGCGCAGCAGGATGGTCTCTATCCCTTCCGTAGGCTCAATGGCGCGGATCAGTATCGCCTGCGCATGTCCTTCGCTGGAGGTTACCACGTTCAGCATCTCGTGGATACCGTAACACAGGTAGATGTAGGCTATGCCACCTTCGGCGAACATCACCTCGGTGCGTTTGGTGCGCCGGTTACCATAAGCGTGCGACGCCCGGTCGACCGCGCCATTATAAGCCTCAGTTTCAACAATAAAGCCACCGGTAAGTTCACCGTCGATACGGGTAAACAGGTACTTACCCAGCAGGTCTTTGCTGATGGCAACAACATCGTGCCTGAGATAGTAGGATTTCTGCAGTTTCAAAGCGGAAGAATATTTTTAAGCCATTGATTGATGTCTTTCGCCCGCGCCATGATCATGATATGTGTACCGCCTTTGATGATCTCGGCGTCTTTAACTCTTTTGAACGGAAATATCTGGTCCTTATCACCGTGAATATGGAAAACGTTTGCCGGGATGGTTTGATTATCCCAGTGCAAAATAGCGTCCACGGCCCATTTGGCAAATTTAGGCGGCGTTTTGCGGAGCATATCGATAAACAGGTCGCGGTTTTTCTTTGAGACCTTACCCATGACAAACCGCACCACAAAACCGGCAGAAGTATATATCCTCGCCGGAATTAATTTGTAAATAGGAACCAGGCGGTACCATTTGAAGCTTTTCGGCGCTTCGTTTACAGTCTTGATACTTGAAATAAGAATAGCCTTGTTCAGCTTCACCTTTTTGGCGATCTCCATGGTTAGCATACCGCCCAGCGAATTGCCGATAACTATCGAACCAACTGTAATTTGATAATGATCGATAAGCTTTTGCGCGTAAGAAGATAACGTATCACCTGTTTCAGGTTCAATCCAGCTGATAAAAACGGTATTATAACCCTGCAGGTCAATATCCTTATATGCCCTGTGATCAGCGCCGAGGCCCGGAATGAGGAACACCTGCTGCATTAAAACCGGATGAGTTTCACTATTTGCTCAAGATAAAGCGCATCTGTTTCGTCAAATTGATCCAAATGCTCACTATCCACATCCAGCACACCGGCAACCGTATTGTTATGAAATAAAGGCAATACTATTTCGGACTGCGAAAGCGAGCTGCAGGCAATATGGCCCGGAAAAGCTTCCACATCCGGTACGATAAGCGTCTTTTCCTGCTCCCAGGCAGCACCACAAACACCCTTACCTTTGGCAATACGTGTACAGGCTACCGGCCCCTGGAATGGGCCCAGAACCAATTGACCATCCTTCACCAGGTAAAAACCAACCCAAAACCAGCCGAATTGCTCTTTCAGCGCGGCGCAAGTATTGGCCATATTGGCCACCAGGTCAGTTTCGCCTTCAAGCAAGGCTTCAATTTGCGGAATCAGCGATTCGTATTGCTCCTTTTTATCCGTCGAGCGGACAATGGTTAAGTCTTCGGCCATGTGACAAAAGTAAACAAGCAGGAGTTGAAATTAAATAACTCAAATCTCATATTTTCGCATGTTATGAGGATCATCGCCGAACTGCCGCACCCCGATTTCAAAATCTCCATCCTGTTCATGAACCAAAAGTACATCGTGAAGATAGAACAGGGCACCCTGGAGCAGACTTACAAGATCTCCGAAATGGACCTCACCGACGGCGTCAACAGCGTGTTCGAATTGCTGGACGAAGAGTTTCTGAAGACCGTCGGCACGCGCTTTACCGAGATGCGCAAGGATTATAAGGACACCTATTACAGGTATAACTTTTAGCCCAATTAATCCGATACAATCACCTTATTTACAGATACTTAATAGGTAAAACCAAATTATATTTTGAGTTTTTGCCCTTCAGGTTGCCTGAAATAGCCTTTTAGTTAAACTATTTGTTCTGATAAATTATATTAATTAACTGTATATAAATTAATTATATATTATAACAAAATTATATTTTGTTGCACGAAAATGCCAAATTAATGCAAAGTATGGGCGATTTTGAGGTTGAGAGAATTTATGCCGGAAGAAGGTCGCAATACCAGAAACCGGCGGGCTTTTGAGGGGTGGAAGTGAAACAAGTATCGTCGGTATCCTTCGGTGCAGCGTATTGTTTGAACACCTTCTCCCCTAACCGGTAAGCGATCTCTTTTTTGAAAATAGGTCCTTTGAAGGCGAAGGTGTGAAACTCGCCGTTCTCGCCGCAAACATCTACATCATCCGGAAAGGACATCACCAGCTCGGGGCTCATCTCCTTCCCTACTATCCGCTCCAGCCGCTCCTGCGTACAAGCGATCACGGTTTCAAAACCGAGATCAAAAAACTCGTTGATCAGTTCGGTAGTATCTCGTTTCCATAAGGGATAAATGCCGGTCATACCGGCCTCGGCCAGCCGGGCATCGCGGTAATTCTTTAGGTCCTCCAAAAATATATCTCCGAAAATGGCATGAGTTATTCCTTCGGCCCTGAAATGCTCCATCGTGCTGCGCATAATCGCATCATATTCCTTCATACCAGGCATTTCAGGCAGGCGAACCTGGTGAAGTGGCAGTCCAATACTTTCAGCTTGTTTTTCCAGCAATTCCACCCTAACACCATGCATCGAGATACGGTCGGCAGCATCATTGACAGTCGTGACAAAGTATCTGATGTCCAGTTCAGGATCTTTCAGGCAATGGTACAATGCCAGTGAGCTATCCTTGCCCCCGCTCCAGTTGAAGATGCATTTTTTCATTGTTGATTGAGTTGGATTAGGTTGAGTGGTTGATTAAGTTACGCTGATCAACTATTTATTAATTCGTTTACCAGCCTCGGCACGCCAACAGTAGCCTTTTCCTCTATCCTGATAAAATTATCCGATGGGATATAAGGTATCTTCGGGTCAATAATATATTTCGGAACGCCCCGAGGAACATAGTTAACCAATCCAGCCGCCGGGTAAACCGCCAGCGACGAGCCTACGAGGATAAAAATATCAGCCGTCATGCAAATCCTTGCCGCTTCATCTATCATCGGCACCGCTTCGCCAAACCAAACCACGTGCGCACGTAATTGGGAGCCCAATTCGCAAAGCTCACCCATTTTAAGCTCCCACCCGTCAATCGGGTAAGTTAAGTTGGCGTTTCTGTCCGACTGTGAGCGCGTGATAATCCCATGCAGGTGTATCACATTTTCCGAACCGGCCCTTTCGTGCAGGTCATCAATATTTTGCGTGATGATAGTAACGTCAAATTGCTCGCCCAATTCAGCCAACGCGTAATGCGCGGTATTCGGTTTAGCTTCCAATACCGATTTGCGGCGCATATTGTAAAACTCCTGCACCAGCTCCGGGTTGTGTTCCCATGCTTCGGGCGTAGCCACTTCGGCTATATCATAACCCTCCCACAGGCCATCGCTGTCCCTGAAGGTTTTTAAACCGCTCTCGGCGCTTATCCCGGCGCCGGTTAATACGACGATCTTTCTCATAATCATGTCCTGTAGAGACGCATAATTATGCGTCTCTACGATTTCTTGTAAAGAAAAAAAGCGACCCTAAAGATCGCTTTTCTATATAGATATTTTTGATCTTACAAAGCCAGTTCCTGCCTGCTGCGCAGCACAGTGTACTTGTTTTTAGCTAATTCGAACCCACCGAACAGTATAGCGCAGAATACAATATCGCCATATAGCATGTTTTTCTCAAACGGGATAGCTGCTGTCAACGACTGGATATAGCCTGCAAATGTGTGCGGGTACAGATTACCAAAAGGCAGGTCGGTTAGTAACCAATGTAAAACAACTCCTAGCAAAGATGCCCCAAACACATTCCAAAAATTGGCCTTCTTAATAAGTGTTCCTACTAAAACCATAATCAAAAAGAAAACATACACCATAATCGAACTATTGTCCATGATTACCCATTTCCCGCTATAAAAATGATTAAGAAATATATCACTAACAAACAGGGTAAATAGAGGTAAAAGATATGCTTTCCATTTATCAACAAAGTATGCTCCACCGAATAAAGCCATTGCCCCAACGGGATTGAAATTGCTTAGTTCATATGGAAACCTGGCGGCAATAAGCCTAAATGCAGCGGCCGAAATGATCACCAGGATCAGTACGGTATTGCGTGTGTTTATCTTTTGTGTGGTCATGATCTGATTTGTCCGGTAAAATTAAGTAATAATCCCATCAAATAAAATCCTGATGCAATTATTGCTTCAGCAAGGCAATTTTGCCCGGGTTGATGCCCACGTTTATTGAATATTCCTTCTTACCGTTCTTATCAAACGCATAAACTGCACCTGCGGAAGTGTAGTCCTTCGCGTCTGTCACAAACACCTCGCCTGTCGAACCGTCGACAGCAAGCGCATAGGGCGTAGTAATAGCGGTACCATCGCTAACGAAATTGCTGGTAACCCCGGTCATTGTTTTCAGGTCAAATACTTTGATCGCATTGGTTGATGTGATGAAATAAGCAGTTGTACCCTGCACCACCATACCGCTGCCGTCAAAGTCGGTTTGCGAGGTCACTGTATCGTTAGTGTCATCTATCACCGCCAGGCTCGGGCCAACGTCGTTATAATTACCTGCTGAAAGCACATAAACATGACCGTTGCCATCAGTGCCAACGTTCTGCGGGTTGTCCTTAACCGTAAGGGTTTTAGTAACAGTACCGGTAGCCAGGTCGATCACAGAAACAGTTTTGTCATAGTTCGGATAATCCAAACCGCCTGAATTGGCCACGTATAATTTGCCGTTAGCTACAGCCAATTGTTCCGGATTGCGGCCAACCGGGATGTATTTGGTAACGCCCAAGGTAGCCGTATCGATCACGGCAACGGTACCATCATATGAAGAAACGTAAGCATTGCCCTTGTAGAAAGCCACATCTCGCGGCTCACGTGCAGTTGCGCCATCGAACAACTGGATACGTTTAACGGATTTTGCAGTTTTGGCATCTACTACTTCCAGCGTGCTCGAAACATTCACCACGATGTACATTTTCGAACCGTATATCTCAACATCATTACCAGTATCACCCAGTCCCCTGTCGTTGGCAGCATTGAAAATATCTGCGGTCACCGTTTTGTTGGAATAAGTGTAAAACGAAAGGCTGCTGTTGTTGTCATTGAACAAACCCTGGTTCAGGATGTAGAAGCCATCGGTAACAGGCGTAGGTTTTGGGTTGACCTTATCCTTATGGCACGAGGAAAGGATAAGTGTTAAAGCTGCGGCTGCTGTAAAAATGCTTTGTTTGAAATTTTTCATGTTGTGTGTATGATTAAATATTTATTTGAAATGAGAATAAGTAGGATCGCCCCGGCATGGGGAAACTGCGCACAATGGCATATTGCTGGTTGAACAGGTTGTTAATGTGGGCCGAAAACGTTATTGCCTTCGTGCTGATTACGCCCTTATAAACCAGCGCCAGATCGCCCTCAGCATAGCCGTCGAGCACACTATTGGCGTCTTCAAGGTATAACCTCGAAGAGGAAACAACCTGGTTGTAATACACTCCAAAGGATTTGTATTCCACTCCTGCATTTAAGGCAAGGGTATTTGCGGGCACATACGGTATTTGCAGCTCGTGCACTTTGTCGACCGTATGCTGATAAGTATAATTGGCCGATAATGAACCTTTCCATCCACTTGATTGCCGGGTTTGCGTCTTTATCCCAATATCAACACCGCTGATATTAGCGGAACCCAGGTTAATAACCGACGGGATATCCGGGTTTTTCTGGGGCAGGTCGATGATCTTGTTGGTCACTTTATTATAAAAACCGTCGGCCGTCAGCGTCAGGTATTCCAGGAATGAATCGAAAGCTTTCCTGTAGGCCAATCCAAAGTCGAATTGCTTGGCAAATTCCGGCTTGATATCTCGTTTTCCCGAAGGCGCAAAAAGGTATTGCTCATCCAGCGTCGGTTCACGGAATACATCTTTATAAAATGCCCGCAACTGAAGATCGGGTTTGGCAAAGGGCTGAAAAGTGGCCAATAATGTTGGTGACAAGGCGTTTTGTTTGGGCGGAACCGCGCCAATTTTCACCCATTCATTTACATAAGAATGCAGCAGGTCACCCTCAAAACGCCATCTGCCCACAGTCAGCTTGCTGGCCAGCACTTCCTGGAAAGTAAACCGCGACGGAAAGGCATAATTGCTGATGCTGTTATTGGGGCTTGCAGCACCTTCAGCCGCTATCGCGACGTCGCCTGCATAAGAAACCTGCAAGTTGGAGGTAATATGATAGCCCAGTGCAACGGATTGATAAGCTTCGCGCTGGGTATAGCGACTGTCAATCCCCCCGGTACCATTCAGGTAGCTGGGATCATTGTACCGGGTGTATTCGCGCGAAAGTTTGGTATTCAGCAACAGCTGCAATCCATTACTCCAGGTGTGTAAATAGCTCGCCTGCACAAAAGCGTCCCGGTTCCATAGCCTTTCGTCAGAAAAAGAATTGTAATTGATGATGGCCGCCGGTAAGCCACGGTTCGAATTGTAATAGTTGATGTGCAGGCTGAATTTATTACTGTCGTTCTTAAACCAATACAGCGAACCATCGATACGCTGGTCCCGCACATCGCCGTTGATCCGGTTTTGCAGGGTATCAGAACCGTCCTCGGTGTTTTTGAATTTATACCGGCCGTTGGCGCTTTCCAGGTAGCCGTTGAGCACATACGACCACCGGTCGCTGATACGCTGCTGCCATTGCAGGTAAGGATTCACGAAGCCGAACGAGCCGCCGTTGACGCCCAAAACTATTTTATAAGGTTTCTCCGGGCTCAAATGCGGCTGCACCGGATCGATGGCGATAACGCTCGCTGATGCAAAGGACCTGGCCGGGCTGAGTATATTTTCAGGCTGTGCGTTATAAAGGGTGATCTGGCCGATGCCGTTCAGGTTGTATTTGCCCAGGTCGATCTGGCCGTTCTCGGCGTCATTTATAGCGACACCGTCATACAAAACAGCCAGGTGATCAGCGCCAAGGCCGCGGACGGATACTGTTTTAAGGCCGCCTATACCCCCATAATCTTTAATATTAACGCCCGAAAAGTTGCGCACTGCGTCGGCCACGTTTACTGCGCCTAATTGGTCGAACGAATTGGCGCTTACCTGTTGCGCGGGCGCTATGGTTTGTACCAGCGGAACCGGATTTTCTTTGATCTTAACTTCTTTAAGCTTTTTGGCGGTATCCGTTTTTTGGGCGGATACATACTGCGGAACGAAAACAAGGCCCAGCCATACAATGCCGGTAATGCATTGCGCACAAATGCTGAGTGCTGCCTTAATTTTCATGTTGTTGTGAGCCTAAAAGCCACAGCATACAGAAATGAGTTGGAATGGAAACAGAGATGGACGAGTTTCACATTCAAGCTTCAATCCCCGAAAGCTATGAATAATATAAGTGCTATGGCAGGTCTTCTGACTTACTCCCCTTTAGCCCGGCCTTCCCGTCCGCTAACCAGCGACAGTGGCAATGATTGGGCTATGGTTTTGGAGCTTACAGCTGCGGGACAGTCCGGGATTTACACCCAGTTCCCTTTTAATCATCCTGATAAAACTTACCAGGGCGAACCAAAAGCGCCGTAAAGGTAGAGTTTGGGTTCGTCATTTACAAGTTGAATAAGTTGATTGAGTTGGATTAAGTTTATTAAGTTGTGTTGACGGAATTAAACAAATTAAATTTTTATCAAAAAATGGTAACTTAATCAACTCAATAAACTTAATCCAACCCAATCAACTACCTCTGCAATGAGATTTTACTTTACCTGTTTATTATCCCTATTTGCTATGATGGCTTCTGCGCAGGAGATCGATACCGTCTTCCTGAAAAACCTGCTGGAATCGCACCGCGACCTCTTTGAACACGTTTTGAACCACCCGACGCACAACGAGGTGCAGATACTATACACCCAAATAGACCGTGATGAAAATAATGTACCGCATTTCAAATCGTACAGTTACCGGCTGAATGCGAACCATTACTTCTACCCTGCCAGCACGGTAAAACTGCCTACCGCCATTTTTGCGCTGGAGAAGATGAATGAAATAAGGCTGAGGAGCCTGGTAATGCAGCAAAGGTTGCTCACCAGTAAAGAAATAGACCAATATATGAAGGATGGTTTGAATATCAATTCGACCATGATAACCGATAGCGCATTTGCCGGGCAAACGAAGGTAACGCACGATTCAAGCTCGAAAAATGGTTTGCCCAGTATTGGTAATTACATTAAGAAAATACTGCTGGTAAGTGATAACGACGCCTATAACCGGCTTTATGAGTTTGTAGGGCGTGAAGAGATCAACCAAAAGCTAAAGAAATACAACTTAAACAATACACGTATAATCGGCCGCCTGGCCATCGGCGATAAGGGCGAAAGCACCAAACACACCAACCCAATTAACTTTTATAACGGCGATAAACTGGTTTACCCCAAACCCGCCCTTTACGATCCGAACGAGTACCCAATGCACCTGGAACACATGATCATGGGTAAAGGCTATTTGGATAAAAACGATAAGCTGGTGATGGAACCTTTTGACTTCTCACACAACAATATTTACCCGCTGGCCGACCAGCAAATGGTGTTAAAGCAATTATTATTTCCTGAGACTTTTCCCGAAGAACAGCGATTCAACCTGACGGACGATCAATACAAGCTCATCTATAAATACATGAGCATGTGGCCCACCGAAAGCAAATATCCTACCTATAAAACACCGGATTATTACCCTGCCTATTGCAAATGGCTTTTTTATGGCGGCGACAGCCTGGCGGTGATCCAGCCGCATATCCGGATATTCGATAAGATCGGAGACTCGTACGGTTATGATATCGACAATGCTTACATCGTCGATTTTAAGAATAAAGTGGAATTTATGATCTCGGCAGTGGTGCAATCCAATGACGACGACATCTATAACGACAATAAATACGAGTACAAAACCGTATGCCTGCCTTTCATGAAGAATTTGGGACAAGTGATCTATGAGTATGAACTAAAGCGCGAAAAAAAGTACCTGCCTGATCTGAAAAAGTTCAAATTCAGGTATTAGCGTCCCCGGAATATTCTTGTCTTCACCAGTTTCTGATCGAAATACTGGATCGCAATGAAAGCAACCGGAAGCAACAGCAATATCCATTTGTATTTCAGCAAGGTGGAAGTCGTATCAGGCGTAAATATAGCGAGCGCACAGCATGCGATTGCTATGGCTGCAAGGAACAAGCCCGCAGCGACGAGGTTTGATCTTAACTCACTGCCGCGTTTCTGTTCAGCCTGGATATGACGGCTTACTTTTGCGGCGAAGTCATAGGGTAAGCCATTCTCCGGCTCTTTGCCTAATGCCTCAAATAAGGTTTTGTAAGCCTTTGCATCCTCGTTCAGCGGTTCGCGGGATGAAAAATATCCATCCTCAAACATTCGCTGCAGTTCCTCGTCGTTCAGTTCCTTCATCGCATTTCGTATTTTAAATATACCTCTAATTTTTCTTTCAGCAATTTTCGCGCCCTGAAAAGATAGTTCTTCACGGTCCCTTCAGGCATGCCGGTAATTTCTTCTATTTCAGGGCCTGAAAACTCGTCCAGGTGATATAATGTAAGCACCGTTCGATACTTTTCAGGCAATTGCATGATCAGCTGTTCCACATAATTGGCCGTATCCTTTTTGGTTAACAACTGTTCGGGCGTATCGGTTGTAAAATGATAGTTTTCCAGGTCGTCCGGGTATTCTGATGCTTTTTCCCTGTTGTACTTTCTTACATAATTGATCGCCGTCAGATAGGTTATCCGCGCTATCCAGGTTGACAGTTTGGATTGAAAGTTGAAACGCCCCAGGCTTTTGTGTACTTTGATAAACACTTCCTGGCAAATATCCTCGGCGGCATGCTGATCTTTCACAAGGCGGTGGATGACGTAGAAAACCAGCTTTTCGTACTGCTTCACCAGCAATTCAAAAGCGCGCATGTCGCCATTGAGTACCCTGGTAACCACTTCCTGTTCGTCAAACATATATAGATTAGTCAACGGCCACTGAATAAAGGTTGCAAAAAATAATTAAAATAAATCTGCAACCTTTAGTGTACGGGCGCTGACTACTGTGTGATTTTTAACTAATTTTAAAAACATGGATAAGCTCGCTTTTTTCCTAACGGTAGCCCTGATATTTATCGTCATCGCGGTAGTCATTATAGCCTGGTATAATTACCGTTTGAAAAAACGCATCATAGACTCAGGACCTATCGATCACGATGCGATCGATTTCCTCAAAAAACTAACAGATGCCGGCACCGAGCAGCTCAAATGGGGCTGTATATTGTTTATGGCCGGCCTGGGCTTGGTAGTGGACCATTACCTTTCTTATGAAGATGATTCTGTTTTGCCGTTCGGTATCGAGCTGATGTTCATCGCCGCAGGTTTTCTGATCTATTATTTCCTGATCACTTTCAAGCAAAAAAAATAAGCCTCTTCTAAAGCACTTCATATTCCCGGTCGTATCCCGCAAGCGCATTGAAAAGCCTTAACCGGGATGCTATTGACCTTCCAAGCCGAAACATGATGAAAACTATACTATATATACTATTTGCATTGCTGATAGCGAATGCAACATTTGCACAGACCACTTACAAAATAAACGGCGCTGTAGCCGATTCGCTTAGCCAAAAACCGTTGGATAAGATCACCTTAACATTAAGCGGCGAACGTTTTAGCCCTAAAAGCCTAACGACCAACCCCGATGGCAAATTTGAATTTACGGGCCTTCAAAAAGCAACTTATAAGCTCAGCATCCATGCAATCGGATACAAAACCGCAGAACTTACTATCAATTTAAAAACTGATACCGGCCTTGGCACTATCAGCCTGAAAGAAGATATTAAAAGCCTGCAGGCAGTAACCGTTGTTTCGCAAAGACCGCTGATACAGCAAAAGCCCGGCAAGATTATCTACGACATGCAGGCCGACCCCGAAAGCAAGGCCAAAAGCTTGCTGGATATGATGCATAAACTGCCTTTTGTAACGATTGACGCGCAAGACAATGTCTCGCTGAAGGGAAGCACCAACTTCAAAGTTTTCATCAACGGCAAGCCGTCGGCGATGATGGATAATAACTTGACGGCCGTGCTGCGTACCATGCCTGCGTCGTCAATTCAGCGTATCGAGGTGATCACCAACCCTCCGGCAAAATATGATGCGGAAGGTGTTGGCGGTATCATCAATATCATTACGGTGAAAAACGTGGATAATGGCTATCGCGGCAACCTGAATGTGAGCGAGCAGCTTCCAAACGGCGGCCCAAATGCCGGCGGCGGTGTAACCATAAAACAAGGTAAGTTTGGTGTGAATGTCTACGGCGGAGCGGGAATTTACGACAACCCGCAAACCAATTCTTCCAATACGCAGCAAAGCTTCGGCAACAATGCCACTTTTCTTGACCAGGAAGGCTATAAACATAACAATAGCCGGAATGGCTATATAGGTACCGAGCTGAGCTACGAGATCGATTCGCTGCATTTGTTATCAGGGCACTTGAGTTATAACGGGTATCATAACGATGGCAGCAGCTACCAGTCGTCGTCGCTCACCGGCGCGGCGGGAATATTGCAAGCTTATGATATCAACAATGACAACAATGGTCATGGACAGGGCGGTGACGGTTCTATCAACTATCAAATTGGGTTTAAGGCCTATAAGAACAGGTTGCTTACTTTCTCCTACCGCTATGCCGGCTACCGCAACGATGCTTTCAGCAACCAGCAATTAACAAACGAGGTCAATTACCCTACACCGGATTATCAGCAGCCGAACAGCTCAACAACATCTGAGCATACTTTTCAGGCCGATTTGGTATACCCGGTGAAGAAAGTAATAATAGAAGGCGGTGTAAAAGCCATCTTGAGGTCGAATAGCAGCGACTACCAATATTTACAACTCAATCCGGCTGCACAACAATACGATCTGATCGACTCATTGAGCAACCAGTTTCATTATACGCAGAACGTGTTTGGTATTTATAACTCTTACCAATTTAGCCTGGGCAAATGGAACGTGAGTGCGGGTGTTCGCGGCGAGGAAACTATTGTCGACGCGCATTTTCTTTCGAGCGGTACTGTGGTCAGTCCTAATTATTTTAATGTTGTCCCATCATTGAGTATCAATCACCCGGCAGGCGCGGGCAGTTTCGGGCTGTCCTATAACCAGCGTATACAGCGACCTGGTATATACAGCCTGAACCCATATCCTAACAAATCCAACCCCAATTTCATTATTATCGGTAACCCGCGGTTACAACCAAGTATCTCAAACCAGGGGCAGCTGAGTTATACCACGGGCAACGCGGGAAAAGTATCGGTATTTTTAGCTACGGACTACATTTTTGTACATAATTTTCAGCTGATGGTAACCACTTTCGACCCGGCTACACAAATTACCACAGCAACTTATCAAAATACGGGTAAAGGCGATGGCATCGATTTGATCGGGAACCTGAATTATAATGTCAGCCACCAGTATAGTATTAGCTTCAGCTCTAATTCGACCCGCTTTTCATTAAGTGGCACGAGCGGCAACAGCATTGTTTACCTGCACCGCTGGATGACAATGGAAGAACTGAATAATACATTGCGGCTGGATAAAGGCTGGAGCTTCAATGCATCGGTGAGGTACAATAGCAGTCAACCTACCTCTATACAAGGCTACACCAACGGGTTTTTCAATACCAGTTTAGGAATGAATAAGGAGATCGTGAAAGGGCTTTACTTTGCCGTGGCGGTGAATAATCCATTCAAGAAATCCCGGGACATCGTGAATACCACAACCGGCCCCGACTTCCTGGAGACGAATATCAATCAAACTTATTACCGTTCGGCAAGATTCAGCCTGAACTACAATTTCGGCAAATTGAACAGCGAGCTGAAGAAGAACAAGAAAGGTATCAATAATAACGATGTAAGTAACGGCGGATTATAGAACAACAGCAGATTGAGCGTTGATCAGTTGAGTAAGGTCGGCAGCAGAGATGGTGCCGGCCTTATTGTTTTTTACGGATACCAGGATATCGTCACCTAATTTATCCAACTGCAGGCGGCCTTTGAAAAGATGGCCTTCGTCGGAACGGAGAAAATCCTTTAGCACCTTAACCCGCACTTTGTGGCAAACCCATATTTCGTCCCGGTCGAATACCATAAGGCACAGGCCCCTGGTATAGGCCTCCATGCCTAAAGAAAGGTTTCCATCAAGTTTTACGCTATCCATTTTTTGGGTTGTAATGCTTTTTAAAATAAGGCGTCAAAATTTCAATTTTATCATACCTGAAAACTTTTGCCGGGTCGTCACCTCCTTTTTCCAGTTTGTAATTTTCAGGGAAACCCGTCCCTATGTAGAACTTGCCTGTCAATCTCAATTGCAAAGGCAGATGATTGCCATCCCAAATATGCCTGGCATTTATCAGCTGTTTTGAAGCAGGTTCAAGAAATATGTACTCTCTTTCTCCTTTGTTCTTAACCAACATCCATTGCGCGCATTCACAAGCAATAGCTCCATAACTAACAGTTATAACTAATGTCTTATTTTCGAGCTTTTCCGGGTGAGGGTATTTTACTTGCGTTGGCGCGGGTAAATCGCTGCAAAACAACATGAAGCTAACTAATACCGGCAATAATTTACTAAAGGTCATGCAAATACTAAGTTAGTAATTTCAGGTAAACCACTAAAAACAAAAAGACCCGCCATCTGGCAGGTCTTTTCAATATCTCCGTTGTCTGTGTCCTCACAGACAACAACAACTACTTTACAGCATCAACAATAGCTTTGAAAGCTTCCGGGTGGTTCATCGCTAAATCAGCTAATACCTTGCGGTTCAAACCGATCTCTTTAGCGGTCAGCTTACCCATCAATTGTGAGTAAGAGATACCGTGCTGGCGTGCGCCGGCATTGATACGCTGTATCCATAAAGCCCTGAATTCTCTTTTCTTGGTTTTACGGTCGCGGTAAGCGTACTGTAAACCTTTTTCTACTGTGTTTTTTGCAATGGTGTAAACCTTGCTGCGTGAACCATAATAGCCTTTGGCAAGGTTCATCACTTTCTTCCGGCGTCTTCTCGACGCTACTGCGTTAACTGAACGTGGCATTTTCTTTTCTTTTTGGTAGTGGGTGCCCTGTTAAGAGACTTGTAAACCCTAATACCTGGTTTTTAAATTTGTTAATTTACTTACCGATTGCAAGCATACGCTTTACGTTGCCCATATCCGCATCAGACACAAGGCTGGTGTGGGTAAGGTTGCGCTTACGTTTAGTCGACATCTTGGTTAAGATGTGGCTTTTGTAGGCGTTTTTCCTTGCAATTTTACCGGTCCCAGTAAGCTTAAAACGCTTTTTAGCACTGGAATTGGTTTTCATTTTTGGCATAACTCTATTTGTTTGTTTTTAGATATTTACGTTTCTCAACGTTTTATTGTCATTTGCACA
>Ga0157374_10001814_pt1 | contig 17977 bp, 20 predicted proteins | sample M25metaG_FD_115308 | JGI IMG/M metagenome (GOLD analysis project Ga0157374, IMG submission 115308) | Miscanthus rhizosphere microbial communities from Kellogg Biological Station, Michigan, USA - M2-5 metaG | ecosystem: Host-associated > Plants > Roots > Rhizosphere > Soil | place: USA: Michigan...
TAAACAGAAAATGTCAATTTGTTTTTTATTAAATGCAATTTATGCCATTCTAATATCAAAATGCTTTTATTTGCTAATGGACTAAAATATCATACAATAGTGTATAAGAATACAATCGATTTAGGTGTAGTTTGAACGCTAAATGAGCTTCAGTCTACTACTACTACTACTACAGGAAGATTAACAATTGATATTCTGAAAACGATTGTAGAAATGGAAATTAGTGCTTGAATATGTATACGTATATCTTCCGCTGAAAATTGCAATGTATACCATTAATCCTGTCGGGATGCTAAAGATTCTGCAGCCTAAACTTGAACAAAACAACGCATATGACCCCCTGTATCAGTATGAAATTGGATTCAGAAATACCGCCATCCAAAGAAACATTATCTTTAACTAAAAAAAGAAGAATTTAGTAATTTATTGTATTGATGAAGAAACGCTGATTAAAGAAGTTGGTTCTTCTGAATTAGTATGGCTTTGTTGGATATCTTTTCATAAAAAGAGCAAGGGAATTCTAGGATGCCAAATATAACAAAGGAAAGAAATATGTTTGTAGAAGAGAAATTTTTATCTAAAAATGCAGAGATGAGTATTGAAAGTATCCTGTTACAACTGAAGATGGCGGGACTTGGTATCCATCGCAGACCTATTAGTTTCTAAAACTACAACATCACACATTCATCTTCTTATAAAAAAGCATCATTATTGAAAGGACAGTTCAATATTAAAAATATAAAATCAAAGAAGTTTTTGATGATTATTTTCTATGCTGAAAAAAGGAATTCAAATTAACAGATTTAAAGATTTGGTTTAATCTCTACAGATTTCTATAATGAGGAACTAAGCCTTAGGTGAACAGGACCTCAAAATGATAATAGTATTTTTAAATAATTAAATAAAAAATGTATAAGATTATAATATAATTGAACCAAATTACCTACCAAATAAAATAAATTCCAATATTGCAAATTCATCATATATCCAATACATAGCAACAAAAAAAGCCCACCTAGGAGATATCAATATTACATACAAGGTATTTGACAACTGTGAACTCACTTTACTTATTAGCGGTGCTTATGCTGGGATAAATGGCTGGAATACATCTTTTTTAAATAATCTTTCTTCAGTTCAACGATGATTGTATTTGATAGTCGTAGAATTAAGAATACAATAACTGGTTCAAAGCCATTCTCTATTCAGCAACTTGCAAATGACATCAATGGTTTACTGGATGCTCTGAGAATACAAAAGACAAATGTTTTAAGATATTCTTTTGGTTCGCTTATGGTCCAGCAATTTGCAATTATGTACCTAATAAGGTTGACAAGCTTGTCCTTGTTGCTCCATTTTACTGGGAGAAAAGAGAGTATGCCACAACCTTCTTTTTCTCTTACAACGCTGCTATCTGACATTCTAAACAAATCGCTAAATAATATTTCTGTTTCTCATGGAGAAAAGAAATTACTTGTATTTTCCTCTATAAGAGAAGGATAGATAAGACAACCCTGATTGGCTTGAAAATATGCCAGATGCTAAAGATGTGTTTGCTGGTATTCTTCCTAATATAGTAAAGCAGCAGTTTATCGTAGGAGAACATTGGCTGGCAACTAAATAGAATGGTGCATGTAATGATTTTGGGAAAATAGCCAAACCTACACTGATAATCACTGCAACTGATGAAAATGTCTATGTTCCAATGGTTAATTATTTTGTAAATGCAAAAAATATTTATGGATCTTGGCTTGTTCAGATATAAGATGCTAGTAATGCATTAATGGACCAATATTCAAATGAAATCAGCAAAATATTATAGACTTTTCTTTCGATCTAGATACCATTACAAAGTAACCAATGTTTTAGTATTTTAAATATAGTGATATAGAAACTAATAATAAAAAAACTGACTTTTGCAACATGTATTACTAACTCCTGGGGCTGATCTCTTTAAACATCAAAAATCTTGTATTAAAACCTCAAATACAACGTTATAATAGAAGAATTATATTGTATAATTCAAGAAAAGTGACTCTATCCTTAGGATTATTTTTAACAAGTATGCTCATGTTATCATGTTTATCTTATGTTACATTTAATCAAAAAAACCAGGCACTAGCTCAACAATACATCCAGACAATAAAATTCAGGAATTTTGATATAGATTTGGGTAACGGAGTAAAGACTAATGCTCAATTAACCTTTCCTGCTGTTGGAAAAGGACCTTTTCCTGGAGTACTGCTTATCCCTGGCTCTGGTGCAATAGACAAGAACGAAACCCTGACTAAAAATGCTAAACTGTTTTGGCAGATAGCTCAATATCTGTCTGAAAGAGGTTTTGCAGTACTTCGATTTGATAAACGAGGTGTTGGAGAGAATTTTACTATTTTGAACTCAAATGTATGGGGAAATAATACAGTCAACGATCAAATTCAAGATAGCAAGAAAGCCTTGAATATTCTTGTACAACAGCCTGAAGTAGATTCAAAGAGAATAAGTATAATTGGCCACAGCGAAGGTACAGTTTATGTTCCAAGAGTAGCAGCAGATAATTCTACAAAGGTAAACAACATTATACTTATGGGCGTCCTAGCTCAGAATCCTGTAAAAGATGTAGAATACTATCAAGACGTATCCTTGCCATTAGAATACGTTACGCAAGTATTAGATAAAAATCACACTGGATTGATATCAATACAGCAAATGGCAAATGATCCTGTGTTATTAAAGTTCTTGCAATTGCCACAAGCCCTCTTAAATACTAATGATACCAAAGGCATAACTGCTGCTCTAATAAAGAACTTTGGTACTAGTGGTTACATAAATATCGATAAACAACTTAAACCTTTTCTGATAAAGGACTATGAAAATTACATAGCATTCAATTTGCTCAAATGCAATTCTATTGGTATATGTCCTATATTATGGAGATCATTATCTAATACGCCAACAAATTTAAGCTTCATTGGTAATGTTTCTAAATCTACAGGTATCCTGATGCTAAATGGAGAAAATGATTCTCAAACGCCGGTTCAACAAGCATTTCTATTACAGCAAAGGCTAACGGACGTAAATCATCCTGATCATACATTAATAACATATCCAAATTTAGGACATGCATTCTATCCTTCATCTCAGTGGCAGACTCAAGTGGGACCTATCCAACCTTATGTTTTAGCAGATATTTATGCATGGCTTGAATCTCACTCTGGTCTTTCACATTCCTTTGAGACTAGCCTTGCTGCCAAAAATCAAATGTCAGCAAATATGAATTTGAGTACAAATACTTCCAACTCATCCTCTTAAACCAACAAATAAAGAATATAATATTTTTTTTCCTTGTACATTTTTTGATTAAGATAATTACATGTCATTTGCTAAATATGCTCTCGGTACATTACAATAACAGTTCTTTCTAATGGGTTCTACAAATAAAAGGTGTATTAGTATGTGTTAATACTCAAAAATGGGCTCTGTTCATTTAAGAAAAGATCTATAGATGAAGACGTTCTATTTCTCTTTTGTGAATATTAAAAGAAACAAAGAACACCTTCAGAATACATCTGTTATGGTTTGTACTTGTATTTTTCCAGTCTTTCTTTAAGAAGAACAGCAATGAAAGATTATCATCTGGCTTTATCAAACGAAATCATGTTTCAATATGGAACTGGATACAAAAATACAATCCTAAAAAGATAATTGCAAAGAGAAAGAAAATCGAGAAATTCATAGTCGATGAAACCTTGATAAGTTGGTTCAGAATGCATCTGGCTTTGATAGGTTGCTATTGAGTCCAAGAACAAACAAATCCTTGGATTAAGCATATCTAAGGAGCGAAATATGTTTGTGGCAGAACGATTTATTTCACGTTTAATCAAAATTCATGGCAAATATATTATTTCTACTGATAGAGGCACATGGTATCCACCTCAAGCTTGCAAGTTTTTAAAGATAGATCATCATCTTCATTGCTCTTATGAAAAAAGCATCATTATTGAGAGACCTATGCAGTACATAAAGGATAGGACTGAAGAAGTCTTTGATGACTATTTTCCATGTTGAAGAACAAAATGTAAACTGAAACATGTAAAGAATTGGTTAAATCTGTTTGTTGATTATCATAATAAAGAATTGTAAGATTAAGTGAACAGAGCCGTTTTAATAAAGTTTGACTTTATCAATGATTATTTAATAGTATAACAATTTCAGATAAAAAATAAACGCAATTAAATTAAGATACTAGAATTCTCAAAAGAATTATCATATTTAAGTATATGTAGTATTTGTCATATATCTATGAACAATAATAAAGCAGAAAGAGATGAAATGATTGATGAAACACATGATTTAGAGGACAGTGAACAAGATAAACAAGATGAAGAAAATGAAAATGATGTAGATTATCAAAAAGAATAAAAAATTTTAAATAAAAAATTTAAATTATTTATTCAAATTCTATTGGAAAATAAATTCTTATTTGATTATATTTATAATTATAAACATTAGCATTAATATCAATAAATGTGTCCCTTCTTATCTCATGATATTGGCATTATACAACATTTCTATAAACCGAAAGAAGAAAAATATTCATTTGATTCTATCTAGCATGTGATATTTTTAGATAAAGATATTTTATCTTTTCTCACTTTACCAATCAATGAATTCGCAATCAAAATATATTTAGATAATAATGAATGAATTACAAATTTTAAATAGAGTCACTATAACGATCATGAACATTTTTGTAAGGATGATATAATATGATAAGGATTTTCTTTTATTTTAACACAACAATTAAAACGGCCTAATTATTTATTAAAAAAAGTATTTGAAATTAAATTATATATAGATTTAAGAATTATTTAATCACACCATTTAATAAAAAGGTAGAGATTAAATAAATCTATTAGAAAAGGATTAGATTATTTAAAATGGAGAAAAAAAGAATTTGCTTTGTTGATGATGAACCTGACATTATCTTACTTTGTAAAATAGTTTTAGAGGAGGCAGGTTTTGAAGTATATACATTCACTGATTCAATTTCAGCATTAAATAACTTCAAACCTAATTTTTACGATTTAATTGTTTTGGACATAAAAATGCCTAATATGGATGGATTTGAATTATGTAAAAAAATAAAGAAAATAGATCAAAAAATAAAGGTGTGCTTTTTGACAGCAAGTGAAATGTATTACGAAAATTTTAGAAAAAAAGATCCAGAACACTTAGACAAAGATCTTTTTCTTAGAAAGCCTATTGAAAATGATGAATTAATAAAAAGAGTTAATGAAATAATAGAACAATAAAAAATAGCAAAATATATAATTATTATATATAATAATAAAAGAATATTTAGAACAAGTTTTTTAAAAAAAATAAAATAATTAAAATTAAATAGAGCTATTAACAAGCATTTGATCTATCACATTTTTAAATACAGAATAGGGATGAAATCCTTGTATAGCAGCTACTTTGGTTGAATTTTGCTTTAAGAAAAAAAAGGTAGGTGTTGTGCCCAATCCTATTTCCTTGCCAAAAATATCATTCTTCATAACTATTTGACTATATTTATGAGAATCTAAACATGAAGTAAATTGTTCAATATTGTTTATTTTTACATCTTTTGCAAATTCAATTAAAGAAGCTTTTGAAATCCACCCAGTATTTTCGCCTTTATAATTATTATAAAGTTCATCATGATATGGCCAGTATCGATCTTGTTCAGCTGCACAATAAGAAGCTTCAGCTGCAAGGCTTGATAATCTGTCTTTAGGAAGATCATTTATTATCAAATCTTTAAAAATGAATTTTGCAATACCTTTATCAATATAATTATCAGTTAAATTATTTTTTGTTTCATTATTGAATTTTGCACAATATGGACATTGATAGTCACCAAATTCTACTATAGTTATATTAGCTTTGCTAGCACCAAGTGCTTGAGCTCCTGGAACAGATGCATTTGTCAATATAGAAATTAGTTGTTCTGCTTGAGCCTTTTTAGCAGCATCGTTATTTGGATTTTTGCCAACATTAGTAAAAGTAGCTACAGTTCCTCCTACAAGAAGAGCTCCAAATAGTATAGACATTATAATTATTTTCTGATATTTAGTTTTAGATTTAGAAGGTTTACGAATTCTTTTTTTCAACTGAAAACAATATAATAAAAACAGCACCAATATTTAAAACAAATTCATTTAATTATTTTTCTTATTTTGTATGACTATAATAAAAAAATTACTCTAAATAAGTATTATTTTTAGATCGTTTTAACTTATCTTTTATGATATCATAAGCTTTCTCTGCTTTATCTTTTTTTGGCAATTGTATAAAAAAGATATTTGAACTTTGATTATCTTTAGAGGATAATCCAAATATCCCAGCAGTAGCAAGACTATAGAAAAATTCTATGGACTCATTGGCGTATAAGAGAATGGTTTCTTCTTTGTTTGTATTTAAAAATTTTAAAGTAATATCTACAAAAACATGATAACCATCATCATAAATATTTAGATTTGTATCTATAGATAATCTTTTGTTATAAGAAAAATTTAAAATTTGTTCAAAAAATGCATCATCAATATATAAAACAGGTACTCTAATACCATTGTATTCTACAAAAGTATATCCCAGTTTATGAACATTTTTAATGAAATCGTCAAGAGTATAATGATTTCGCACTTTAAAAAAAAATATAAATTTAATTATTTATCCATTTCTATAAAAATATAATAAAATAAAAATAGTCAAACAAGATGGATAGATTTTGCCAATAAAATTGCTTTTTGGGGATCTTCATACTTTATTTCTTTTTCTGAATATATTTTTCCAAAATAAAGCAAATCAATTAATTTCCATCTATCAACAGTTACAAATGTGGCATAATTATTTCTAATATTTGTAATATTAGTAGTCAGTATAACCAATTTATCAACTATCAAGTTTCTCTTTGTACTTTTTAATATTTTATCAAAATTCTTATTTTTATCAGCATCAATAGCGATAGATACTCCTATTTTCTTTCCAAGTTGATCATTATATACTGCATCTAAATAATCTTCTTGAATTTTGTCAAAAGACTTTTTAACTGTCCCTAATTCTTCTGCATATTCAATCAAATTTTTAACAGCGTTTCTAATACCATTTTCAAGATAATTATTATCTATTGACATATTTCTCATTTTGATAAAGTCAGAAATAGAAATACCCATTATACTTCCACGCAACCTCAAGCCAGGATAAATATTTTTGATTGATTCTTCAATTGATTGATCGTCAATAACATATGAATTCTTTTTTGAAGATAAATCTGTTGAGTGGTACAAGATGTTTAGTATAGAACGTATATTTCTAAAATCATGGAATTCATCATATATTATTTTTATTTTAGATGATAAATCCATTTTGCTTTCATTACTGAAATCTGGTGTATTTTGTTTTATATATTCTAAAACAATATCATTTATCTCCTCAAATGAGTGAGATCCGGCTAAATCAACTTTATAATTTGCTTTTTCCAATCGATCAAAAAGAGATGTACTAATATGGGAAATGTCTGAATAATAAGAAGGAGTAGTAATTAGCATTAATATAGAATACGGTATATGAGAATTAATCAAACCTTTTATATAATCTAAAGATTGTTTATTAGAATCTAGTTCATCAATTTGAAAAATTGTCACTTTATCAAGTAACTTATAATTAATTGAAGATAAAGTAGATAAAACTAACATTAAATTATCAAAGGTCTTTAGGTCAAAATAATTTAAATTTCCTTTTTTTATAATTTCAAAAATTATTTGAATTTCATTTTTAGAGAAATCATGTAGTAATAGTTCATATAAATGGTTAAAAGAAAGCTTTATTTTTTTTTCGGTAATTTGTTTTAATTTTTCTTCAACAGAGTTTCCATTAATACTATCAAAAAAACTATATCGAATGATTTTTTTTACCAATTTAGGATATTGGGAATAAACTTCATGAAGATAATCAATAAATTTAGAAAAAATTTCTTTAAAATATTCATCATCGAATCCTTTCATTATTGCAGAAAAAACATTATCTATTTCCCTTGGATGCACCTGAGATAAATCAATATAAGAAATAATTGCTTTATCAGATACCTCTTGAAGAGTTTTTAAATGTAATGATAGATGGGTTTTCCCTGATCCAATATCCTGAATAACAGTAACTATTTTAAATAATTCATCTTTTGATGATGCATTATCAATAGATTTTATATATAGATCATTAATACAATTTTTTATACTGTTTAATGCTTCTCTATGTCTTTTTCCACCTAGAATTTTGGCAATTTTTATTGAAGGTGTAGGGCTGCTTGGAAAAGGATTGACATTTAGATTATAAGGATACATTATATTCGCCTCACAAATCCATGGATTATCCCTCTCAAAACAACTCCTTCATATCCACCAGATGAAAGCTCGTATTTTTCCGGAGATATTTCAACAATAGTACTTACATAATTATAAAATTCATTATCAGTCAAGTCAAATATTTGACAAATTTCATTTTTAATAGAGGATAGATCAACCCAGCCAATAGAAGAAGATTTCTGCAATAACATCTTATCAAAATTTTCTTTAAAATCATCCATAGAAACAGAATTGAAAAACTCACTACTTTTAACAGGCTTTAGATTTGTATCATTTATCTTGTCAACAATATTATTAAAAGAATTTTTTAATTCATTTAGTTCACCTTCAATATTTTCAATGTATTTAAATATACTATCCGAATAATCATTTATTTTATTTTGGATATTACCCATTGATTCATAAAGATATTTGAATTTTAAATCAGATTTTATCATATAATTCAAATAAGATTCTTTATTCCAACAATAAAGAAAAGTGCCCTTTTTAGAGATATAGATTCTTTCTTCATCAATTAATTCATTTAATATAATATCAAAATCATCTATATTATATTTTTTTTTTAATTCGGTTTTTTTTATTCCAACAGAACCAAAAGAATTAATAGTATCGAGTATATCATCTTTGTTGGACATATAACAACTATTATTTAAAAAATTTAAAAAAAGAACAGTTAAATTTTTGTAATTAAATTATTAAAAACAATTAACAAAAATAAAATTAGCGAATATAGCAAATCAATTTGGGAATGATGATACATAAAGCTGATATCATATGATGAAAGCACTAGGGTATCTGACCTATTGGCATTATTTTAATAAATCAATAAGCCTTGACCTTAAATTTAACGTGATTTTAAAAACTTTATTCAATTATTATATTATTTTATACAATTTATTTTTTAAAAGCACTATGGGAGTTTATAATTTAAATTCAATAAGCAATAAAGACCAATAAATTTTAAGTTATTAATTTTTTCTAAATTTATTCTAAATTAAATATACAATATTGAATCACAAATGGATGTAATATTGTATGTTATATAATTAATAGTGAACGATATATCTTACAATCAAAAATATATAGAATTAAAATAAAGAATTAATAATACTTGTATAAAGAAAACAATGAGTATAAAGGAGAAATTGCAAAAGACGAAGTAGCAAAAAGGACTAATGAGATTCTAGATAAATTCAAAGAGAACTATATAAAAAATGACAACAAAGATTTCATCAATGATGCAATCACTAACATGATAGTTTGTTGTAAAGCCTATGAAAAAATATTTGAAGGCTTTATGGTAATATCTCAAATCAATAATTTACCTCAAGAATTAATAGAGGGATTTGTCAAATGGTCATCAGGACAGCTTGAAGATCTTAAAGAAAAAATACAGGAAATAGATAAAAAAAGAGACATGAGATAACACAATAAATCAATAAAACTATTATTATCGAATAAGTTAAATTCCCGAATGAAATACAAAATAGTGAAAACACGTGCACGTTAGTGGTAATCTAACAGTTTCGAACATTAAAGATTTTCTAGAAATATCAAAGCCAAGAATTGTGGTAGTTCTTATTATTACCGCCGTAACCTCAATGCTTGCTGCAACCAGGTTTGATGATAATAGCAGTATGGTTTGGAATATATCGTTATGGAAACTCTTATTCTTAATAATTTGTGGAAGTTTATCTTCTATGGGTGCCAGTGCAATTAATATGTTTTATGATAAAAATATAGACAATTTAATGTCTAGGACTTTAAAAAGACCAGTTCCAGTAGGAAAATTAAATCCTAATAAAGTTTTAATATATGGTATTACATTATCATCGATTTCCGTTATCCTTGCTTGGTTTACTTTGAATCCAATGGCAACGTTTATGATTGCTTTAGGAATTTTCTTTTACGTTGTTGTATATACAATGCTATTAAAAAGAAGAAGTGTTTGGAACGTCGTTATTGGAGGTTTTGCGGGGAGTGCAGCTTCTATGGCAGGTTGGGCTACAACTACAAATAGCATAGATTTGTTAGGGTTTTTAATAGGTTGGATAGTTTTTATGTGGTCACCACCTCATTTTTGGTGTCTATCTATAAAGACAAAAGACGATTATACAAAAGCAAAAATTCCTATGTTACCGGTTATCTATGGGAATAAAGTTACATCAAAGTATATTTTTATTAGTACCCTTATACTAGTCCCATTTTCAGTATCTTTATATTTATTTGGACTTGGCTTGCTATATACATCTGTTGCATTAGTTTCAGGTTCACTAATGGCGATTTACCATTACAAATTAATGAAAAACCCAACGAAGGAGTTTGCATGGAAAGCTTATAAAGTTACAGCACCTTATTTGGTAATAATATTTATATCAATAGCTTTAGATTCACTTTGGTATATAAGGCTTTAAATGAGTTTGGAAAAAGTTATTATTTACTTTAGAACCAACTTACTCTTTATTTAAATTTACAATTTCAATCCTTTTTTTATCCTTAGTTATCCAAGTAACATGGATCAATCCATATATTTCTAAATCTAACAGTATTTTATTTAAATCATTTTCTAATGTATTTATATTATCTTTAGATAAAACATTAATCAATTCTTGATCTGTAATATTTCCATATTGCTTTATTTTCTCAAAAACAATAGTTCTCAAAGGATAATCCATATATTATAAACTACAAAAGTATTAATTATATTTTTTTAAATACTCTCAACCATAAAATATTTTATCACTGAACTTTGGAACAGCAGATGTTAATTTTTTTTCTAAAGATAAATACCATTTATGAACCTCAACAGTTATAGATGGATTTACTATATTTAATGCATTTTCAAAATTAGAATTATAAATAACATCAAAATTATTTTGTATGGCATTTATAGCAGCAAATCTACATAGTGAAACTAAATCTGCTCCGCTATAGCCTTTAGTTAATGCAGCTAATTTAATAAAATCAATATCGGTAGAAATAGGCATAGTCGATGTTACCCTAAGTAAAATCTCATATCTAGCCTTTTCATCAGGAGGACCAACAGATATCCTAAGATCAAATCGTCCAGGTCTTAATAAAGACGAATCTAAAAGATCAGGCCTACTAGTAATTCCAATAACAATGACACCAAAATTACTAACATCATCCATCTCGGATAATATTTGAGACAATATACGTTCATTGCCTCCAATATCTTCAACTGTTCTAGACCTCCCAAGAGAATCTAATTCATCAAAAACAATAATACAAGGAGAAGAGGTACGAGCTTTTCTGAAAATCTCCCTAATAGCTTTTTCTGATTCTCCGACCCATTTAGATAAAACTTCTGGACCTTTAACAAAAATATTATTTATAGAACCTTCTGTTGCTAATGCTTTTGCAATCAAAGTTTTTCCACATCCAGGTGGGCCAAATAATAAAGCACCTCTTGCAGGTTTAACACCCATCTTTGAAAACCTATCAGAAAATTTAAGTGGTGACAAGAAATTATCGACAAGTAATCCCTTTTCTTTATCCAATCCTCCTATGTCATCCCATTTTATATTCGAAGGTTCTACATAAAATTCTCTTAAAGCAGTCGGAATAATTTCTTTCATTGCATAAGTGAAATCACTATTTTGTATTCTTATACTGTTTAAGATTTCTGATGGAACTTCTTTTTTATTTGCTAGATCAACTTCACTTAGATAACGCCTTATAGACTTCATAGCAGCCTCTCTTGATAAAGATTTAATATCTGCACCTGTATAACCGTTGAGCATTTTTGCGATATCTTTTAGATTAACATCACTATCTAACGGCATACCAAGTGTATGAATTTTTAAAATTTCAAATCTTGCATCAATATTATGAATCCCTATTTCAATTTCGCGATCAAATCGGCCAGGTCGTCTTAAAGCTGGATCTAAACTATCTGGTCGATTTGTAGCACCCAAAACTACGACATTCCCCCGTTCAGACATACCATCCATTAATGCAAGTAATTGAGCGACAACTCTTTTTTCAACATCGCCAAAAGTATCTTCTCTTTTTGGTGCAATAGCATCAATTTCATCAATAAATACAATACTAGGAGATAATTCTTTAGCCTTTTGGAATATTTCTCGCAGTTTGCTTTCTGTTTCACCATAGTATTTATTAACAATTTCAGGACCATTTATAATAAAAAAATTGGCATTAGATTCTGTTGCTAATGCTTTTGCAATCAAAGTTTTTCCACATCCAGGTGGGCCAAATAAAAGAATACCTTTATGTGGTTCTATTCCAATTTTGGAAAAAACTTCTGGATGCCTCAAAGGCAATTCTACAATTTCTCTTAATCGAGTAATCTGACTTTTCAAACCTCCTATTTGTTCATAGGTTACCTGATTACTTTCTTTTCGAAATTTTGAGAATCCAGGCTTTATAACAATTTTTGTATTTTTATCTATTTTTACAACTTCTTTTGGAATAGAATTATAAATAATAAATTCAAGAGACGTTCCCAAAAAATTCAATACAAATTGATCACCTTTTATGACAGGATAACCTTCAAATCGACTATTAAGATAAGATATAAATTCATCAGAAAGATTTTGAGTGGTATTACATAATACCACAATTTTTTCTGCTGGTTTAGGATTAGATTTTCGTATTAAAACATAATCATTTAAACTAACACCAGCGTTTTTTCTTGTCTGACCATCAATATGAATATAATGAACTCTCCGATTTTTATCTTCCAAACTATAAACATTTACGGCAGTAACTTTTTTGCCTACAATTTCAACAACATCTCCGTCAATAACACCAAGTTTATTCATAGAAATACTATCAAGTAACGCTTTTTTCTTTCCGACATCTTTTATTTTGCATTCAGCAACTCTTAATTTAAGAGTTAAAACTAAATTATTTGTAATTTTATTATTATTATTGCTTTTTTTCAAATTACTGCAAGAAATAGAAATGATATTTAAGATTTCATTTTAACTGATTGTCTGCTTATAGTAATTATTTGGATTTCACCAGCTCCATCTGTTTGTTTTAATGACTCCTCTAACTTTTCCATTTCGCCTTCAGCATCGTCAAGTAAAAAATCACCTACTATTGCATTTAATCCAAAAGCAAGAGGTTCTTTAGCATGGGCTTTTAGTTCCATTCCTTTAGGTATACCCATTTTTAGATTATTTATCAATTTATCAATATCTGTTTCAGAATCTGCAGGAAGGATCTTTATTCTAGCTACTAATCTTGACATTTAAGGTCCCTCGAAGCCACAACCTATACATTTATACATTCTTGCAAATTCTCTACAACTTTCACATCTCCATATTAGGACATAACCACAATTAGGACAATAAAATCTTACACAAGCATCATTTGGCATTATAGGCCTGTTGCAAGAAGTACATATCGGCAATTGCAATTGTTTAGACATAAATTAAAAAAAATGCAAACCGCATTTATATCTTGCTTAAGTCATTAATCATTTTTCTATATTCATTTCCCATCAAAGCATATAAAAAATTCACTGTAAGTTTGGTATTTAAAAAATTTTTTAATGCTATTGCATGGTAATCAAAATCACCTGAAAAAGAGATTTTTTCAATAATAGTAGAAGGAATGTTAGAAAATATTCTATCTAAAGATTTATTGTCAAGCCTCTCTAACATTCTTCTTAGCAACAACAATCTATCAAATTCTTTTCCAAATAAATTAATCCAATCGTTTTGGTAATCTGTTAAATAAGAATAATCATTATCATTTAGCAAAGATTTAGAAATGGATCTCCCAGCTAATATACCACCCATTCCCCCTGTATATATTCCTCCTGCTGTAGTAGGTTTTGTTTGTCCAGCAGCATCACCAATTATAATATTTCTATTAAAATTAAATGGTTTTATATATCCATGAACCCAAAGAGGTGAATAAATCCTTCTAATAATAGAATAAGGTTTACCTTTTTTTTCCAAAAACTTTTCAAGAGTTTTGCTCGGATTAATATTTCTTCCTGCAACACCGATTTTTCCTTTCCCATCGCCAGTTGGGACAACCCAAGCAAAAAATCCAGGATACAAATCTGAATCAAATACTACTTCTATTGTATCTTTTTGAATCCATGGAGCATATACTTCATATTGACCAGAAGGAATAATTTCTCTAGAGCTTCTCTTTATGGCTTGACTGATACCTCTAGCTTCTACAAAAAATTTACTTTTGAAAGTTTTGCCAGAATTTAATTTAATATTAAAAAAATTATCGTCAAAATTAACAGATGTAATAGAACTTTTTGTAATTATATTAGCTCCATTTGATTGAGCTTGAAAAGCAATTTCTTTATCAAATGAACGTCGATCTATAACTATAACATTTTGATTTTCAGAATTTATTTCAAAAGAATTATTTTTAGATTTGATAATAGATTTCTTAATATAATTTTCAATTGTTTTAATTCTAGGAATAATACCTAATTTTTCTAATCCTTTTTGACTTACAACTCCGCCACAATGCTCTGGAGTCCCTATTTCATGATCTTCTTCTAAAACCAATACATTGAAACCCTTAGAAGAAATTTCTCGCGCAGCTAATAGCCCAGATACGCTTCCACCACCAACAATTACATCATAATATTCGGATTGAAAACTCAAAATTTAAATATTATATAAAAATATCAATAATATAATATATTCCATATACAGCATTGGTTATATCTAAGTTTTCTGGTGTAATATTATTTTGTATACATATTTATATTACAAAAGTTATATAATGTTTCCTTTTTATAAAAAACTATAATTAATTTTCTAGTATATCAATACCGGGCATTTCATCACCTGCTAAAAATCTTAGGCTTGCTCCTCCTCCAGTCGAAACATGTGTTACTTCTTTTTCTGATACACCTGTTACCTTCATTGCCTCTAACGTATCACCTCCCCCTATCAATGTTTTAACACCTCTCCAATAAGCCAAAGCCATACTCAAAGCAATACTTTTAGTACCGTAAGAGAATATTTCTTTTTCAAAAAATCCCATAGGTCCATTCCAAAAAATAGTTCCCAAAACATTATTATGTATTTCTTGAATGAATTTTTGCAACGTTTTATCACCTATATCAAATCCTTTCATATTTTCAGGAATATGATTTTCCATAATTTTATATTCTAAAGAGTCCTCTGAAACAGAAACTTTGTGATCTACAGGTAAAACTATTTTATCGTTGTAATTATTTAATGCTTTAGAGGCCCAAGATAGATATTCTTCATCAACTATAGAATCGCCTACAGATATTCCTTTTGCTTTTAAGAAAGTATATGAAGCCGCACCTCCGATGAGGACCCTAGAAGCCTTCGGCAAAAGGTTATTTAATGCACCAATTTTATCTTTAATTTTTACTCCACCTATAACAATTTTAAATGGTTTGGGGGGATTATCCCTTAATAAAGACAGATATTCTATTTCTTTAGCAACATTAAAGCCTATTATTTTGGTATCAAAAAACTTTACTGTTCCATATGTGGAAGAGTGTTTTCGATGGGAAGTACTAAAAGCATCATTTACATAAATATCAGCATATGAAGCAAGTTTTTTTGAAAAGTCTTCATCATTTTTTTCTTCTTCATTATAAAATCTAAGGTTTTCAAGCAATAATACTTCTCCTTTATTTAATTTATTGATTTTTTCTACTGTTTCTTGTCCTATACAATCACTTGAAAAATCGACGGGTATATTAAAAGGGGATAAAATATCAGATAATTTTTTTGATACAGGTAATAAAGAATATCGCATATCCTTTCCTTTAGGTCTATCTAAATGAGAAACTAAAATTATTTTTGCACCTCTTTTAATAAGATACTCTATAGTAGGCATGGTAGATCTAATTCTGTAATCTTCACTTACAATGCCATCTATTACTTTTACATTAAAATCTACACGAATTAAAATTTTTTTATTTGAGTAAAATGAATCCGAAAAATCAGTTAAGGATTTTATCCCCTGCATGAAGTAAAAGAATTTAAAAGGTTATAAAATATTTTTCATGGACGTAGTGAAAATAGATTTCACTACTTATTTTTATCTAATGAAGTTATTTTAGTTGTGGTAGGGCAACCTATCTTGCTAGAGGCCACTCTAAAAGCCCTTTTTGCTAGTTCCAAATTTTCGGAAGTAACATATGCTTCATAGATAATATCACCTCTTTCAATTCTAGCAGCTAATCCTGTAGCTTTTCCAAATGCACGTCTCATTCCTTCTTGTAAACGGTCGGCTCCAGCTGTCGCAATCATTTTGTTTTCTCTTAGAATTACATGAGGGTATACGCGCAACCGTCCAAAGAAACTCATATCACCTGCTTGAGACATTGTTTTATTTGCGGCCAACCTAGCTGCTTCAAGAGAATTATGTCGTATCTGAATTCTTTCGGTTACAACCAATTCTAAAAGATAGTCATAATTATTTTTTGGTTGTCCTGATGCAAATCTAGCTATTTTATTTTGAGGTTTACCTCTAATATACTCTCGTCTTACAAAAGGCATGCCACGTATTTCTCTATAATTAACACCTTTCAATAAAAATCATCTTCTTTTAATGAATAAATGTGGCATAATCTCTGATTTATTTGTTATGTCAATTGATCTTAACGATAAAGAAAACAAGGAAAATAATTTAGATCCTATTGCAGATCATTATAATTTAAAAAATCAAATGGAAAATAACAATACTGAATCATTAGTAATGGCAGAAGCAATTATTCAAGGAAATGATATAAAAACAATTGTAACAGAAGTTAAATACAAAGATCAATTGAGAAATAAAGGATTCGGAGAGACATTTAATAATGAATATATTCTAAGTAGCCTTGAAACTCTTTACCTATTAAATAATAACAAAATAAAACTACAGGGAAAAAAAGAATATAATTTTCCACTACTACTTAACATACTTTTGAAAAAAGATAAAAAAATATTGTCAAAATATTTAATTTATAGAGATTTAAGAAGCAAAGGATATGTTGTAAAAGAAGGATTTGGATTTGGGAATGATTTTCGGATTTATGAGAGAGGAGAATATGGAAAAAAACCATCTAAATATGTATCTGTTGGAATTAATGAAGGTCTAAATATAAAATCAAAAGACTTTGTGGATATAATAGAACAAATCGAAAATATGGGAAAAGATACTGTAATTGCAGTTATTGAAAGGCGAGGAGAAATCATTTACTATAAAACAATAAAAATGTCTTTTTTTGAAAATATCAGAAAAAAATAATTTTAATACGATAAAAATATAATTCAAAGATATCTATGAAAGAAATGTCAGAAAAAAGAAAGAATTTTTGTGGTTTGATATTTAAAATTGATGAAAAAATAAGATTTGTTGGCATAGTTAATAGAAATAGTGAAGTTATAGAAGGAGGATTTAAAGACGGTATAAAACCCTTACTTGATGTAAATGAAGAACAAGAAATGTATTTACAATCACATTCAAATATGGCATTCTTTCAATCTTTTTCTAAAATATTCGGACCAGTTGAATACCTAATAACAAAACAAAAAAAAATCACAATAATGACCTTTCCTTTTAAAGATAATATATTA
>Ga0157374_10001815_pt1 | contig 17974 bp, 16 predicted proteins | sample M25metaG_FD_115308 | JGI IMG/M metagenome (GOLD analysis project Ga0157374, IMG submission 115308) | Miscanthus rhizosphere microbial communities from Kellogg Biological Station, Michigan, USA - M2-5 metaG | ecosystem: Host-associated > Plants > Roots > Rhizosphere > Soil | place: USA: Michigan...
GCCCTCGAATTCAAAATTCGACAGCTCGCAATGCTCGTACCGCTTGGGGATTCGCGCAGCGGCCACCAGCGCCAGGCTTTTCCGCTTCAGACGGCACTCACAACGGCTGACCCGCCGGTCTTCGTCGCGAAACTTCCATCCCGTGCCACCGCAAACAGGGCAAACTTCCGAGGACACTCTCATCACAAGCTCTGATTCCACTTTGCACTCTGCCCTCGCTTCTCGCAAGTGCCGAGCCGGGAAGCTCTGTGCACATTCTGTGGAGCTGAGGAGATCCTTGTGGAGAATGCGGCCCAAACCAGTTCACCACCCCTGCAAAGATGTCTCGCTGATCGCCGGTTAGCGTCTCAGAAAGGGCCAGAGATTTTCTGTTCGTCCCGGTATCGCGGTGGTGGCACGTGAATTCCCGCCAGCATCGGTTCATTCCGATACCCCTGTACCCAAACTCGGCATCTGGCGCGGATTTTCACAGTTGACTTTCGCAAAATGCAGGCGCTAAATAGCTGGCGTTGGGTTTCCAATTCAGCGAAAACAAGTTTTCCTGCGGCGCCGTGGGTGCGCCCGCAGCAGATCCTCGCTGAGACAAGGAAGAACTCCACAGGAGATACTTATGAACAAAGCAGATCTCATCGACCGCATTGCTGCGGGCTGCGGAATCAGCAAGACTCAGGCCGCTGGCGCAATTGACACCGCAGTTGAGAGCATCACTGGCGCCTTAAAAAAGGGTGACCGCGTAGCCCTTATCGGATTTGGAACCTTTTCAATCTCGCAACGCAAGGCACGCAATGGTCGCAATCCCCAAACTGGCGCGACCATCAAGATAGCGGCCCGCCGCGTGGCCAAGTTCACTGCCGGTGCGGAACTGAAGAAAGCCGTCAATCGGGGCAAATAACAATTTCAGAATTCGAAAACGGCAGGGGGTCGGCCCTGCCGTTTCTTGTTTTTGGAGCAATCCCAGCACTACCATCCGGGGATCAGAAACCCAGTTTCCCGCCGATATTCTTCGTAGTCGTCCCCGAACTCTGCCGCCATGAACTGTTCCTCTCTACGGGCCTTTATGCTTTCCGAAGCCAGAATGAGGGGGATCGCCAGCACTCCCCTCCACTCCCCGACGAAGATAGCAGTACCAATCGTCGCAAGCAGCAAGCCGGAGTAGATAGGATGTCGCACAAAGGCATAGGGACCCGACTTTACCAATTGATGGTCGATTTTTCTGGTCACGCGGGCGCTCCAGTTTTCACCCAAAATGATTCGTGCCCAAATGGCAACCCCCACGCCAGCAAACGTCAGCACAATTCCCGCCGTCGCTACCCACTGGGACGTCCTGACGAAGCGCTCTCCCAGCAGCCTACCGCCGAATGCTCGGAAAACAGCAGATAGAACCCAGCTACCATCAGTGAGCCGTATCCCAGACGAGACCACAATGGCTCCTCTGCCTTGGTCGTCTTTACCCGCAGCGCGGCCACAATCCAGACAATTATGAATGCGTACCAGGGCAGGAGCTCAATTTGCCATTGCGTCATTTGTCGGAAGCTCATCTTCCAATCCTCATTTGGAAATTCGTCGCAGATGCTCGATCCACCTGACCTCCGCTTCACTCTCGGCAAAAAAGCGTCGGGTGACCTCTCCCGCATAACGATCGAGATCGAAGTTCTTTTCGATGGCCGAGAGCTTTTCCAGCCTGGACCTCAGAAACGTCTCTCTTGCATCGAGGATACGCAGGCGAGCTTCGGGCTCAATGACTTGAAACATCCCAACGCGAACCCGGAACTCATCGGACTCGCGCGCATCTTGCTCGCTGAAGCTGCTCAGCCGCAAGATCAGCTCCTTTTTCCCGAGAGCGGTCAAGGAATACAGTTGGCGCCTCTGTCCTCTTTCTCCCGGGACTTCTTGTTTGGTCACCCATTTGTTCGCCACAAAGCGTCGTAACAGGGGATACACAAGGTTGTTGTGGAGATTCTCCTGGCCAAGGATCAACCCTGCTTGCCGCTTCAGCGAATACCCGTGCTTTGCACCCGGCAGTAGGGTAGCTAAGATTATTAGGTCAGTCATGACTGTGTCAATATTGATCTATTAGCGGGAGGGGAGTCAAGCCGCTGAAGGCTCCATGCACAAAGTGCTTAGATAGGATCGAAGTCGGCTCAAGCCAAAAGAGCCTGAACTACGGCCACCGCAGCTTCGAGAGCGCGGCCATTTTGATCGAGCGCAGGATCATAGGAGCCGATGCCGAGGGCAGCTACTTTTGTGGCTCGTCGCGCTTCCTCCAGTGCCTTGATGAGTTCCTCAACGGTAATTCCTCCCGGCGGAGTCCACTGATTGGCCGTCGCAACCGAAGGTTGGAGCACATCAAGGTCGACGTGCAGATAGAATTGCTGGACTTGCTTCGCGATGGGGATGAGTTTGGTTGGCAACTCATGAGGCTTCGAGAGCCGGCTGACTCCGAGTTCCTCCAAAAGCAGGGCTTCGCAGGGCTCGGCCGCCCTGGCATCTAGCAGCAAGATTCGTCGACCGGGCACGGGAGAAAATCCCGGAACGGTTTTTGCCAAGGTTTGCCAAGCGCGGCCCAGAATCGTGCTGATTGGCATCCCATCGAGGAAGCCGGATTTCGTGGTCTCCGGCGTGGTCGCTTCTCCGTGCGCATCGAACCAAATAATTCCGGTGTTGTCTGTTCCGCAGCCGCTCACCGTACCCAGGGCGGCGTTACAGTTGCCAGACAGGACAAGAGGAAACTGCCCGGCTGCCCGGCATGTTCGCACGCGATCGGCGACTTTGCGGGCCAGCAGAAAAGCAGCGCTGATTTCGGTGGGATACTCGCTTTCGAGCACGATCTCCTCAGCCGTGAATGCGACTCCCATCTCCGCGAACAGAGGTTTTAAGCCGGCTTCAAAGATCTTTTCAGGCCCGCGTCCCATTCGCTTGCGATAGTAGCCACAGTCATAGGACACCAGGAGGATTGCGACTTCCATAACGGATCATTCTATTTGTAACGGCCATGACTCGCAGCGGTAAGACTCTCCGGATTTCAAGCGTTTTCGCCCCGCCCCCTTAAGCCATGTCTGCACTCCCTCGCCAACGAGCATTTCCTGGTTTAGGGTTGATTCGCGCATCAAAACTTTGAGTGGTTTCAGAATGCCACCTTCTCATCGTAAAATGGACAACAGCCCGGCGTGGCAGCGGGTCGGAGGATTCAACTTAAATTGCCGGAACTGAGAAAAGACCCTATTGTCGGGCGCTGGGTCATTATTTCGACCGATCGCGCCAAACGCCCCACCGATTTCGCCCGCGACGCTGTCAAAATGAAGGGCGGCTTCTGCCCTTTTTGCTACGGAAACGAAAGCAAGACTCCACCCGAAATCCAGGCTTATCGTCCCAGCCACAACGGAGGGCCTCCGCCCCAACGCGACACACCCGGCTGGACGGTGCGAGTTGTACCTAATAAATTCCCCGCACTCGGCATTGAGGGCAACCTGAACCGACAGGCGGAGGGCATGTTCGATCGCATGAACGGTATCGGTGCGCACGAAGTGATCGTCGAGACCAACGACCACACCGCCAGCCTCGCAACGTTGCCACCGAAAAAGATCGAAGACGTGCTCTGGACCTTCCGCGACCGCATTCTTGATCTAAAGAAGGATCGCCGTTTCAAGTACATCCTGATCTTCAAGAACCACGGCGACTCCGCGGGTGCATCGCTCGAGCATGCCCACTCTCAGTTGATTGCGTTGCCCATCGTGCCAATCTATGTCGCCGAAGAGATCGAAGGCGCCAAGCAGTACTACATCTACAAAGAGCGCTGCGTTTTCTGCGACATCGTACAACAGGAGACCGAATCCGGCGTGAGGTTGGTGGCGGAGAACGATGACTTTGTTACGATTGCTCCGTATGCTCCGCGTTTCCCGTTTGAGACGTGGATTCTGCCTAAGCAGCACGAGTCTTCGTTTGAGAATTCCTCCTCGCGCATGTTCGAGAACCTGGCCAAAGCGATCCGTGTGCTCCTGAATAAGGCTGACCAGGTGCTCGACAATCCCGCATACAACCTGGTGATTCACAGCTCACCTACGCAGGACCCGGCGAACGACCATTATCACTGGCACATTGAGTACGTTCCCAAGTTGACGCGCACCGGCGGGTTCGAGTGGGGTACGGGCTTTTACATCAACCCCACGCCTCCCGAAGAGGCGGCTCGGTTCTTGCGCGCCGCCAGTGTTGAAGAACCCGCGACGGCGACAGCAGTCTGAGGCAGGCCGTCGTTTCGGTTAGCTGTGGGTTCCTTTTCTTCTTCTGGGAACATTCTGGGCCACGATCCACGCACCTGCGCCGATAATCCACGAGATAAAGAACGCCGTCCAGTTCAGGCGTTCGTGGGGGGCGCGCCCAATGGCGGGAAGCCATACGAGCAGGGTAAAGCAAGTGATCATTCCAGCTTCGGCGGCTGCCGCCAGCCAGGGCAGCACTGAGAACAGGACGCCAAGTCCAGCCGCGATCTGTCCCACACCGGTCAGATAAGCCCATCCCATGCGGTACGGTAGCCATGCTGGAACTAGGTCGGCGGTCGCTTGTCCATAGAACAAATGCGATCGCCCGATGGGAATGACGGAAATGCCAAACATCACCCGCGCCGCCCGAATGCCGCTTTCGCCCGCCAGAAATCGTAATTTCGAATTGGGCGAGACTTCTACGAGCCGGCAAGCGAGCGTCCAACCCCCGGCAAGCAAGACCGTAAGTTCTCCCAGGCCTAGATAGACGGCTTCCATCTTCGGCGCCACAAACAATGCCGGCACCTTCAGCAAGGCCCACACCAAGAGATAGGGCAAAAGGACCCGCGCCGCGAGCGATGCCGTCGCTCTGAACAGCAAGCCAATGCCGAGCAAAAGCATCAGTACGCCCGAACCGTAGGCAGCCGCATGGCGCAGCGGGAGCCAGTCCGGCACCGGCTGCCACACCAGGGCAAAATCCCCATACTTAAGTGCCAGTACGCCGAGGCCGAGCAAGCCAATGGCAATCAGGCTTTGCCCCGGCTGTTGACCCTGACGGGCAACATTTTCGTTGTGTTCGACAACCTTGACCGACTGCGCTGCGCTGGCATTATCCATTTCGTTCTCCTCGAAGGCCGAACATTCGTTCCGTGCGATTCCCTGCGCCCGCGACATTGCGTACTGTCTCTCGGAAGACGAATTTTGCCACAATTCTAGGGTCCAATCGCTCAAATCCTCGCTGTGCAGAGCAAATTCCAATCATTGAGAGACTCCCCAATCTGGCTCCCTAGTTGTTTATCGCGGCGGCGGTGGATATGGTGGCGATTTGAAAAGCCTTGTCCAGCAAGGATCCTCGCTAGATTTTCACAGCCTGAAACCAGGCGTTTCCTCGCAATCCCAAGAAACCATGCTGCGCAATCACGCATGAAATCGTGGAAATCCGCACCCAGCAAGGATTGCCGCCCAATCCAAGAATTCACGGTTGCACCATTCGCGCAGCATAGCCCTGTGAATGAGCTGCACTCGATTGAATCAAAAGCATTTAGATTTTCGTTTTTCTTGTTGACCCAAAAAATAGAAGGAGTAAAACACAATTGTTCTTTGACAGTTTCTGAAGTTTTTCCGGTTGGTGCGGCGTCCGGGGGTCAAACGAGGTCACCTTCCGCAGACTGCCAGAGTGCTAACGCGAGAGAAGTTGGGCAACCAGCAAATCACGCGTACAGAGCTCCGGCAGGATGACGAAAGGAGGGCCAGTGAGGCTCTATAGCAAAGCGCTGGTCGAGGAGAACAGGAAACCCAGTCAAGGGCAGGATAGAGTCCCGAAGCGTTGAACTGATTTATCCGGTTGGCGGTAAGCCCGGAGCCCGAGTACAGATCGCTTGCACGCGGTCCGCAAGGATAGCGAATAAGCAGGTCGGCGAGGGTCTAAAGCGAGCTACTGGCCGAGACGAATGAGATCAACATCACTCCGGGACTCTTATTTTTGTGCTTACCTACTCCTAGCGGATCCTCCTCCCCGAACCGCCACGCCCTCTGCGATGTCCTACAACACGGGAACAATCGTCTGATTGGGAGCTGACATCCGCGCACGAAAAATCATCTTTGAGTCCGGCTCCTCCGCCACGACATCAACGTTCACCAAGTAACTGCCGGGCGCGAGCGTATCGCCGAAGGGCAGCTCCATATCTCGGGTGTTCTTCTGCAAGGTGAAATGTTGATATCCAATCGCGGTAGCACGTCCAATTTCATTCACCGCAAGCACATCGAACGTCAAATCGAAATCCCGTCCCGTAGTGTTCGAAACTTTGATCGAACCATCAATGCGGTTGCCGTTCACCTGCGACTTTTTCACCCAGTCTGCCCTCAACGCGGGCTCAACTTGCAGAGTGAATCTCTTCGGCATTGTCGACGCCCCGTTCCGATCCACGGCAATGACCGTAAGATCAAACGTGCCCAACTCGTTCACGACTCCTTCGATCGTTCCGTGCTCCCGCAGTTGAAGATTGTGCGCGAGGGAACCGCCCACCATTCGCCAATTCAGATTCTCTGTTCCTTTATTCGTCTCCAGCCTGAAGGAGTAAGGATTCCACAAATCCGCGGCAGGAAGTTCCTTGCTCGTGATCTCAGGTTGATCGGATGATTGCCCCTGCTGCTGACCCGGCGCACAACTTACTAACACCAGCAGCAACAGCACGCGAAGTCGGAAAGCTTCTAGCGCTCGACGCATCCGCAAATTATAGGCGCTGCCATTCCGCTTCACGTACACTGTCATGACGTAAGATCGTTACCCCACTAGAACCTTGCGTCGAACTTGCATGCGATGAATTCCGCACAAACTCCCGCGTCGCCTCCATTCCGGATCGGCTTTGGCTGGGACTCACACGAGTTCAAAGCTGGCGTCCCGCTTAGAATCGGCGGCGTCGATATCGATTACCCGAAAGGTCTCGGCGGCCATTCCGACGGCGACGTCCTTCTGCATGCAATCACCGACGCCGTGCTCGGTGCAGTCGCGGCACCCGACATTGGCACGCTCTTCTCGCCCTCGGACCCGCGTTGGAAAGGTGCTGACTCAGCCGTCTTCCTTGAAGAGGCCCAGCGCAGAATGAAAATGGCAGGTTACGAAATCGCCAATCTCGACTCCGTTTTGATATTGGCCCGGCCAAAGATCGGCCCCCACGCGGCTCGTATTCGCGAACATATTGCTAAATTGCTGGGGATCTCTCCGGGGCAGATTGGAATTAAGGCCAAAACCCCTGAAGGTATGGGAACCGACAATGCCGCGATCGCCCATGCCACCGTCCTACTGCAGACCTCCCATTCCTCACCGAAACCGCGGGCCTCGAAGAAGAAAACCCGCTAGTTGTCCCACGTCGACTACACGGCGCTAACCTGCCTTGCAGCTCGCCGTCCAATCGTTATCGCTGGCTTCGTGGAACCGGCACCCGACGTTTCACGTATTCAAAGCGAGTAGACGCGTGGAGGGAACTCTGCGCCGTAATCTGAACAAGAACAGGGGAAGGAACTGCCTCACGCTAGGTTTGGCGGCCAAGTGAAGGCAGTTCCTGCGCGTGTCGAATGTGACTTTGCACATTCGCCTGCAAATCCCCGAAGCATTGTATGCCTGAGCCGGCGGAAAGCAAGCCGGGGTCGGCCGCTACAGCAGTTCCCTCGCCGGGAACAAGGAGGAATGTGGTGAAAGCAGTTTTCAATCGAGTTACATCCCTGCGGAATCTCGTGCTGGCATGCGCGGTTCTGCTTGCGACCAGCGCATTCGCCGTCAATAAAGGCTCCGTTCAGCTCATGCAGCCGACCCAGGTTGCGGGAAAGCAACTTGCTGCCGGCTCCTACAAGATCCAATGGGACGGTTCCGGTGACCAGGTCCAGCTGAGCATCCTTCAGGGCAAGAAGGAAGTAGCTTCCACGAGCGCCCGCGTCGTGCAGATCCAGTCACCTTCACCGAATGACAATGCGTTGATCACGGTTGGTAGCGACGGAACCAGGACGCTATCCCAGATCCGTCTCCGCGGGAAGACCTTCGCGCTTGAACTCGGTGGCGAGGGTTCCGGAGCCGGATCGAGCGGCTCTGGCCGATAGATTTTCGCTCTCCGGGCCAAGGCAGGGCGGTGTCGAGTCTCCAACTGCTTCGACATCTTCCTGTTTTGGCCAGGCATTCTTCGGTCCAAGCGCGCGAAGGGCAGGACGCCAGGTACTGCTAAAATAGTCAGGCAATGGTCCTGTCCTTCGTCCGCGATTTTTTTGCGGACGTAGAAAAGCTGCCCGCCTTCTCGCGTGTTACCTCCCACCTTCGAGCGAACACGGGTCGCATTCGTGTAACTGGACTCACCCCGCCGGCCAAGGCACTACTTCTCGCGAAGTTTCAAAAGAGTGCTGCCCGCCCGCTGATTATGGTGGTTCGCAACAACCAGGAAGCCGATGAGCTTCTGCCGGTAGTGCGCGCCTTTTCGGAGCTAGTCGGAGGAGCGGCCGCAGACTCCGTCGTATGTCTTCCCACTCGCGACGTTCTCCCCTTCCAGAATCTCTCGCCACATCCCGAAATCCAGGAGCAGCGCGCCATCGCGCTGTGGCGAATCGCAACCGGTTCCGCGGAAATCGTGATCGTTCCAGCCCTGGCCGCCGCTACTCGCCTGCATCCCGCGGACTTCTACTCGGGCCTCGGAATGATCATCCGTCGTGGCGAAACCGTCGACACCTCGGCCCTCACGGCTCACCTGAACTCGGTGGGCTATAACACGACCGATGTGGTCGAAATGCCCGGCGAGTACGCCCTTCGCGGCGGCATTCTCGATGTCTACTCTCCCGAAGCAGAACGGCCACTTCGACTCGAGTTATTTGGAGACGAAGTCGAATCCATCCGCAAGTTCGATCCCGCAACGCAACGCTCGTCGTCTCCAGTTGACGAAGCGGTTCTTCTTCCGCTCTCCGAGACCCCGGTCAGCGAGGAATTGCTCGGCGCCATCGGCGCTCGCCTTTCTGGAAAACGAATCACGGGAAGGGACGATGTGATCGAAGAAGTTGTGCGCGCGAGCGGCGTCGCGGTCTTCCCGGGATGGGAGTTCTATGCACCGGTTGCTGGTCGGACGGGAACAATTTTTGATCTTCTACCAAATGCCGCCATGCTGGCCGACGAACCCGAGTTCCTAATCAGCGAACTCGACTCGGTTTGGGACAAAATCACAGACGCCCACGAACGCAGCGGTATCGGCAACCTGGTGCGCCCTTCCGAGCTTTACACCCCGCCCGAGGCATGGCGCGAGACTCTCGCCCAAACTGGCGGCGCGGATCTGGAACATCTCGGCATCGCCCGCGCTGACAGTCCGGAAACCGTCGAATTCCATACGCAACCCAGCCCCCGCTTCCATGGCTCGATCCCCACCATCCTGGAAGATGCGAGGAGGCAAATTGCGGAGAACCGCCGCGTTCTGGTTGCTGCCCCAAACACTGGCGAACTTGAGCGTCTCGCCGATTTCTTCGCGGAATCCGGCTTGCCCTTCCGCCTTGGCAGCCGGACCCGCGGCGGCGAAAGTTATGCCGATGAAACTGCCTACTTCACCGGCGATGTGCTGGCCGCCACCATCGTTAAGGCCTACATTCCCGATGGCATGATTTTGCCGGACGCGGCTCTTGCCATCTTCGGCACCCGCGATCTCTTCGATGAATCCGACTCGATTGTTTCTCGTCCTCTGCGCCAGAAATCGAAGACCTCAGCTTTTCTGTCTGACTTTCGCGATCTTCAAGTTGGGGACTACGTCGTGCACGTCGAGCACGGCATCGGCCAATATCAGGGGCTGAAGGAAATCAACCAGGGAGACGGCAACGCTGAGTTCATGCTGCTTGAATATGCAGACAGCGCGAAGTTGTACGTCCCGCTCACGCGTCTCGATCTCGTCCAGAAATATCGCTCCGCCGAAGGTGCGAAGCCTGTGCTGAATCACCTCGGCACCGCAACTTGGTCAAAGACCAAAGCCCGTGTGCGCAAGGCGATGAAAGACATGACCGAAGAGCTGCTGAAGCTGTATGCGCAGCGCAAGGCCGCACAGGGGCACGCCTTCCCGCCAGACGGTGAATTCATGCGGGAGTTCGAGGATGCCTTCGAGTACAACGAAACCGAAGACCAGGCGCAGGCTATCGTCGATCTCAAGCGCGACATGGAAACCACCCAGCCCATGGATCGCCTGCTCTGCGGCGACGTCGGCTACGGCAAGACCGAAGTTGCCATGCGTGCAGCCTTCAAGGCCATCAATGACAACAAACAGGTGGCCGTGCTCGCACCCACCACCGTCCTCACCTTCCAGCATTTTGAGACCTTCAAGCAACGCTTCGCCGCATTTCCGGTAACCATCGACATGGTCAGCCGCTTCCGATCGCCAAAGCAGCAAAAGGAAATCCTGCAGCGGGTCGAAGCCGGCAAGGTGGACATCCTGATTGGCACCCATCGACTGCTCTCAAAGGACGTAAAATTCGCGGATCTCGGCCTCTTGGTGGTCGACGAAGAACAGCGCTTCGGGGTTCGCCACAAAGAGCGCCTTAAGCAAATGCGCAAAGAAGTGGACGTGCTCACCATGTCCGCTACTCCCATCCCGCGTACCTTCCACATGTCCCTGGTTGGCTTACGCGACATGAGCATCATCGAGACTCCCCCGAAAGACCGCATCGCGGTTCAAACCGTCGTGGCCAGTTGGGATGAAAAGCTAGTCCGCTCAGCCATCGAACAGGAACTCGATCGCGATGGCCAGGTCTACTTCGTTCACAATCGCGTGGACACGATCTGGGAAATCGCTGCCAAGCTTCAGGAACTCGCGCCCCGCGCTCGCATCATCGTCGGACACGGCCAGATGTCCGAAGGGGAGCTGGAAAAGGTGATGCTGAAGTTCATGCATCACGAGGCCGATATTCTGGTCGCTACCACGATCATTGAGAACGGGCTCGATATCCCGCTCTGCAACACGATTCTGATTAATCGCGCCGAGCGCTTCGGCCTATCCGAGCTGTATCAACTTCGGGGACGCGTGGGCCGCTCGAATCGCCGCGCCTACGCCTATCTGCTCATCCCGGCCGAGATCGAACTTACTCCCATCGCGCGCCGTCGCCTTGCAGCCTTGAAGGAATTTTCGGATCTCGGCGCCGGGTTCAAGATCGCCGCCCTCGATCTGGAACTTCGCGGCGCCGGCAATCTGCTGGGTGGCGAGCAGAGCGGACATATCGAGGCAGTCGGCTTCGATCTTTACACCCAATTACTCGAGCAGGCGGTTCGCGAGATGAAGGGCGAAGCGGAGCCGCAAGCCGCTGCACAGCTCAATCTCGGGCTCAACATTCGCCTTCCCGCGGACTATATCACGGAAGAAAACCAGCGCCTGCGAATGTACAAGCGCATCGCCGGAGTCGAGACCGAGCGCCAGTTAGTCGATGTGGCCGCGGAGATCCGCGACCGCTATGGCGATCCACCGCTCGCTGTGCAACAACTGCTGCGTTACGCGACTCTGCGCATGAAAGCCGTCGACGCCGGCGTCGTATCTATCGAGCGCAAGCGCGACCTCGTCAGCATCAAGTTCCGCCACGATGCGCCCATCGATCCTGCCAAGCTGGCGACTTTCGTATCTATGAATCGCGGTTCGCAATTCCTTCCCGATGGCACTCTGAAATTCTTTGCCCGCAATGTTGGAGCCCAGGAACTCCTCGACCAACTCGACCAGATTCTCCTGACCCTCGGCGAAGGAAAAACATCGCCCTCGATCGCCTAAGCGGCCTGCGCTGGGAACGTTATTCTGGGCGCCTCTAATGGGCTTCATAGAATTTTTGAATTGGACTCGAGCGTTGTGCCTTGGCACATTGAACTACAGTTGTGCCGCCTCGATGCGGCCCGAATGGTTCAATCTCGCCCTGTTGCCCATCACTAGACCTCGTTGTCCTGGAAATCAAAGCAACATCGTTTCAGCTGAACGGCTCACGCCGAAGGCGCAGGAGTGTTCGCCAGGCGCTTTCTTGACATTTAGACCTCTGAAGGGAGAACTACCATGAACCCAAAGAAAACGCGGGTAACGTTAAAGACCATTGCCGACTATGTGGGACTAACTCCTGGAACCATCTCCGCAGTACTCAACAACACACCTGCTGCAGACCGCATTCCACAAAGCACACGTGATCGCGTTACCGCTGCAGCGCGAGAGTTGAACTACTCGCCGAACCCCCTGGCGCGAGCATTACGAACTGGAGGATCAACCCTCCATCAGGTTGGCGCCGAACCCGCTAAGGCTCGCGGCGCCCTGGTCATTGCGGGCAGGGATCAATTTGAACGTGCTCTGAACGCGATCTACGAAGCTGGTCTGCGAATTCCCGATGACGTTTCGATTGTGGACTTAATCGAGGTACCGGAGGCCTGGGAACGTCCTACCATTAGGTCAGCCCACGAGGACTCGCCTTATGAAGTTGCCAAGCTCTCCTGACGCCGGGGCGAGGAAAGACAAAGAGGCACGGAGCTAGTCCGTGCCTCTGTTCTTACCAGTCGACTACTTAAGTTAAGCCGCCCTTTTCTCGGCGCGGAACTTTGCCCAGCGAGCTTTCTGAGCCGCTGCAATCCGTCGCCTTGCATCAGACGACAGAATTCTCAATGTCCGGTGCTTGCCCGCAGTCTTGCCGCTGGCCTTCCGGACCCGCGCCCAGCGGGCTCGTTGTGCAGCTGCCATACGCCGACGGGCTAGGGCTGAAACAACTCGTCCGGCTCGTGAGGAAGTACGAGTCGAGTTATCTCCGCCAAGACCTTCGAGTACAGAGATTGCCGAATCCAGCTGCTCTAACTGCTGTTGTTTGCGGCCCCGCTCATCACGAAGCTGCTGTAAGACGTGATCCAAGTTTGCCATGAATTACCCCCCTGGAAATACAGCCCAACGATTCTAGTCCAATGGATACGATTATGTAAGTCAGGTGACATAAATATTAGATAACTGCGCGAAAATTATCGGGAAATCACGGCCTCGAAACACCTTTCGAGAGAGACTTGGCAGAGTCGTGCAGGCGGCAACAACGTTACGGGACCAGCTTCTTGATGAGTGCTCCGGTTACCCTCATCTACTCGGATCCTTTTCTTTTCTCGTAAGCAGAAATTGTCGTAACCTCGACTAAGCCTGGAAGCCACAGCGTCCAAAGAAAAGATTCCAGGTTTGAGATTGCGGGATTGCGAAGTTGAACTTCAGGAGGCCTTTTTGACGATAGACGCTGCTTCCCCTTGCCAACCGCACTCTGAAAGGCTCTGCTGAATTGCATCGTATGTCGATACAGATTTTCCTGTGCGGAGGAGGGCAACATGCCTGGTAGAACAGCTCTTCAACGCTAAAGTCGCTGAGTTTGTTACTATTTCTGGGCGCCCGCCCTTGGGTATCGAGCCATGGCCGGCTTATGACTTCTATGCTTCGTTCACTGCCATTTTTGCTTTCCTTACTCCTGCTCACAGTGCCGGGCATAACTACGGCAGAGAGTGGGGCGTCGAGTTCATCTCCCCGGCCGGGGACTGTGATCCTTGCCGAAAGCCCTCCCTTGGGCTGGAACAGTTGGGACGGTTACGGGACCACGATTGATGAGAAAGAATTCCGCGCCAACGCCGATTGGTTCGCCAAGCACTTGAAGCCCTTCGGCTGGCAGTACGTCACCATTGACATGGAATGGTTTGTGACTAATCCCAAGCCCGCAGGGAACTCCAAGGACTCGAAATTTTCGATGGATGAGTTCGGCCGCTACACTCCGCCGGCCGCTCGGTTTCCTACAGCTGCGGGAAGCAGAGGCTTCCAGCCTCTCGCGGCTTTCGCCCATTCGCTTGGCCTGAAGTTCGGCATTCATATCCTGCAGGGAATTCCGAAGGAGGCAGTCGAGAAGAACCTGCCGATACAAGGATCGTCGTTTCATGCAGCGGATGCCGCCAATAAGTCGGGCACATGCCCGTGGAATCCCGACAACTACGACCTGGATGCTTCAAAACCAGCCGCCCAGGCTTATTACGACTCGATCGCACGTCTGTACGCGAGCTGGAACGTAGATTTCATAAAAGTTGATTGCATCTCAAGCCGTCCCTATAAAGGGGATGAGATCCGAATGTTGAGCACCGCGCTGAATAAGACCGGGCGGCCGATTGCGCTCAGCCTTTCCCCTGGCGAAGCACCCATCGACAAAGTAGAGGAAATGCGTAAGTACGCGCAGCTGTGGCGGGTCTCCAACGACATCTGGGACATTTGGCACAGCGATGTTGACTATCCACAAGGTCTTGGCGACCAATTTCCCCGCTTAGCGAAATGGGCGGGGATGGGGCAGTCCGGCCATTGGCCGGATGCCGATATGCTTCCTCTCGGATATCTCGGTCCCGCGCCGGGATGGGGCGAAGCGCGTCAAACGCGCCTCACTCATGACGAGCAACGAACCTTCGTGACCCTATGGTGTATCTTCGGCTCCCCGCTCATGGTTGGCGGACGGCTACCATCGGCAGATGGCTGGACGGTTTCTCTGCTTACCAACCCCGAAGTGCTCGCCGTTGATCAACATTCGAGTGAGAATCGACCGGTGCTTGCGACCGACAAGATCGTGATCTGGCGGGCAAAGTCCAAAGCCGGGCATTATCTCGCAGCGTTTAACATCAGTGCCGACTCGCAAAAGGTCAGCTACAAATGGAGCGATCTCGGATTGCCAGGCGATCGCTACCAGCTGCGGGACTTGTGGGAACGAAAAGATCTCGGCTCCCGGGATGCACTCAACTTGGAACTGCCTTCGCACGGAAGCATGCTGTACAGCGTTTCACATAAGAACTGAACCAACGTGGCAATCCCGACATGAAAGCCCTCTTCATTCGACAACCCGGCGACGCAATCGTGGACTCGATTCCTGAGCCCACAACCGCCAACGATCACTTACTCCTCAGAGTCCGCCTGGTCGGACTATGTGGCAGCGATCTCAACTCCTTTCGCGGCAAGAACCCGCTGGTTTCTTTTCCCCGCATTCCCGGCCACGAGATTGCGGCGACGATCGTGGAAGGCAGCCGCTCGAACCCTCAACTCGCATCCGGCGTAAACGTAACCATGTCCCCATACACCAGCTGCGGCAAGTGTGCCTCCTGTCGCCGAAACCGGCCGAATGCATGTCAATTCAATCAGACTCTCGGAGTGCAACGCGATGGTGCCATGACCGAATTCATCACCATGCCTGCCGAGAAGCTCTACCCATCCAAACTCAGTTTGAAGGAACTTTGCCTTGTCGAGCCGCTGTCGGTTGGCTTTCACTCGGTCGCTCGTGGCCGGGTGACAAAGGACGATACGGTTGTCGTCTTTGGCTGTGGAGGCGTCGGCCTGGGAGCGATTTCGGGCTCCAATTTCGCCGGGGCGCGCACCATCGGCGTCGATATCGATGACGGTAAACTTGCCCTTGCGCGAAAGGCGGGGGCCACTGAGACCATCAACTCAAGAAGCCAGAACGTTCACGAGTCTCTGCGCGATCTCACCAATGGGCTTGGCCCTGATGTGGTCATTGAAGCCATTGGCTCGCCTGAGACGTTTTGCATGGCGGTGGAGGAAGCGGGTTTTACCGGACGTGTGGTCTACATTGGATATGTGAAACAGCTCGTCAGTTACGAGACGCGTCTGTTTGTACAAAAAGAACTCGACATTCTCGGTTCGCGAAACGCCCTGCCGGAGGATTTTCGCCGCGTAATCAGCATGCTTGAGGCCGGGCGTTTCCCGGTTGAGGAAGCTGTGAGCTCCGTGGTTCCGCTCGAGCAAGTGCCGGAAGCCCTGCGCGAATGGGATACCAACCCCAGCCAGTTCAGCAAGATTATGGTAAACGTGAGTTGAGCCTTCGGCCGTCCTTTGGGTGATGAAGAACGGGAAAGCCCCAAGTTCAGTCGCACCGTGAGCTGTCGCTGCAGAAGAAGAAGATGAGGGGCTTGGTCCCCGAGGATTCCATTTCACTGACTTCGAGGAGAACACCTGAATGCAGGTCTCTAGCTCCGAAAAAACCAGTGGTTCCAAGTCGCGGCACCATCTTTTTCCAGTCGGGCAACTTGTGCCGTTCATTCTGGTGACCGCCCTCTTCTTTCTCTGGGGCATTCCCAACAACCTGAACGACGTCCTCATCCGTCAATTCATGAAGTCCTTTGCCATTAACCGCGTGCAAGCGGGCTTGGTGCAGTCTGCGTTTTACTTTGGATACTTCGTCCTTGCCATGCCGGCCGCCCTGATCATGCGTCGCGCCGGGTACAAGGCCGGTTTCGTCACAGGACTCTTTCTCTACGCTGGTGGCTGTTTTCTGTTTTGGCCCGCCGCGATTGGTGGAAAGTACATCTTTTTCCTCATCGCGCTTTTCGTGATCGCCAGCGGACTCTCCTTCCTTGAGACCGCGTCCAACCCGTTCATCGCCCAACTGGGTGACCCCGACACCTCGGAACAGCGCCTCAACTTTTCGCAAGCATTCAACCCCTTCGGATCCATTACCGGGGCTCTGATTGGAACGGCATTCATCTTCTCCGGAGTTGAACTAACTCCAGACGAAATTGCGCTAAAAAAATCGGCAGGACTTTATGATGCCTACCTTCAGGCAGAGCGCTTACGCGTAATCAAACCGTATGTGGTGCTTGGAATAGTTTGCATTGTGTGGGCACTCCTGATTCTGCGCACGAAATTCCCTGCGATTCAGAGTGAGCACGAACAAAGCGCGGAAGACCACGGCAGCTTCTCCCAGCTGTTCCAGTACCGCCACTTCCTACTCGCAGTCGTGGCTCAGTTTTTGTACGTCGGTGCACAGGTCGGCACCTGGAGTTACTTCATTCAGTATGTGCAGGAATACGCTCACCAGCCGGAAAAAGTCGCTGGATATTTCTTGACCGGAACGCTCGCCGCCTTTGGAGTGGGCCGCTTCTTCTCCGCCTACCTGATGCGGACCGTTTCCCCCAGCAAACTGATGGGAATCTATAGCGTGGTCAATGTCGTTCTGGTCGGTATCGGCGTCCTACGCCCCGGGTGGTTTGGTGTCTGGTGCGTCTTCCTCACCAGTTTCTTCATGTCGCTTATGTTCCCGACCATCTTCGCTCTCGGCCTCAAAGGACTCGGGCCCAACACGAAGCTCGGGGGATCGCTGCTCGTGATGGCCATCATCGGGGGGGCCGTACTCACTCCTCTGATGGGTTGGGTCTCGGAGCGCTTTGGGCACGTTGCCCCGGCCTATTCGGTCCCGTTCGTCGCCTATGTTTTCATCGCCCTCTATGCCTTCCTCGGCGCAACCCGCCGCGCGGAAAGCATTTAGCAATTTGTGTATGCACGGCCGGTGCGCGGACGATCGCAATCAGCAGGTTCTTGCAGCGCTCAGGCAGGAAACAACGCCGGCTCGAGTCAATTCGCGATGCCAGGCACCGAGTTAATTGGTAACTGCTTTCGCCGACTCCTCATGGACCACGTCATAGAGCGCTGGTGTCGATCGAACGTCCGACAACCCCGGCTGCGAGATCAATGCGCGAAATCCTTCATCGTGGGCTGCCTCGCACTCCTCCCGTGACGCCCATTCCACCACGTTTACGAAGCGATAGTGCGCTTCCGGAACTAGCGAACGATGCATCTTGTGCCCGACATACCCCTTTTTCGCACGCATGTAAGCATTGACCTTTTGGAACGCGGCGAAAAACTCCTCCTCCCGCCCAGCCGGAACCTCAAAACAGTTGATCAGCCTGACCATGAAATACCCCTAGATGAAATGGGTGGTACTGCAGGGAAGAACTCCGTTGTGAGTAGCCTAACACGAATGCCTGATGGATCTTGCCGCGGTCCTCGGGTGAATCCCAAGGGCAGGCAGAAAATCTCCGAGAAAGGAAAAGGCTGCCGAGATTCCTCTCAGCAGCCTTTATTTATGCCGGCAACGACCTACTCTCCCACACACTTTCGCGTGCAGTACAATCGGCCCTGCGGGGCTTAACTTCCGTGTTCGGGATGGGAACGGGTGGATCCCCCGCGGTAAGATCA
>Ga0157374_10001818_pt1 | contig 17970 bp, 14 predicted proteins | sample M25metaG_FD_115308 | JGI IMG/M metagenome (GOLD analysis project Ga0157374, IMG submission 115308) | Miscanthus rhizosphere microbial communities from Kellogg Biological Station, Michigan, USA - M2-5 metaG | ecosystem: Host-associated > Plants > Roots > Rhizosphere > Soil | place: USA: Michigan...
CCGCACACGCGATGATTCCGCGCAACGGCGCGCTCCTTTACGTCTGAGGAACTATAGCTCCTGGCACCCCGCTCAGGATACTCGCGGTCGCCTGGATCGTATCAACCTGCGTCGTAATTCTTGGCATAACGATGATCGTGTTGGCTCAGGTCCGAGAGATGAAGTCGTCAAATTAAGGACGGGGCGCTCGAGCGGAGATCCAGCCTCTGGTTTTGCGGCAATTGGGCGATGCCTCTCGTCAGCATTCTCCGGCGGCAAATCTTGAGTGCCCAGACGAATCACCTCTTCCAATACAACATCTGCCTCGCACTCGTCGTAATCGTCCTCGCACGTTAGCATAGTTCCAAAAGGAAGGATGCGTTCAGATCCTGGAAGGCGCAAGAATTCTCGCGCGGGATTTCAACCTGCACTAAGCGCGATGGCTGTTTAAGCAGGCTGTTAACCGATGGCCATGTACGGTCCCATGCTGAGTGGGTGGTAGCGGCTTCCGCCAAAACTTAGGAGTCGAATCCCGCCCGGCGGACATCCTTACCAATGCTTTCATTGCGTGCAAGATTCCAGATTGGGTTATGAAGTACAAATTGTCCCATTACCGATTCCCATTACTCGTCGTCCTTACTACGTTGTCGTTAGTCCCCGAATGTTTCGCCGGCAAAGTACAGGTATGGATGGATAAGAAAACAGATCTCACGCACTATAAAACTTATCAATGGTTGCCTCCAAAGCTATTAGGAAAGACGGGTGTGGTTGAGAATGATCCTGAAGTTGCTCCGCTTATAAAGGACGCCATAAATGGCGAGTTAAGCCGCAAAGGGCTTAAGGAAGTTCCGGAAGGCGGAGATCTGCAAGTATCGGCCCTCGCCCTCGCGCAATCCATTCCTCAACTGGAAGGGTTTATCTTCACTGGCGCTACACCCGATTTCTTTACGGCTCCGGTCGCGACGGTCGGGCGCTACAACCGTGAGGGAACGCTAGTCGTAAATCTGATTGACACGAAAACTCAGAAATCTGCTTGGTGCGGGATGGCAAAAGAGAGTATAGATAATAAGCCTGGGGCCGGAAAAAAGAAGATTGGGCCCGCCGCAGCCAAGCTATTCAAAAAGTATCCCAAGATCTCAGCGGGAAAGTAATTCGTCCATAAGTTAATTCCCGGCGACTCGCACGAGGATAGACAATATTAAAACGGGATGGCGAGATAGGAAGATGAGGTTCTCGACGCGCTCGCAAGTCGCACAAATACCCCGTGAAATCTACGAACAAGAGAGAGAAATTGAATGGATGTTTCACAATCTCGTTCGTTTTGGCCGTGCCCACGATATACGAAATAATGGGTTCGTTATCTGGATTTTGGTTACAGTGCTCGGATTCCTTAGTATTAGTGCGTTATATTTCTTGTGGCTCAAGACCAACGCCAATTGAGAATGATGTCAGTAGCACCTTCAACAAAGCCAAAGTGATTCGGATTGTCGAACGGGAGCCGTGTTGGCCGTTCTGCTTGGTCTCGAACTAGCGGAAAAAATGAGCGCCTATTTCGCGAGAGGGTCAAACCCAAATACCCAGTGTGGCAACTAAATTATCCGGTAGCAATTGGCCGGCAGAGTAAAGGGCCACAACCACAACGCAGGGCTCCGGAGTTTAAGGCATGGATGCGGTCCGGGAACGAATTTCCGCGGCTTCACCTCCGTCCGACACGGTTGAGACTACTACTCTTGATGCCTCGACTGGCTAAGACTCTAGTGCTTTCAGCCTCACTTGCTTTGGGTGTTGGCGCTCAGTCCTTTCGGCTCACGGAATGGCAGATCTACCGTCATCGGACTATGGTCCGAAATCGGCTCCGGCAGACAATTGTTTAGGTCAACCAGGGTTCGCGCAAAATGTGGTGCAAACAAGTATGATCCGTTTGTCTCGCGGGGTTCGTCATTATTGGACTTCACAAAAATCCAATCGAGTTTGAATCTTGCGACTCGCACCTTTCCCCAAATTAGCTCAGTTATGTACGTCGGTGCGAATCCCGTGCTCTGCCTCTGATTCGAATTTGCCAGCGTCCCGGCGGTTCCGTTGATGGTGTGCGTCTCGACACCTCGAAAATCGATCGCCTTTCCGTCACCGAACCGGAATTTCTCCAAATTTTTGAAGAAACCACGCTCGAGGTTGGGTGAAGCTCCAGGGATATTTGCGGACGTGGGATCAACACGATATTCAAAGCCCGCAAGGTTCCGAACAGCTTTAGCGCCCGTGTAAATCAAGCCTACTCCGGTTGCCCATTGAATGCCTGTTGTTGTCCAGAAATCCACGTCCCCGTAGCGCTTATACAGCATGTTCTCCACGCTCGTCGGCGTCGAATCCGACCCGCTGGTGTTCATGTCTCCAGCGATAATCACCGGATTGCGTATACCCTGCACTTCTTTCAGCAATTGCGCCAATTGCTTGCGCCGGGTCTTCGGCCTGGTCCGGTTTTCAAGATGTGTCGAGGCAATCGTGACGCGTTGTCCCGGTGCTTCGGGTACGTCCAGTTCGACGTATAGCGTCATCCGCTGCCCGCGCCGCACTTCACGCATCATGTCTTCTCCAATTAATTTAGAGGCTTGACGTTTCGCCTTCTCCAGCGGCCGGACCTTGCTCTCCTCGAACCAGTCGTATCCCATCGTAAAGGGAACCACTCGCGCGCTACGTATGGGATACCGCGAAAGCACTGCATTCCCGTGAAGTGCCTTCAGTCGGCCCTTATCCACGCGGAACTCTTCGCGGAGTTGTTCCTGTGAGTCCTTGTCTTCGCCGTGATCAAACTGGTCCGTCCCGAGTTGCTTGGAGTCAATCTCCAGAAACTCCACGCCGTACGTCCAGTTCATATTCAGGGTCTTTCCCAACTCGCGGATAATCTCGCGGTAGCCGGTGCGCTTCACACCCCAATCCACCTCATTGAGGATCCACACGTCCGCAGCTTCCAAGGTTTCGATTTCCCGCGGAATGTTCTCAAGCTCCACTTCTCGAATTCTCTTACCGCTCTCTTTAGCCTTGTTCCGCTCCTCTTCCACCTTCGCCATGAAAGCGTCTTTGTCCCTGAGAAGCAGTTGAATGTCATCGAGTTCTAAGCCTCTCTCAATGTTCCAAAAGGCCACGCGCAGGGACGGTCCAAGCCCGGCTACCTCCAATACCCGGGGCCTCGCGCCGTCAAAATAGGCCTCATTGTTGATGAACGGTGTAGTAGTGATGATCCGTAGCTTTTCCGCTAGTTCGGGACTCAGCGGCTGGGCTAAGCTGAGCTGGACAAGTTCGTCATACGAGAACAGCTTAGGTTCCGAATCGTGCACATAACCCTGTGCTCTAAGGAATACGGGTCCAGCAGGACTCACCGCCAGCACGAACACAATGTGCACACCAGCTTTACGCCAATCGATTTTCATCTTGCCAGCGAGACTCCTGAAGATCGATGCGCAAGAACGATGTCGGTGTCCTTCGGGCGGATCTATTTTTTTCAACGGCATAGGGGCAAACGCGGTAAACCTAGATCTGCCCGTCGGCGGTAAGATGGCGTTCGTTTTGGTCGGAACGTTTTCTTGACCAGGGCAAGCGCGTGCTAAAAATCAACTTCGCTGTGCGCGCGGTATTACAAAACAACCGTAATCAGCCGCTTGAGCAACTCTTCCGGCGAGAACATGGTGAGCGCGAGTGGCGCGACGGGTATTGCAATGACGACTAAAAATCGGATGGCTGTGTCCCGACCAAATGGTACGAGCTTGACTTCCTTGACGATGGCGAAGCTGTTTGCCAAATCCGCCAATGATTGAATGTCCGCCGACCCCCAAAGAGGTTCGTTTTGTGGGTTCGTGCTGACGCCGTTCGCGTCGCGAGTCCATTTTTCTGCGAAACCAACGACGTAGTCGCTCGCCAACCCGCCATAAGTTCGCAATCCGGCAAGTCTGGCACGGTTGAGCTTCGGGATGAACACGCACAGGGGCCCGAGGACGATTGCGAGGAGAAGAGCCGCCATACTCAGAAGATCGAATCTGTAATCAGGCAGGGTGGCGCCCTCATGCAGTATCCGATTTGCGATGTATCCGGCGACGATGCCGCTATGAGCCATTAGGAGAGGTGCGAACGAGGAAACCACGTTTCCGAGGAAGCCGAGCCCGCAACAGCGGTCCGGATGGAGCGCTATAAGATTCAAATCGAGCCGTGATACCTGAAATAAGAATCGACACCAGATGATGATGCGGTAGTACCAGCGCAGCAGAATGAACTGAAATACAGGCACGCTGACGAAGGCGTACCAATAGCCGGCGGCCGTGTAGTTCAGAGTCGACGACGACACTGTCCCGTACCACGTGTCCGATTGAAGCGCGAGTGATAGCCGCCAGACATGTGAACCGACAAGGATTACTAGCAACAGTAGGGTAATCTCGGCGAGTAGCGAGTCCCGTAGCCCTATCGCAGAGGAAATGATTGCATTGAAATTTGAACGTATGTCGTCAGTGATGATTCGCCTTTCTATAAACTGGGGAACAATTGCTCGCATTCGAATATAAACGATCAACTCGGCAAACACTAGTAACGGCAGCGCAAAGAGCAGCCTGGCATGCACCTCGAAGTCGTACAGGAATGGCACTTTCACACCGTCTACAAAGCGACCCCCGACAACGGTGAGCGCAATCAGCGGCAACCAAGCGAGCGAAGTAATCACCCCGATTCGCCAGCCCAAATGGCCTAAAGGCGGCTGAACGAGCTTCGAACGCAACAATAGCCGGTACAGCGGACCGCCGAGGACCAACGAAAACTCCTCGCTTCGCCCGATCTCTTGTTTGCCGATCGTTTGCTCAGCCAACAAGCCCATATGCACCATGATGGCGCTTCCCGCTGTCTAACCATTCGAATTTTCGAATGCAACTTAGATTACGATGCCTTTTTTTGCAACCACGATCTGCTAATCCGCGCCGTCTTGTGCTCATGCAGTTCGAGATTGTGAATTAGGCAAGTGGAACCGGACATCGGCGGAGTGCGGACTCACATAAACGCGAGTATGAATACCCTCGTCTTGCTGCCCAAATTGAATTAAGATTTCGGATTCGTTATGGCCGATCCGAAACAAATTTACACACTTGCCCTCCTTGGCATGACCAGTGAAACGCCTTGTTTGATTTGGGTTCATGGTACGCGCCCAATTCAGAGAGCTCGATTCGTTGATCCAGCGACTACTTTGGCCCTTTGATGCCTGAGGATGCGTCGGAGCCGTAAAACTTTCTTAGTCCAACTCGCCTACGGAATAGATCCACTACTGTCGGCACTATCTGCAGTGATACGGCGGCGGAACGGAGAGGAGCCCTTTCGGTATTCTTCTTCGTGCTGAAGCGGCACCCTACGGCGCTTTCAATAGCAAAAATAGATCCACAACCTTTACTCCGCCATCGGTATCGCAGAAGTATTAATTGCGCACAAGAGAGGAGCTACCGCGGGTCAAGCCGATCGGCCGACTCCGGCGGCGACGCCAACGCCAGGGTTGCTTTATGAAACTGTGGTCGAGCCGAGAGTGGCCGGATGGCTCCCCGGACCAAGGCTGGAACGACGGCGAGCGAACTTTCAACTTAGCGCTGAGGTCCATAAACAATTGCTGCAAGATTCACGGCAGCGAGGACACAGCCGACCCGCGGTGGTTCCGTAGGAACTCAGAGGACAGGTAGTCATGAAGCGCGACCCAAAGGGCATAACCTTCAGATCTGCAGTAGCGATTCTGTGCATCCTTACCCTCACGCCGGGCGAAGCACTGGCATACACGCCGCAGCAATCGCCATCGCCGGCTTCGTCCTCAGTAGGCCAGGCGGCCAAGATTCCTCCCGAGCAACTGGATTCTCTGGTAGCACCGATCGCTCTCTATCCGGACCCGTTGGTCGCCCAAATTTTGGCCGCATCCACGTATCCTCTTGAAATCATTCTGCTCCAGCAGTGGTTGGACAAAAACAAAAATCTGAAAGACAAAGAGCTCGCCGATGCAGTGGCGAAACAACCTTGGGACGCGAGCGTCCAGGCTCTCGCTCCTCTACCGCAAGTGATAAAGCTGCTGGGAGATAACATTCAGTGGACCACCGATCTCGGCAACGCTTTCCTAGCGAAGCAGGGTGACGTTATGGATGCCGTTCAGCGCATGCGCAAGAAAGCCCAGGACAAGGGTGCTCTGAAAACAACCGAGCAGCAAAAGGTAGAGACCATAGTCATCGAAAACAAGAGCGTGATCGTAGTCCAACCCGCCAATCCGGAAGTTGTGTACGTACCTTCATATGATCCCGTCGTGGTGTATGGTCCCGCTTACTATCCCTATCCTCCGATTTACTATCCGCCATGGGGCTACTACGCTGCTGGCGCTGCGATTTCATTCGGGTTTGGCGTGATGATGGGAGCATTCTGGAGCGGCGGCTGGGGCTGCGGTTGGGGCGGCAACAACATTTATGTCAACAACAACAACAATTTCAATCGGAATACCAACATTGGTGGTGGAAATCGTGCATCGACCTCACCGTCTCGAGGCGGGGCCGGTGGTGTGGGAGGTGTTGGCGGGAACCGAGTCTCCACTCTACCTGCTGCCGGGAGTGCCGATCCGGGAAATGGGCGCAGCAACTGGACGCACAACCCGGAACATCGCGGCGGCACCCCGTATCGGGATCGGGCCACAGCGGACAGATTTGGGGGCAATGCGCGTGGCGATTCGCTTGCCCAACGCCAGGGCGGTGCCCGTCAGAGAATAGCGCGGCAAGGCGGGAATCTGTCCAGCAATTTTAGCTCAGGTGGGGGATTGGGTAACCGGACCGGCGGCACGGGTGTCGCCAACCACGCTGGAGGAACCGGTATGAGCAATCGCGGCGACGGCTCTGGTAGCGGTATAGGCGGAGCCGATCGCATCGGCAGCCGTGATCTTTCGCGTAGCGGCGGTGGTAGCAGAGATGCCTTCGGAGGAGGTTCGAGGGGATACAACGGATCGACTGCGCGCAGTAGCAGCAGTCGTGGCTCCTCCAGCTTTGGATCGCGCGGAGGGGGATTCAGTCGCGGTGGCGGTGGCCGCAGGTAAGCGGCGAGAGTCGCCGCAAGAAGATTAGAGGAACGTCCATATGAGATCAAGATCTGCGAACACCAATCGCTTCGGACGTGTTTGCATTCTGTGTGCGCTCGCGTGGCCTCGTCTATCGTCTTCCGCCGTGCTTGCACCGCAGGCGCCCACGGCCAAAGCAGCTCCGGCTGCTTCGACTATTTCTCCTGCAGGAACTCGGCTCTTCGATACTCCGCAGCAAGCTGCCGATGCGCTCGTCAACGCAGCCGAAAACTTCGATGTAGCTGCGCTGACGCAAATCTTCGGTCCGGATGGCGATGACGTTGTACTCAGCGGCGAATTCACGCAGGATCGAAAGCACGCTCATGATTTCGCCGCCGAGGCGCAAGAGAAGAAGAGCGTTTCGGTGGACCCAAGGACCGCAAAGCGCGCATTTCTCCTGGTGGGCAGCGAGGACTGGCCCTTTCCTATACCGCTGGTAAAGACAGGCGAGAAATGGTTTTTTGACAGCAAAGCTGGACAGCAGGAACTCCTGTATCGGCGCATCGGCGCCAATGAACTGGATGCCATTGAAATCTGCCGCGGTTACGTGGAAGCGCAGGACGAATATGCCGTGCAACAGCGCAAGCTCTACGACGTAAACCAATATGCCCAACGCATTATCAGCACTCCCGGAAAGCAGGATGGCTTAGCATGGCAAAACCCCGACGGCACCTGGGGCGGTCCGGTTGGCGAAAACATTGCCCGAGCGATTGAACAAGGCTACACCAGCCGCGGGGAGCCTTACCATGGCTACTTCTTCAAAATCCTGAAAGGGCAGAGCTCGGCGGCGCCGCTCGGTGAAATGAATTATATAGTGAAGGGCGTCATGATCGGGGGTTTTGCCCTTGTCGCCTCACCGGCTGAGTATGACGTTACTGGCGTGCGGAGTTTCATCGTCAGCAACGACGGAGTAGTTTACGAGAAGGACCTTGGGCCGAACTCTCTTGATGAATTCGAGAAGATGGCACTTTTCAATCCTGACAAGTCCTGGACGCCGGTTTCAGATAATGATCAGTAAACGCTCAAGCCTCGGGCCATCTGCCTTTCGTATCCCATATTCTCCGAACACGGCAAGAATAGAAGGCGAGCCCGGTGCCTTTGGCATCTACATTATGTACACGTCCAGTTGGCTATGCAAACGATCACCACACCGGAAGCTCTCCACAGCGAGGATTTTTCTTTGATCGTTGATGGCCCGCTGTACCAGCTGTTACTGCGCTCCCAGCTCATTCAACCATTTTTACGCCATCTGTCCTGGCGAGTTATGTTTATTATTTCGCTTGCGTGGGTTCCATTATTTGCCTTCACGATTATTGGTGGCCGCTTTGCGGGCGTGTGAAAGTGCCATTTGTATGGCTTCGAGGTGCATGCCAGGCTGCTCTTCGCACTACCGTCACTGGTTTTGGCGGAGTTGATTATTTATGTCCGAATGCGCGGAATTGTGAACCTGGATTAAGCAGTCACGCGGTTAGCATGTTAGCCATACGCACCAGGAAGCCTCAGTATTGTTTACTGCTGATACTCGCCGGCACGACTGCTTGGTGTCAAAACTCCGCTGCCATCGTACCCGCCGATCAGGCTCTTGCAAGGCTTATGAACGGGAACAAACGCTACTCACTTAATAAAGAACAGCACCCCGACGAGAGCTTGGCGCGTCGTAGAGAACTGGAACAGGGGCAGCACCCGTTGGCCGTGATTCTGAGCTGTGCTGATTCCCGAGTCCCACCGGAATTGATATTTGATCAAGGCTTGGGCGACCTGTTTGTCATTCGCGTCGCCGGGAATATCGCCGCTGACGATGATCTCGGCAGCACCGAATATGCGGTGCAACACCTGCATACCAAACTGATTGTGGTCCTCGGCCATGAGAAGTGCGGCGCGGTTTCGGCCGCCGTAGCCGGTGCAAACGCCCCAGGGCATCTCAAGGCCCTGCTTGCCGCGATTCAGCCCTCGGTGGAAGAGACGCGGCACCTTGCTGGCGATCCTGTCCATAATTGCGTGATCGCGAACGCTCGGCGCGTAGCCCGTCAAATCCGCGAATCAGAACCGGTTTTGAGGGAACTCATCGAGAAGGAGACGGTGAAGGTCGTGGCCGCAGATTATGCACTTGATTCGGGAATCGTCACGCTCCTAGAAGTGCCTCATCCCTAAAGTGAACCCGCAGGATTGGGGGTCTTCATCGCCGGTACAGTTGGTGTGTAGTGGCGTGACTGCCTGCGTATCCACCAGCCATCCGTGTGTCGCTGGGCTACTTCATCGGAGCTGAACTAAACCCCGTTAGCGTCACGCGTGTTTCGTATTCCGCACTCAGATTCATCGGCCGTAATCGCTGTGCCTGTCCGCCTCCGCAATTGGGATCTCGATGAGCGACAGCTGAGAGCAGCGGGACTTTGTAGTGATGCTGAAGCTCTGGGCGGGCGAAGAGGCACGAGTGACAAATGCGGGTTGGTGGGTTAGTGAGGTGTGACTATGCGGTCTCGCTGGAGTAGACTGCTTGGGGCGCGCGCAAATATACTTGAATGCTAGTTACCTGGAGGAAAAATATATGCCTGATCCACACCTAGCAGCCGAAGTCTAGGCGAACGGGAACCGTCTAACGAATTAATGAAATCCGGCGACGGATTACCGGGCAGACTTCACCCAGGCCGCTATAGCCTGCCAATCGGAATCGTTTTGCGAGGCAAACTGGCGGCCTCCCGAATGAAATTCCGCGCCGCCGGCAGAATGGGCTAACGGTTGGATTAACAAGATGCTCGAGAGTGGCTCGCCGGGCTTCACCAAGTGCGATACGCTTTCGAAATTCTTGCGCGATTGCGCCTCGGTCCAGGTGGAGGCGCCTTTCTGGAGCGGCTCCAAACGGAATGCGTGGTTGGCGCCGGCATGACAAACGACGCAGCGCGCGTGGCCCGGACGTTTTTTCAAAAAGATCGGCTCGACAGTGGTTTTGTAGCTGTGATAATCGAGCGACTGAGCGCCAAGTAGCCCAGCGAAGAGGCTAAACCAAAGCGGCAGAAAAGCTACATTCGCGCTAGTGGCGCTCTGGGGCCTGCGGCCGTTTTTCTTCGGGCCCATGATTTTTCTCGTTCTGCTCTCCTCGTAAGCCATATCTTTCCATACGATAAATCAGAGTTTTGCGCGTGAGGTTCAGATAATTGGCCGCTTTGGTTTGATTGCCGTTGAAGCGACTCAGCGCCTGCACGATCAGTTCGCGCTCCACTGCTTCGAGGCTGATAGGAGTTGCCGGCAGTTCCAGTTGAATGGCGTCCAGAACGCCCCGTTGCTGCCGTAGGATTTCCGGCAGATCCTCCAGGCTGACCGCCGGACCCAAGCTTAAAATCGTAATTCGCTCGATGAGATTTTCGAGCTCGCGAATGTTGCCGGGCCAATGATAGCGGCTGAAGTATGGTATTAAGTTCTCCGGAAGCTGCAGCTCCGGGCGGCTGTGGGTCTTAATTGCCAATTTCCAGAAATGCTCCACTAATTCCGGAATATCTTCGGCGCGCTCGCGCAGCGGAGGCAAAGTAACGGGAATAACGGCCAGCCGGTAATATAAGTCTTCACGAAACTCGCCATCCTCCACCATGCGCAGAAGATTACGGTTAGTAGCGGCAAGGATGCGAACATTCACTTTTACCGGATCGAGTGCTCCCAATTTTTGAATTTCGCCTGCTTGAATGAGCCGCAGCAGTTTTACTTGAAGCTGCAGCGGAAGTTCGCCAATCTCGTCGAGAAACAGCGTTCCGCCTTCGGCGGCTTCAATGCGGCCCGCTTTGTTAGTGGTCGCGCCAGTGAAAGCGCCTTTTTTGTAACCGAACAACTCCGATTCCAGCAGGTCTCCTGGAATTGCGCCGCAGTTGACGGCAACAAACGCCTCCGTGGCTCGTGAACTGTTGGCATGAATCGCCCGGGCAAGCAGCTCTTTCCCGGTTCCCGTTTCTCCCTCGATCAAGACTACGGAAGAACTCCGCGCGGCCCGTGAGGCAACATTGATGGCCGCCCCCAGGGAGCTCGAGTGCCCAATAATGTTCTCGAACCCATATTTATCCTTTAAACTGTCGCGAAGGCTTGCTATCTGTTCGATCATCCGGCTTCGCTCAAGCGCGCGTTCGACCACAATGGCGAGCTCATCAAAGCGCACCGGCTTCGTGACGTAGTGATATGCGCCGGATTGCATCGCTTCGACGGCATTTTCGATGGTTCCGAAGGCAGTCAGCAGGATGACCTCGGTCCCGGGATGATCCGCGCGAATTCGTTTCAGGAGCTCCAGACCGGAGAGTCCTGGCATTCGCAGGTCCGTCAAGACCAGATCATGCGGAGAATCCGCCAGCACAGTCAACGCCTCCAGGCCGTTTTTGGCGAGCGATATCTCGTGCCCACGATTTTCCAATTGAACTTGCAGCACACGGCGCAGGCTCTCTTCGTCGTCCACGATCAAAATGCGCCCTGCTCTCATGAGTGCGCGCCGCCGTGAACCGGAAGAGTAAATACAAAGCAGGTGCCTGAGGAGTCGCTTTTCTCGACGTTCAATTCGCCTCCGTGCTGTTCGATGATTTGATAAGCGGTCGGCAATCCAAGACCGGTGCCGGTCTCTTTGGTGGTAAAGAACGGGTCGTAGATGAAATCCATATCCGATGGCGGAATGCCGGGTCCGGTATCACAAACACGTATCATGACGTCATTATTCTGAAGCCGGCAGCCAATCGCGATAGAGCCGCCTTGCGGCATGGCCTGCACGGAATTCAACATTAGGTTAAGCAAGACCTGTTTGATTTGTTCGGCATCGCATCGCAGCGGCGGCAAATTGTCTGGGATGTCGACGGAAAACTCGATATTATGGCGCGCGGCGGTTTGCTGAATAACGTCGGCGACGGATTGCACCAGCGAGCGAACCTGCACAGATTGCATTTCGGGCGCTCTGGGACGGGCGAATTCGAGAAAATTGCTCACCAGCCCGTTGAGCCGGCGCGTTTCCTTCTGAATGATGTCAAGAAATTCGGTGCGCCGCTCGTTGCCGTTCGGCTGTTCCCGCAGCACGGCGGCCGCGCCATCGATGCCGGCAAGTGGATTGCGAATTTCGTGCGCTAGTCCTGCCGACATATGGCCCAGCGCCGACATGCGCGCGGCGCGTTTCACGTGTTCGACATTATCCTGCAACTCGCGGTACACATCCTGAAGCTCTTCGGTCGCGCGCTCGGCGGCTAGGCGGTGCTTGCGCTCGCGATTCGACAGAACGCCGGCCACGATTCCAACCAGGCAGAATACCAGGGTTTCCAGATAACGATCGAGAACATTCCGCGCGTCGGGCGAATCGATGTCCGAAGCGTGCAGGACGTAGAGCACGCCCGAAATTACGGCTGTCAGGAGCCCTCCGGTCCAGCCAAACGAAAGTGCGCCCGTGATGATCGCCAGGTAATAAAAGCGATGCAGAGCGTAATGCCAGTGCTCGGTATCGGGCGGCGTGAACCGCAAGCCAAGCTCGATCGCTAGCAGGACGACAGCGATTACGGCGATGGCCCAGAACGGCGGGCGTTTTTTGATGGCCAATGCGATAGATCCTTAGACGCTGTTCAATAGCATTCCGATTCTGCCTCAAATTCGCCGTGACTGCCTGATATGATCCATCGGATTTGCGCTTCGATTGGAATTGCTCATCGCTATGTGATTGTATTTGCAAGAAGTCGGGCGTGCGTTCGGAATCGGCATGAGCGTTGCATGGGGAAGAGCGTCGTTTTATGAAAAATTTGATCGACGGCTTCCTCCATTTCAAGCATCACATCTTTCCTCGCGAGCAGCATCTGTTTCGCCAATTGGGAGCGAGACAGAATCCGCAAGCCCTGTTCATCACCTGTGCGGATTCGCGCATTGTCCCCACACTTATCACGCAAAGCCGGCCGGGCGATCTGTTTGTGTGCAGAACGATAGGCAATCAGATTCCGCTCCACGGCACACCAGGTGACGGCGGTGTAGGATCTGCCGTCGAATATGCTCTGGAAGCGTTGGACGTCCGCGACATTATCGTCTGTGGCCATTCCGATTGCGGCGCGATGAAGGCCGTGCTGTATCCGGAGAAGACGGCCGCTCTTCCCACAACAAAAGCCTGGCTAAAGCAGGCCGAGGCGGCGCGCGCCACCGTCATAGGAAATTATCCGGACGCTGCCGATGACGTTCTTCTTCACGTGCTTACGGAAGAAAATATCCTGGCGCAAATCCGGAATCTGACCATGCATCCGAGCGTAGCCGCGAGATTGGCACGTGGGCAGCTTGACCTGCATGGATGGTTCTATTACATTCACTCCGGCGAGATCACGTCATATGACAAGGATCGAAAACGTTTTCGCCCGCTTGTTACAGGCGCACCATCGGCGGATTCGAGACCTCAATTACAGCACCTTTCGCGTGGAGATGCAGCATGAAATCGGATGTAAAAACGTTCACCAGCGACCTGGTGTCATCGTTAGTAGTCTTTCTGGTTGCCCTGCCATTGTGCATGGGCATTGCGATTGCTTCGGGCATGCCACCTGCGCTCGGGCTGGCTACCGGAGTAATCGGCGGCATCATTGTGGGCACTCTGTCCGGTTCGCCTCTTCAAGTAAGCGGGCCGGCGGCCGGTCTCGCCGTTATTGTTTTCGAAGCCGTGCGTGAGTTCGGCCCCGCGAACATCGGGACCATTCTCTTATTTGCAGGTGCAATTCAATTGCTTGCGGGCCGGTTCAAACTGGGCCAATGGTTTCGAGCAATTTCGCCCGCAGTCGTGTACGGGATGCTTGCCGGGATTGGAATTCTGATTATGGCCGGACAATTCCACGCAATGATCGACGACAAACCGCGCGCTTCGGGCATTGGTAACATTGCCGCGATTCCGCAGGCCATCTATAAGGCCGTGTTCCCGCTGGAGGGAATGGCGCACCACTTGGCTGCCGGTATTGGCGTACTGACGCTTGTTTCGATACTGCTTTGGAATAAATTCCGGCCGAAGGCGATGAAAGTTATCCCGGGATCGCTGATAGGCGTAGTCGCCGGAACGGCCGCTGTGGCCGCTCTTCATCTGGACATCAAACATGTGGAAATACCGGCGAATCTTTGGAGCGTTTTTGTGTTCCCCACGCAGGAGTCGCTGCATCGCCTGCTGGAGCCTCGCGCGCTCATCACGATGTTCACTATCGCCTTGATCGCGAGCGCCGAGACATTACTTTCCACGGCTGCCATCGATCGCATGCACTCTGGGCCGCGTGCCGACTACGACAAAGAACTGGCGGCGAAAGGCGTAGGCAACATGCTCTGTGGACTTATTGGCGCGTTGCCGATGACGGGAGTTATTGTGCGCAGCTCCGCAAATGTGCAGGCGGGCGCCAAAACACGGCGGTCCGCGATCCTGCACGGCATATGGCTGCTGGCGCTCGTGCTCGCTTTTCCTGGCGTGCTGCGGTTGATTCCCATGGCGAGCCTGGCCGGTATCCTGGTCTTCACCGGTTTCAAGCTGATCAATCTCGAGCATCTTGCGAAATTAAAGCACTATGGCTTCATGCCGGTATTTATCTATGCCGCGACGGTAATCGGAATTGTGGCGGTGGATCTATTGACCGGTGTTGCGATCGGTTTCGGATTAACAATCGTGCAGATTCTCTGGAACGCGACGCGATTCCATGTGGACGTGATCCATAATCCATCCCGCAATCGCGCGGATATTGAGCTGAAAGGTCTTGCCACGTTCTTGCGATTGCCCAAGCTGGCGCAAGCGCTCGACGGCATTCCGGCCTCATCAACAATTCATATTCACATTCAGGAGCTGTATCACATCGACCATACCTGTCTCGACCTGCTGAAAGCAAGCGCGGAACAGCGGGAATGCCAAGGTGGATTGATCGAGGTGCATTGGGAAGAGCTGGTACATCGCTACCATCTGCATCACGGGGTCCGAGCGCGTTTGGACGAGGCGGCCTAGGTTGCAACGCAATAGCTAAAGCATACAGCCGCAGTGTCGGCGGAGGCACAACGCGCTTTTCAAGATTCCGGAAGATCACGTGGCAGAGTGAAGTGAAACGTCGATCCACTGCCGATGGTCGATTCCGCCCAAATCCGTCCGCCGTGGTTTTCCACGATTCTCCGGCAGATTGCAAGGCCAACACCGGAGCCCGAATACTCCTGGCCGTGCAACCGCTTAAAGGGGGCAAAAATCGATTCGCCATGTTGCTGCTCGAACCCTATGCCGTTATCGACAATTGAAATTACCCAATATCCACCTTCTGCCCGCGCCGAGACATGTATGGTCGGGCTGCGGTCAGGTGATCGATATTTAATGGAGTTGCTGAAGAGGTTCTGGAAAAGCCGTGCGATTTGACTGTGCGCGGCAACCACAGGCGGCAGTGGATCATGGGTCACCGCCGCATGGGATTCCTCCAGGGCCGCGGCCAATTGAGCTATTGCGGTTTCCACATCCTGGTCAAGAGAAAGGGAAACCGCTGGCTCTTTTTCTGTCCCCATACGAGCATAGGTCAACAGATTGTCAATTAGCCCTTTCATCCTGGCCACAGCTTTGACAATGAATCCCAACCATTGAAGTCCGTTTTCACTAAGTTCACTTCCGTGACGCTTGGCGATCAGATCCGCATAAGTGCCAATTGTCCGAAGAGGTTCCTGGAGATCGTGACTGGCTGCATAAGCGAAATGTTCTAAAGCGGAATTCGATTCAAGCAGCGAATCCTCAAGTCGTTTTCGGGATGTTTCGTCCGAAATGACTTTAGTAAACCCTATCAATGCGCCGCTTGTATCGTACACAGCACTCATCACGCCGTTGGCAAAGAGTTCGCTTCCATCCTTTCTGCGATGCCATCGGATATCGGAGACAGCACCTTTTTGGCTGGCGAGCTCCATTTCTGATGTACGAAGTGCGACTGCTTTGTCCGCGGGAATAAAGATCAGCGATGTGTCGCTACCAATCCATTCCTCTTCGGTGTAGCCAAGCAAGTGTTCTACACCTTCGTTCCATGTTAGGATGCGGCCATCCAAGCCAATAAAGAAGATCGCATAATCTTTTAATTGCCGGATTTGCATGCGACAGAGTTGCTGAGGGTCATTCTCGACTAAATTGTTGTTTGCCATAAACCCTCAATAGCTGTGGTTGGCCTTCTTTACTCCAGGCTAGTATGACAGCACAAATGTCTGTGGAGCATGCGCTGCTTCAGAAGGCGAGACATCGCCCATCGCGATCACGGCCGAGTGTCACGAACATCGGGCCGCAAGTGGAGAATGAGCGCGCCGCATATTAAACCGAAGCCGACACGCGGTGCGACGAATGCAACCAGCATAGCGGTCATAAAGCTCGCCAGGACAACGAGCGACCGGCGCCTCGCCAAGCGCCGCATGCGCGGGGACACCTGGGCGTCATCCGCTCGGGCCAATACTTCACGCTCAAAAACGTTGTAAGCAATATCGATGCACACGAACAGCCCTGCGTAAAACATTACCGGGGAGGACGCAAGGCGAGTGCCGGCAATCCACGCAGTCGCAAAGGGCAGGAGCGACACCATGAAGAGATGGACGAAGTTGATCCATATCAGTCCCAGCGTCGGAGGACCGATAAACCGCATGAGGTAATGGTGGTTTATCCAAATAATGGCGATGAATAGATAGCTCACCGCATAGCTGATGGCCGTCGGCCACAGAGGCCAGAGATCCGAGAATGCCGGTTGCTCCGGCGCTTTGAGCTCCAGCACCATGACGGTCACGATCACGGCGAAGACCGCATCCGAAAATGCGGCCAGCCGATCCGCTGTTAACTTTTCTTCGCGCATTGCGCGCTCCTTGGAGTGAGCAAGACGTCGATCGACTTACAGGAAGGATCAGGCAAGAATCTCTTTCACCACTTCTCCGGCCACATCGGTCAGGCGGAAGCGGCGGCCTTGGAATAGATAAGTCAATTTTTTGTGATCGATGCCAAGCAGGTGCAGGATGGTCGCCTGCAGGTCGTGGATGTGGATGCCGCCCTCGATTACGTTGAAACCGTAATCGTCGGATTTGCCGTGGGAGTGGCCGCGTTTGACGCCCCCGCCCGCCATCCATAGCGAGAAGACGCGGCCGTGATGGTCGCGGCCGTAGTTGTCCGGCTTGGGCGCGCCTTGGGCATACGGCGTGCGGCCGAATTCACCACCCCAGATAACCAGCGTGTCATCCAGGAGACCGCGCTGTTTCAGGTCGAGGATGAGGGCCGCTGACGGTTGGTCCGTGTCGCGCGCGAGCGCCGGTATCTTTTCAGTGAGACCGGCGTGATGATCCCAGCCGCGATGATAGAGCTGGATAAAGCGCACATCGCGTTCGGCGAGGCGGCGCGCCATCAGGCAATTGGCGGCAAAGGTTCCGGGCTTGCGCGCGTCTTCTCCGTAAAGTTCGTAGACGGATTCAGGCTCTTTCGAGGCATCGGCCAGATCCGGCACGCTGGTTTGCATGCGGAAGGCCATCTCGTACTGCGCGATGCGTGTCTCGATCTCGGGATCGCCGGCGCGGGCATGCAGTTCGTTATTCAAGGCAGCAAGCGCATCGAGTTGATTGCGGCGCAATTCACGCGAGATACCGGCGGGGTTCGATAGATGCAGTACGGGATCGCCCGCGCTGCGGAACTGTACTCCCTGATACCGGCTCGGCAAGAAACCGGCGGCCCAGAGGCGCGCCAGCAGACCCTGATCGGGCATGCCGTTGCTTGGCAGAGAATTCAGCACTACAAACGCGGGTAGGTTTTGGTTGATGCTGCCGAGGCCGTAGTGAACCCAGGAACCCATGCTGGGACGGCCCGGCAATTGGCTGCCGGTCTGGAAGAACGTGATGGCGGGATCGTGATTGATCGCCTCCGTGTACATGCCGCGCAGAACACAGAGCTCATCGGCTACTTTCCCGGTATGCGG
>Ga0157374_10001823_pt1 | contig 17964 bp, 14 predicted proteins | sample M25metaG_FD_115308 | JGI IMG/M metagenome (GOLD analysis project Ga0157374, IMG submission 115308) | Miscanthus rhizosphere microbial communities from Kellogg Biological Station, Michigan, USA - M2-5 metaG | ecosystem: Host-associated > Plants > Roots > Rhizosphere > Soil | place: USA: Michigan...
GGACATGGACAGCAGGCTAATCGGACGGCGGAGTGACCGCGCCGGCCGGTGAAGGAATTCGTGGACGCTCGGTGGGCGGCGTGTGCCGGTGCAACGTCCGACCACCTAAAAATAATCACCTGGCTACACATGTAGAAGCTCGCGGAGAGAGCGATCAGGACAGGGGTTCAACTCCCCTCGCCTCCACGATTTTTCCGTTTCAAGCGGATGCTTGACTAACGGTGACCCAAGTCGGTATCCTCGCGACGCTTTGAGCGATTGCATTACCACTTTTCCGACCGCCAGTGGGGCATTCATGACGACCCATTGGAGTGTGGTGCACGATTTTGCCCTCGACGAAACTGCTCCCGAGCGAGCGCAGGCGGCGCTGACCCGACTTTGCCGGGATTACTGGCCGCCGCTTTATCGATTTGTCCGTCGCCGCGGTTACAACCGGGCTGATGCGCAGGATTTGACCCAGGGTTTTTTCGTTTATCTGATCGAGAAGCATGCCTATGCGAAACCAGATCGGAGCAAAGGAAAGTTCCGCACTTTCCTGCTTACGCTGTTGAAACGTTACCTCAACGCCGCTCGGGCGCACGATTCGCGACAGAAGCGAGGTGGCGATCGGAAAATGATCTTCCTGGATGGCGGCGAGTTCAATGCCCTTGAGCAAGTCTCGGATAACGCGCTCCTGATCGGAGCACCCCTTGATGAAGAACGGCTTTTCGAGTGGAATTGGGCCGCCGCGCTGGTGGGCCGCGCGCTGGAAAATCTGCGCGCCGAATATTCCGGCGCATTTAAATCCCGAGTCCTGGCTAACCTGCGTCCTTTCCTGACGGGCGGGATTGGTTTGCCGACTCAGGAAGAAGTGGCGGCTCGCTTGGGCGTCCCTCTCGAGACTTTGCGCAGTCACCTCTTTCGTTTGCGCGCGCGTTACCGGGCTCTGCTCCGGGCGGAGGTCCTGCGCACCGTGGCACACGAGGATGATATCGACGAGGAGTTGCGCTACCTCTGTCGGGTGCTGATCGCCACTGCCTAACGGACAGCGAAAAGGATCGGCCTTGGGACAATGCTGGCGCCAGGCGAAAACCGGATCCTGAACTGCGAACAATGTGGGGCCCCGTTGTCGACCGCAGTGGGGGCCGAAGGTTGCCTCAATTGCCTTCTAAGCGCCGGAATCGCGCCCGATGACGCCGAGGAAATTTCTCCGCCTTTCGAGTCCGGAACCCGCTTCTATCAACATTACGAAATTCTGACTCGTCCCGACGGCTCGCGCTGGGAATTGGGGCGAGGTGCCATGGGCGTCACCTACAAGGCGCGGGACGTGAATCTGAATACCCCGGTCGCGCTCAAGATTATCAACGCTCGTTTTTCCGCTCGTCCGGATGCGCGTGGTCGTTTCCTGCACGAAGCCCAAGCTGCGGCTCAGTTGCGCCACCCCAATGTCGCGAGCGTTTACCATTTTGGCACGGTCAATCAACTGCCCGATCCATCCGGAGGAACGGCCACGCCGGAGGAAAATGCAGACGCCGGTGATTGCTTTTACACGATGGAGTTCATCGAGGGGGAAACTCTCGAGGCGCGCCTGCGCCGGGACGGTCCCCTTCTCCCCGTCCTGGCGCTGGAAGTTGGCCTGCAAGTAGCGCGTGCCCTGGCGGCGGCGGAAAAACGCGGCCTTGTCCACCGCGATCTCAAGCCTGCCAACATCATGCTCGCAGCCGAAGAAGAAGAAGAGACCTCGGCCGGCGCGAACGGCCATCGCCACAGCGGATCGTGGGTCAAGGTGATCGATTTCGGATTGGCCAAGCTCGCGCGGGTGGAAAGCGAACCGGGACCGGCGAGGCGCTTTCTGGGAACGCCGGCTTTCTCCAGCCCGGAACAACGGGAGACGCGAACGGTTGACGCGCGTTCGGACACCTATTCGTTAGGCGCGACTCTGTACTATGCGCTTACCGGCAAAGCGCTTCTCGGCTTTCGCTCCTCCTCCGCCGTCTCGGGGGAGCCGGCCCGAGAACCGTTGGTTTTGAACGGATTGATAGAACGCGGCATTCCCACGACGGTCATTTCCCTTCTCCAGTCACTCCTCGCCTCCGATCCAAAGGATCGACCGCAATCGGCGGCCGAGTTGCAGCTGGCGCTGCAGCGCTCTCTCGATGATCTCACGAGCGCGAACCACCAAGTGACGCAGCCATTCGGTCGCGGACGGCGATGGGCGATGACGGGCGGGCTGGTTTTGGCCGCGGCTCTGATCGGCTCTGCGATTTACGTGCTCGCGCCGTCTCCCACGACGGCGGAGAAATCAATCGCTGTCCTGCCCTTTAGAAATCTGGGCGGGGACCCAACCAATGCATTTTTTGCCGACGGCGTGCAGGACGATATTCTTTCGCGGTTAGGCAAGATCCGCGACTTGAAGGTAATTAGCCGCCTGGGGACTTCCCGCTATGCTGCAGACCGGCCACGCGACTTTCGAGCGATCGGACGAACCTTGGGAGTGCGCCATCTCCTCGAAGGCAGCCTGCGCCGCGAAAACAACCGCGTGCGTCTGGACGTTTCGCTCGTGGACGCAAGGGATGGACACGAGGTGTGGTCCGAAACCTATGATCGCAAGCTGGCCGACGCGATCGACCTGCAGGGTGAGCTCGCGAGCGACGTTGCCGACGCACTTGATGTGAAGCTTACACCACATGAGCGGTTGGACGTGCGTTCCAAGGCAACGCGCGATCCGGAGGCCTACGTGCTCTACCTGCAGGCGCTAAAACTTGAAAAAAACCCGGCGTTCGAGGTCTCGGCTTATGGTGCGGCTGAAGTCCTCTACAGCAAGGCGGTAGCGGTTGATCCTGCCTTTGCGCTCGCGCACGCCCGGCTCGCGACCACCCTGGGATTACTTTATCGGTTCCGGGCCCCGAGCGAAGAGTTGAAAGTTCGTGCTCATGCGGAGGCGCGCGAAGCCCTGCGTCTGCAGCCCGATCTGGCCGAAGCGCATCTCGCACACGGTCTTTGTTTTTATCGGATCGACCGCGACTTTGCGCAGGCCCTGCCCGAGCTGGAAACCGCGCAGCGGCTGCTCCCGAACGATACCGAAGCGGAGATCACAATCGCCTTTATCCACCGTCGCCGGGGAGAGTGGCGAGCGGCCCGGACGGGCCAGGAGCACGCGCTTGCGCGCGATCCGCTTGTGCCGGAGTACGAGCACGAACTCCACGCCACGGCTTGTCTCTTGCGCGACTGGCCGGCGGCGGCCGTCCATGCCGACCGGGCTTTGGCCCTGGCACCGCAGATGGAACCACTCAAAGGCGAGCGGGCGTTAGTCGGTTTCTGGCAAAATGGCGACCTCTCTTTGATGCGGAAGTTCTTTAGCGAAATGACCGGTTATGGCGATGTGGAGGGGAATCTCGCCTGGGAGCGTTGGGATGCGGCGATGTTGGGGCGTGATTTTAGTACGGCCCATGCTGCGATTGATAGCTTTCCTTTCGAGACATTGCCGTCGGTTCTTAGTGCGCCGGTGCCGAAGAGTTACCTCGAAGGCTGCATCTGGCTGGCGCAGGGCGAGGACGTCAAGGCAGCCAAATTCTTCGAGATGGCCCGACCGTCGATGGAAGCGGAGACCCTAGCTCATCCGGAGGCGGCCTTGCGCCATGCCCGGCTTGGTTTGCTTTACGCCTACATGGGAAGAAAGGCGGATGCGATTCGTGAAGGAGAACGGGCGGTAGAACTAACACCCGTGAGCGATGATGCCATCGATGGTCACCAATGGCTCTGCAATCTCGCTTTGATCCATGCTCGGGTCGGCGATGCGGAAGAAGCGATCTCGATGATAGCCGCTCTGCTCCGGGAGCCCGGTTGTGTCCTGCCCCTTGACGAGGAAAGCCTCAGCCTTTGGGATTTACGGATGCGCTGGCAATGGGATCCTCTGCGGAATGATCCCCGATTCCAGAAGATTCTGGCGGAGCCTGAGCCACCAACTATTTTCTAACGATTAGTCGCGAGCGGCGATTTCCGCGGAAAGGGACGCGGAAAAATCACACGTGGCTCATTATCGTTTCCTGACTCCCGCATTATTCTTGCAACGCCGGAAGAATTTTGCGCATGGAACAGATAGAGACACCGGTTGTGTTGTACCAATGGCTGGCTCCCGGATCCCCGGATCCGACGACTGCCTGAAGGCGCCCCCACGCCTTCAGGCACGGCGTGCGCGAGTCGCGGCTTGCTTCCATTCACTGTCAGGCCGTGGCGTCGGCCATCGGGGAGGGAACGGGACTTTTCGTCGGTTCCAGTTGGCTTTTCCAAACGCTCGGCGGCAGCGCGCCAATCATCATGAAGACCAACTGGCTGGCGCCGAAGGCGATCAGCCAGGGAAAAGCGCTGTCCATGAACCCATAGGAATGGAGGCCGATACCGAGCATGTTGACGCCAAACCAGGACCAGCTCGTGACAACATTGCCGAAGACAGCCAAAACCATCAAACCGCGTTGCCTGACGAGCCCACCCCAGCGCGCGTGTAAAATGATGGCGTTCCAAAGGACGATAAGTAGGGCGCCGTTCTCCTTCGGATCCCAACCCCAGAAGCGGCCCCACGATTGATCGGCCCAGATGCCGCCGAGAATGGTGCCGACGAAACTGAAAAGCGTCGCGAAACAGACAATGCCGTAGACCATCCGCGTGAGCGATTGCGCTGTGGCGCGGTCGAGAGAGGGCGTAAAGGCGCCGCGTGCGATATAAGTCAGGGCAAGGAAGCCGGCGAGAAAAGTCGACGCGTAACCGAGCGTGACGCAGACGACATGAGTTGCGAGCCAGCCGTTCGTGTCGAGCACAGCGCGCATCATCTCCATCGTATCGCCGTCCATCGAGAGATGGTGCGCGATCAGCAGCGTGATGAAACCGATCATGGCCGCAGTCGCACTCCCGATGCCGTTGCGGAAAAAGCGTTCGAGGAAAATGCCTAACAACACCGCGCCCCAGCCAATAAAGACAGCGGACGAATAGAGATTGGTGACCGGCGGACGGCCTTCGAGATTCATGCGCGTGATCAGCCCGGCGGAATGCACTACGAAGGTCACGAGGAGGAATGTGAAAGCGTAGCGCCCGAGTGCCTGCGGCCAGACCAACCACGAGGCGCAAGCCAGAATAAAGATCAGCACATAAATCACCATCGCGCTGTAAAACGGCTGCAATTGGTTGCAGACCGATTCGACTCTTGCCTTCCAGACGCGCCTCCGCAGGTCGCGCTGCAGCTCGGCCGCGTAGTGGTCGAGCGTTTGGTTGAAGGTCGCCGGATTGTTGGCCGCGAAAGCCGTCGCCATACCCGCCCAGGACAAGACTGCCGGAGGCATTTTTCCGTCGGACAGGAAAGTGAGCAGGCTCTCTCCCATCTTCCGCCACTGCAACGGATCGTCGTTAGGCGGGGCGGGCGGAATTGGGAAAAAATACCCGGTCTCAGCGAGGAAGGCGAGACTTTGCAACGCCTCCGCGGCAATGCCGGTGTTCATCGGCACCGGCGAAGGCCGGATATTTTTCAGCAGGTCATCGACCTGACTCTTGAAATCCTTCGTGCCCGAGACTTCGAGGCTGTTCTCGAGCCGATGATAGAGCGAGAGACGTTCAAAAAGCTTCAGGACGTCGCGCTGAAAAGCCGAGCGCAGTTGCGCGTCCACCTTGTCCGCGAGCGCGGCTTGCTGCTGGATCTCGCGCAGATGCGGGAAGAGTTCGCGGAAGGAAAAATACTTCCCGGCGTCTGGATTTAGACCAAGCGCCGTCAATGTTTCCGGATTGCGGTCGACAATAATCTTCCGCTGATCGGCGGTATCCGGCTTCATCAGGAATTCGGCCAGCCAAGCGATCGCCGTGAGGGTGCCTTGTTCGGTGCGGAGCGTTTGCTGGCCGTGAATGATGAGAAGCGAATTGCGCGCGACCGTATCGAGCGGTTTGATCCGGCCGTTCAAGAGCACCGGCAAGCGCCCGAATTTTTGCATTTCATAGCCGCCGCGGGTGTCGTGCTGGAAAAGCGGTGCGAAGACGCAGGCCAGCGTCGCAGCAACGATCAACCAAGTAAAGATGGGGCGCGCCTGCTTCACCGTCTCCTCTTTTTCACGAAACCAAAGAGATGCATGGAGAATTGAGTAACCAGCCCGCGCGCGACCAGGCCGCAGGCGATGTAGGGGAGGAGCATGGCGGGATTTTTCACCACTTGTAAGATCGTCGTCTTGTCGTTGTTGTCGAAACCGGCCTGATAAAAAGTGAAGCCGCGATAGCGCAACGGATCGTTCATGGAAATGAGGACCTCGCGGTTTTCGTTGCGCTCGAAATCGATCAGGCGCACACGACTCGAAAAATTCTTGGGGATATCCGTTCCCGCATAACGATCGTGCGCGAAATGCAGGAGGCTGAGCGCAAATTGTTTGTAGAAGCGCCGCTGCCGCAGCACCATCGCGTAGATGTGATCGTTGACCGTCAACGTCTGCGGTTCGGCAATCGCGTTCGAGACCAGCCACGTGCCTAACGAGCCCTGCACCCCGTCGACTTCGACAAACACCGCGCTCAAATCGCGCTCGTCGTCCTTGACCGAGCGCGGCAACTCGGTGACGGCGACGTTTGGCCCGACGCCGGTCGTGGCCAGTGACGGCGGCGCCTGCGGGTCCTGGGAGCGCATGACGAGGCGTGAGTTGGGCAGGAACTTGCGAATGTTGAGCGTGAAGGGCAGGGTCGGATTCTGGATGGTGCCGCCGCGTGCCAGCAGGTTTTCGGGAATCGCGACGACCTGATCGAAACTAGGATCCGTCGTGTCGATCACGGCCAGCTCGACTTCGCGCGGCGCTTCCGAATAACCGAGCGTCTGCCCTTCGTCGATGCGCATCTGCGTTTCCCGCGCGAAGAGACCGGTGAGCAGTTGACCAACAAGAAGGAGGATGACACCGAGGTGGAGCAGAGTGACGCCGATTTTTTTTCGAGAAAATTCAAAACGCGTCGCGTGCGCCGCGAGCAGATTGACCAGCAAGACAGTCCCGAGCACGTAACCACCGGGAAGAACGGGAATTTTCCAGCTCGCCCCCGGCGGCGACCAAAAGATGAGCAAACTTTGGAAATAGCGCGCCTGCACCGCATGAATCCCGAGATGCACCTGCGCGAGCGTGCCGAGAAAAACGAGCAGCATTCCGAAGCCGAGACAAACCACCGTGAGGCGAAGCGACGCGAAAAAGCGGAGCGACGTTTTCCAGGGATCGGAGGTGATGGCGGTCGCGCGCATTCGTTAGGGAATTTTCAGGCCGCGCAGGAAATCGGTGAAGGCATTCTTTTGCGCGGCGACGGTGGCATCGTCGCCCGTCATCTTGATAAACCAGGCCCGCCCATTCTCGTCGAGAATCGCGCCCAGGATGCGCTGCTTTTCCTGCTTCTCACCGATCGGCCCGTCGCTCACCAGATCGACCATCAGATAATCGTGTCCGTTAGCCTGCACGTGCTCAGCGGTTTTGGCGAGCGTGTTCTCATCGACCGGCGCGAGCTGCACCTGGCCGCGCCAGCGATTCACATTCGCGAGATCGCCGCCAGCAATTCCGGGCAGCGAAATGACTGAGACGTCCGCTTCCTTTCCGTTAGGCCCGATCGCCTTGAAGCTGGCCAGCCGCATCGATGAAAGCGGTTTCTCCTGCCAGCCAGGCGGGACCGCATAGTTTACGGCGTCGCCTTGTGCTGGCTCGATCTGCGGCGGCGTTGGCGCATTCGTATTGCCCCCTCCGGTGTTCGCCGTCATCGGTGCCGGCCCGGCCGCTGCTTCGTCCACATGCACACTTTGGAGGAACTGCTGGAAGGCATCCCGCTGCGATTCCACCAGCGTTTCCGGCCCGATCATCTTGAAAAACCAGGTCGCGGCGCCGGCCGGGAAAATTCCGCCGAGAATGCGCGACTTCGACCCATCCGCCGCGATCGGCGCTTCGCTCGCCATGTCCGCGTAAAACATGCTCCGTCCATTCACGGTCATCTCCTTGCCGGCCTGGGTCGCGTCCGCAATCGGAGCCAGCTTCAATTGATCGCGCCAGCGGTTCACATTCGCGAGCAGGCCGCCGGCCGCTTCCGGAAACGAGATCACCGACACATCTGCCGTCTTGCCGTCCGCGCCTCTCACGAGATAACTGCCCTTCCGAAAACCGCTCGCCGGCTGCTCTTCCCAACCAGCCGGTGCAGTCCAATGAACCCCGGGGACCGCGCCGCCATCCATCGCTGCCGGCTGCGCCTGGGGGTTCGGCTGGGTCTCCTTCGGGATGCGATAGACCGTGATTTTTGCGTCATCGCTCGGGCCGCAGCTAGCGCCGACGAGCAGCGCTGTCGCGAGCAACAGCAACCTAACAAGCAGGCGATGAGCAGGGAATAACGGCTTCAAGGGCAGGGTCGAAGTACCGGCGGTCAGGAGAAGAAGTCAAGGAGGGGTGCTGGGTGTTGTCGTCTTTCATTGCCAATCTGGCCGGGCGAACTTTACAGGCCTAACGCCGACTGTCGATCGGCAGACCGGGCAGGCGGCCAAATTCCCCCATGCTTCCGGCGATGAGGGCGAGAGCGAGGGCGTAACTCGGTTCGCGAGCAATTTTTCCGCTCTCGAGGACCATCTGCCTGCAATGTTACGAGCCCAAGATGGCCGGGTACGCCTGCCTGCTCTGACATCGCTTCCACACCGAAGGACCGGTGGGCGGGTTGGTCAAGGGGCGCACAACCCCCAGCCGATGAGGAAATAATGAGTTTGTAATTGAAAACGCTTCCCAGCGGAGCGGCGATGGTGCTATAAAAGCCATAAATGCGCTTCTTATCAATTTTTCGCAGCTGCTTTCTTCCCTTCGTTGTTGTGCTGGGACTGAGTAGCTGTCAGCAGCAAAAGGTCATTCTCACCCCGGGCGAGAACGATCTCGTGGTGCTCAATGGTTGTGTCATTTCCGCCTGCAATTATCTCGCGGTAGTCGAGACCCAGCACGGCCTGGAGCAAAATTTCTGGGCCAAGATTTTGCTTGTCCGCTACAAGGATCATCCCGCCGGCCACGCCTACTGCGTTTGGGAAACCGATGGCACTATTTACGGCTACGATCGCAATGCGGGTTCCTTCCCCATTCCAACTTATACGCGCGAGCCCAAGCTCATCGCCTCGGTCCTGGCGGACGGTTTATCAAAGGTGCTGAAAGAGCCGCTGACCGTCGCCCAGGCGGAGTTTGTCGAGCCGCACAAGGTTGATCTCTACAAGTTTTAATTGCCACGCGCCGGACTGGGGTCAGCGCGCCCCCGGCTACAACCGTGATCGCCGGGCAAAAAAATGCGCGACCATTGCTGGCCGCGCCGCGAATGCTTTAGGGAACGTTACGTGACTTTATTTTATGCAGTAGTGACTTCCCAGCTCGCACTACTTATTCAAGCAGCGTCCGTGCCATGGGCCCTTTTCTCACCGTAATCGCGGCGGCAGATAGCTCAGAAAAAAAAGCAATTTACGGACGATCGCCCTCGTCGCGCTGCTTGTGAACTGCGTGGCTTTTGCTTGATAATGTTCCGGCCGGGTCTTTTTATTAGAGCATGAAGCTGATTTCTCTCGCCGCGCTTTCCTTGCTTCTCTCGCTCTCGCTGCTGGCGGCGAGCCCGCACAAGCCGAAGGACGCGAAGATCACTCGGAACGAAGCCCAACACATTGCCTTGAAGCGTTACCCGGGAGGGCGAGTGACAACGGCGAAGCTGGAGACTGTACAGGGGATTCTCGTCTGGTCGATCGAAATTACGCCCTCAAATGCGCAGCCTGTGACCGTCGCTGTCGACGCCACAACCGGTCTGGTCGATCCGGCCAAAATGGCGACGCGCTAGCGCGTCCCTAACGACTACTTTTTTCCCCAGATCCTCGCCATGTAGCTGACGCGCCCGTAGCCGACGTGATAGATGTTATAGGCAGCCGGGTTCTTAAGGTAATATTTTTGGTGATATTCTTCCGCGGGATAAAATGGCTTAGCCGCCAGAATCTCGGTTACGATCGGGCGATCGAACCGGCCTGATTTCCCCAGTTTATCTTTCGACGCTTCGGCGATTTTTTTCTCTTCGTCGTTTTGGTAAAAAATGGCGGCCTGGTAGGAGAGGCCGATGTCGTGAAATTGGCCGTCGGCCTGGGTGGGATTGATGTTATGCCAGAAGACATCGAGCAACTGATCGTAGGAGACCTGCGCGGGATCGTAGGATACTTCGATCGATTCGCGATGCTCGGTTTCGTGGGCCGAGACGGCCCGGTAATTTGCATCCTCTTTGCTTCCCCCAGTGTAACCGACGACGGTTTTGGTAACGCCTTTGACGTGGTCGAATGGTTCCTGCATGCACCAGAAACAGCCCCCCGCGAAAAGAGCGGTCTTGGTTTCGGCCTGAACCACGACCGCGCTGAGAAGGGTGGCAAGGAGAATGAGAAATTTGGACATGATTCGAGCTAAGAGTGATCCAACAGTGGGCTTATTCCACCAGCAAAATGCTCTGCGTTCGGCGGCAGCGATCGAATTGGTCCCGACAAACTACTTTGCGCCACTCGACGTGACGACGGTTTTTCCTCGGCCGGCGCCGCTGGAAGTCGACCTGGGGTGTGGCGACGGACTTTTTCTCGTTGCCATGGCGGCGAAATTTCCGGATCGAAATTTTCTCGGCATCGAGCGGATGCTCGGTCGCGTCCACACCGCTTGTAGACGGGCAGCCCGACAGGCCGTCAACAATGTGCGCGTTTTGCTGCTGGAGACTTCTTACGCGGTAGAATATTTGTTGCCTCCCGGCTCGACCTCGGTGGCTCATCTTCTCTTCCCCGATCCCTGGCCGAAGAAAAAACATCAACGACGGCGCGTCGTAACGAAGGATTTCCTCGCCGCCATCCATCGCTCGCTCACTCCAGACGGATGTTTTCACATCGCCACCGACCAGGCTGATTATTTTGCCGCGATCCGCGGGTTGATCGTCGGCTGCGCGTTCGTCGAGGAACCGGCGGAGGAGGAGGAAATCTTTCCCCTAACGACTTTCGAAAAACGTTTTCGCGCGGTGGGAGCGCCAATTTATCGACTCGTGCTGAGAAAAACTTTCTGATCCAGGAAGGAGGTGGCGCGCCACTCGTTCCGAAAGAACTCCAACTCGACGGCGCCGGTCAGGTCCTGGCGAAAAAGGGCGATTTTCCCTGCTTCGACCCGACGCGCCCAATCATCGGATATTCTTTCGCGAGCAGGAAAGTCGCGGGAAGTTGCGATAATAAGTTTTGGACTAACGGTGGCTAGAAATTCATCTGAACCTGATACGCCGGAGAAATGCTGGCCCTTGATCAGAATGTCGCTCTTCAAATCTTCGCGACGGGCCAGGAGTTCTCCCTCGGTCATCGGCCCGCTATCGGAAACAAGAAGGACGCGAAATTTTTCATCGATTATCAACTGCACGACCAGCGCCTGATCGTCCGCGGCCTTTGCGGCAAATCCCGGGTGTGGATAGAGGACGTGCGCGGTTATGTTGCGCGAAAGCGCGAGGCGAGCGTCGCTCGCAACGATCTCTGTTCGATGCGTCCTAACGAGCTCGTGCACGCGGGAGCGGTCCGGCGCGCCGTTGTCGATCACGCGTTTCGGTTTGAATTCGTCGAGAAGCGCCAGTGCGCCCCCAATGTGCAACGAATCGCCGTGGCTAAGCAGGAGCCCGTCAAGCCGATCGAGGCCGCGCGAATGCAAATAGTCGCGCAGGAATCGCTCGTAATCGCGGGCGCTGCCGGTGTCGAAAAGCCAGTCCGTGCCGCCCGCGCGCAAGTGCACCGCGGCGCCGGCGCCGGCATCAAGCACGGTGATTTCGGCGCGCGCGCCGGTCGGCCAGTGCGGGCGCTCAACGTAAATGTGACCCTCGGGCAATCCCGCGAAAACGTGGACAAGGCCAAGAATAATTTTAGCCAGGCTCCAGTTCGCATTGTTGAAAACGAGCGAGAGCGAAGCGGAAAACGGCGCTGCCACGAGCGACGTCAATCCAACGGCCAGCACACAGAAGGCGATTGGGACGACAATCAGATTCGCCAACAACGAGATCGGCGTAATGAGGTAGAAATACCAGATGATCAGGAGCAGCGAGCCGATCCAGGCCGCCGCCGAAACCGAAGTCGCGCGCGCTCCCCAAGAGTAACCATGTTGAAAAAGACGTTGACCAGGCCCGAGCAGGACTCGCGGCAGGAAAGGATCGGGTTCGTTCAGGCGGATCAACCGACGGGAGATCGGGTCCGCCAAAACGAGGATCGTGCCGACGACGGCGAAGGAAAGTTGGAAGCCGGAACTGAAGAGTTGGTTGGGATCGACCGCCAGGATGAGGAGCGCGGCCCCGCCGAGGCTGTTGAGGGCGAGCACCGGCCGATCGAAGAAAATTCCGCCTAACAATACTGCAGCCATGGTCGCCGCGCGCAGGCTCGAGACGTGGAACCCGGTAATGGCGGAGTAGAAAAAGAGGCAGGGGATGATGAGCGCGGCCGCTGCCGGGCGCGGGAGCCGCAAGAGCAAGGCGAGAATCCAGAGCAGTTGCGCCACGATCCCAACATGCAATCCAGCGACGGCGAAGAGATGGAGCGTGCCGGTTTGCTGGAATGGCTCCTCGATGTCATCCGGCGTTTCGTGGCGCAGCCCCAACGCCATCCCGTTGATCAGCGCCGCGACCTCGGGCGAATCGTCCAGCCCGCGCGTGAGGGTAGCCCGCATCCAGTCGCGTGCCCGGGCCGCACTTCGCCTAACGAACCCTCCAGAGCCGGTCTCTAGAATGGTTCCGTCCTCCGGATAGCGGGCGAAGACGCTGTTGTAGACATCCGCTCGCGCGAGATAGGCGCGGAGATCGAACTCGCCGGGATTGCGGGAGGGCGGAATGGTTTCAAGCAGACCCCGCAATCGGATCTTGTCGCCCAATTGCGGATTGCCTTTCCAGCGCGCTTGGATGGTGGCGACGCAAGATTCCTGGCGGCCTTCGAGGTCGATGACCTGGAGCCGGAGGAGAAAAGTCGTAAAATCGCTAGGCGAAAATTTCGGCTCACTCGCGACGGTTCCGCTGACCGTGACGGCCCGCGCCCGATCTCCGAGACGCGCGCTCAGTTGTTTGCCCGGTGCATCGTTCAGCTGGGCCAGATGCATGGTGAAAAAGGCTGCACCGAGAAGCGAGTAGGTCAGGCCTGTCCGCGGCCGGATGAGACTAACGACTGCAGTGAGCGTAAGGACGACGAAGAGCCACGGCAGCGGAATGGGGACAAATTCAGCGGCCAGGATGCCAGAAATAGCTGCGAGGGCGACGCCGACCAGAGGGTGCCGAGGGGAATTGAGGAGCTTCATTGGGTCTTTGTGTGGAGTTCGTTAGGCGAACATCAAGGCGTAGCGCAGCGAGGGACCCTGCAATTGCAACCGGCGGTTCCTCCAAAAAAGACGCCCGGACTCTGGCTGCGAGCTCCCTCGCTGTCTGCGCGGCTCGGGATGACAGGTTTTTGCAGCGCGACGCTGCCTCCCGCGGCGCAAAACGATTGCTTCACCCGTGTTAGTTTATATCGTTGGCCGGCTGTGCCGAAACCTTTTTCGCGAAAGAAGCGAACCGACGTTGTCCGGGCCGGGACGAGCAACGGAGCGGGGAAACCAACCGCCAAGCGCGTCGGCTTAAAACCGGGTTTGGATTGGCATAAACGCAATTTCCTGACCGAGGTCCTGATCCCGTCGCTCTTCACCAAACGCTCCGGCGGTCGGTCGCTGACGCTGTTTCCCAAGGTCCGACCGGGCGAAATATGCATCACCTGGATTGGGCACGCCTCTTTCCTTATTCAGCTCGAAGGGATGAATGTGCTCATCGATCCCAACTGGTCGATGTGGTTAAGCGTGATCAAGCGGCTTAAGCGCCCCGGTTTGCAGATCGATAATCTGCCCTCGATCGACACGGTCCTTGTGACCCATGCCCACTTCGATCACCTTGACCGCCGCACGTTGCGGCGGGTGGCGGCCGATCAACCGATCGTTGTCCCGACCGGAGTAGGGAATCTAGTGCACGATCTCGGGTTCAACATCGTGCATGAACTGGCCGAATGGGAACAGGTGCGCCTCGGGCCGCTCCAGATCTCGCTCACTCCCTGCCATCATTGGGGCGCTCGGATGTTGCACGATCAACATCGCGGCTTCGGCGGGTTCGTCATCGAAGCGCACGGCCGCTCGATTTTTCACTGCGGCGACAGTGCCTATTTTCCCGGCTTCAAGGAAATCGGCGAGCGTTTCCCGATCGAAATCGCGCTGCTGCCGATTGGCGCATATGACGCACCGAGCAAACGCGAAGTGCACATGAACCCTGAGGAAGCGGTGCGCGCCTTCCTCGAGTTGGGCGGTGATAAGCTGGTGCCAATGCATTACGGAACTTTTCGTCTCGGCTTCGAGCCTTTGCATGAACCGCCGGAGCGATTGCGCTCGAGCGCGCGTGCGCACGGGGTCGAAGACAAAGTCTTGGTCATGACTGAAGGCCGGCCGGTGATCTTGTAGCGCGCCGGCTTTGGAGCTGCGCCGGTTGTAGTCCCCGGCCACAAGATCCACCAACCAGCTCAATAGACGTCGCGCTTGTAGCGTTTGTCGGCCTTGAGTTTCTCGACGTATTCGCTTGCTTGCTCGCCGTTCTTGCCGCCCTCTTGCCGCACGATTTGGCGCAGAGCCGCATCGACATCCTTGGCCATCCGTTTGGCATCACCGCAAACGTAAAAGTGTGCCCCTTCGTCGAGCCATTTCCACAGTTCGCCCGCCGCCTCGGTCATTCGATCCTGCACATAAATCTTGTGCGCCTGATCGCGCGAAAAAGCCGTGTCGATGCGCGTGAGGGTCCCGTTGGCCATGAATTTCTCGAAATCTTCCTGGTAATAGAAGTCGCTATTCTCGCGTTGGGCGCCGAAGAAAAGCCACGTCTTTCCACGCGCGCCGGTCATTTCGCGTTCCTGCAGAAAAGCGCGAAAGGGCGCAACGCCCGTGCCCGGGCCGACCATGATAATCGGCGCGGCGGGGTCCTCGGGGAGACGGAATTTCGAAGCCGTCGGATAAATTGGCGCGGGCGCATCCACGCAGCGCTCGGCGAGGAAGGTGGAGCAGACGCCCTTGCGCTGCCGGCCATGGCTCTTGTACCTTACCACGTCGATGATGAAGTGGACCGCTCCGGGAAACATCTTCAGACTCGACGCGATCGAGTAGAGTCGCGGCTGCAATTTCGGGAGAAGTGCGACGAATTCCTGCGGCCCGAATTTGACCGACGGGTGCTCGGTCAGGAAATCGATCATCTCCATCCCCCAGAGGTAGGTGTCGAGATCCTGTTTCCGCTCCGGATCGAGCAACTCGTTCAGCAGCGGGGCGACGGAAGCGCGCTCCGCGATCGCCTTCAAGAATCGGGGCGTTGGCTGGGTGATGCTGCAATCGCGCAGCAACGTTTCTCGCAGCGTGGTCGCCTTGTCTTTGCCGCTGATCTCCTCGTTGCCTGTCGCATTGAGGGCCTCGAGAATTTCATCTACGAGGGCGGGATCGTTGGTTGGATAAACCGCCATCGAGTCGCCGACTTCATAGCTAATACCCGAGCCGTCGAGCGCGACCTCGAAATGGCGCGTGTCCTTTTCCGAATCGGGACTGTTGAGCCGGCGGTTGACGAGCAGCCGGCCGGGGAATGGATTCTTGCGGGAATACACGGCGATCGCGGTCGGGTCCTGCCGTGCAACGGTCGATTGAGCGGATTCTGACACGACCCATCTTGTAATGCACGCCCGACTCTCGGCAACGCAAATTCCTCAGCTCATGAATTCGGCCAGTGGCTCCATAGGTTCGAGATGGGTGCAGAAAATCTTGAAGGCGGCGAGGATGGGTACGGCGAGAAGAATTCCGACAATGCCCCACATCCAGCCCCAGAATGTGAGCGAGAGCAGCACCAGGACAGGGTTGAGCGTGAGCGACCGGCCCATCACGAATGGAGTCACAAAATTCCCTTCGATCGTTGCGAGCACCAGGTAAGTAGCGGGAAAAATGAGCGCGAACCCAAGGTTGTCGAAACTGAGCAAGGCGCCCAGAAGCATGCAGAAAATCCCGGTGAGGGCGCCGAGGTATGGGATAAAGTTGAGCACGGCCACGAGTACGCCCCAAAGGAGAGGGTTGGGCAGACCGAGGAAGCCGACGGCCGTTCCGACCGCGATCCCGAGACTGATGTTGATCAGCGTGATGGTGAAAAGGTAACGCGAGATCTGGGCTTCGATCTCGTGCGCGATCGTGACCGCGCGTTTCTTGTCCGAAAGCGTCGGCATGAGCTTGATTAGTTTCCCGAGAAACACCCCGTCGTAGGCGAGCAGGAAATAGAGCAATATGATCATCGTGACCGCGCTCACGAGCAGCTCGGAGGTGTGCGCGTAGAGGCGATCCGTCAACGTGTGCTGTTTCACTTCCACTGTCGGAGTTTTGGCCGGCGCGGCGTTGGTCGTGGCTAGTTTTTCGATCGCCCCGCTTGCTTCTGCGACCTGGGCCATTGGTTTCCTGAACGGGGTCAGCCGTTGCTGCAACTGCTGCAAACTGTAGGGCGCCTTTTCGATCCAGCCGGCGGCCGGAGCCGTGAGGAAGGAAGCGCCATAACCGAGTGCGCCGACGAGCGTCAGGAGAAGCAGGGCCGCACCGACCAATGGTGGAATTTTTATCCTGGCCAACCCGCGCACGATCGGCCGCAGGAGATAGCTCAAGAGGAGCGCGAGCACGAGCGGGAGTAGAAGCGAGCGGACAAAGTAGATCGTGTAAAAAACCGCAAGCAGAAAAAGTCCCATGAGGGCGACCGAGCGGACGGTGAAAGGCCTTTGCAGCATTTCATAAATTTGGAGGCGCGGGGTCACGACCGTGTTCTCGGACGGATTTCCCTCCTCGTCGGGCGGCGACGGTGCTTTGTCGAGTTCGATTTCCATCTGTCGGTGAATCGTTTTCCGCCGCCGTTTTACGCGCCAAGGCGACCCATTCGGAAGCGAAAAGATTTCCTTGGGTTGACGAGCGTGCTAATTGCACCGTTGAGTTCTTCCCATGCCGGTTGCTTCCCTGCGCGCTCTACTCGCCCACGCGATCGACTATGCCGGGCTCTTCCCGCCGGCCGATCTCGCGCTCGAGCCGGCGTTGCAAAATCAGTCGAGCTATGTCCGCTCCCCAGACAATTGGATGCTGGGCGCTTTCATCCTGCCGATCGGGAGGTTCGCCGAGACGCGCACGCAACTTGCGCGGTTCGACACCGAAAATCCGCTCCAGATTTCCGCGCTCGGGCCGAAAACGGGGAAGGCGGCGGAGTTCCGCTCTGCTCTGGAGACGGTGGCCGAGGCGACCAAGGAATTCTTGAGCGAGCACAAGGGCATCGTCTCGATCGGGCAATTCGAAATGCCCTTGCCGCGCGGCCCGGTCGCGAAATCGTTAGGGGTGGCCCGCGCCACTCTTGGCGACCTGGCCTTGAATATTTTTTGGGAAGCGCCGCCCGATGCGGCGGCGAAGACGATTGAAGCGCTGGCCGGCAGCGGGAGCGGATTCAAACTTCGCACTGGGGGCGTGACCGCGGACGCGTTCCCGAGCGGCGCGCAAATCGCGCGCGCTCTGGTGACCGCAGCGCGGCATCGGGTGCCGATCAAGTTCACTGCCGGCCTGCATCATCCCATCCTCAAGTTTCATGACAGCGTGGGGACGAAAATGCACGGTTTCCTCAACGTTCTTGGGGCCGGCGTGCTCGCGGCCGAGCACCGCTGGAGCGAAACCCAGACACAGGAAATGCTGGCCGATGAAGACCCGGGCTCGTTTGTCTTTGATGAGGAGATGTTTCGCTGGCGGGAATGGAAAATCAGCCCCGCTCAGATCACTCAGCGCCGCCAACTGGTGACGTCGTTAGGTAGCTGCAGTTTTGACGAACCACGCGAATACTTGCGCTCGCTTTGCCTGTTTGAATAGCCCTTAGCATGGCGAAATCGCTGACATCTTTCAGCGAGGTCGCTCCGGAGTCGCA
>Ga0157374_10001824_pt1 | contig 17961 bp, 14 predicted proteins | sample M25metaG_FD_115308 | JGI IMG/M metagenome (GOLD analysis project Ga0157374, IMG submission 115308) | Miscanthus rhizosphere microbial communities from Kellogg Biological Station, Michigan, USA - M2-5 metaG | ecosystem: Host-associated > Plants > Roots > Rhizosphere > Soil | place: USA: Michigan...
ATGGGCATAATACAGAACCTGCTCGAAAAGGGATTCTCAGCATTTTACAAAAAAATATCGTTTCTGCCTCAATCCTTTTCTACAAAAGAGTTTTCAGCTTATGAACCGGACGCTAGTGACTGCTGATATTTTGCGGATTGCTATTCTCATCCAGTGCGGTGCTGATTTTTTGGGTGAGCCCGGTGGGTAAATGGAACTCCTGGGCGATTTTGGTAAAGCCTGCCCCGGAGAGCTTGGTGAGATTGCTGAGTGCGGCCCCGATTTCCTGACGGTGCTTAATCAGGCCAATGCCAATGGATGCAGCGGTTTCGATCGACATGCGTAAACCCCTTCACGTCTCGCTTTCCACTTTCAATGTAAGTCGAATGATCTCGACTTTCCTCATCCGGATGAGGGACTTCCTGCGCGAGGGCAATTTATCCTAGTAGAGGAAGCAGTTCCATCACTCTGGCGAGCAGCGCGCCAATACCGAAGGCGATCAGCCAGGAGCCTGCCAGTACTAGGGTGCTTTCTTTAATACCGCGTTCTTTCCAGATAACGGTCGCTGAGGCAAAGCAGGGCACAAACAAGGTAATCACCATCAGGCAGGTTAGCAGTTGGGCGTGGGAGAGCCTATTTGCCATTAAGTACAGGCCCGCAGCGCCAAAATCCCGGCGCACCAAGCCCATAATGAACACTTGAGCCGTTTCGTAAGGGAGGTGCAGGACCGCCTTAATGGCTGGCCCTAACCCGTTTTGGATGGCTTCCAGCATATGCGTGGCTTGCAACACCGCAACCAGCAGGGAGCCCAGCATGAACAGCGGAGCGGCTTCTTTCAGGAAGACTACGGTGCGAACCCAGGTTTTTCGGGCGATATTCTTGAAGTTGGGGATGCGCATGGGAGGCAAATCCAGAATCAGACTGCTGGAACGGCCCGGAAGCAGTTTGTTCAGGATGGTGCCTAGAATAATCAGCGTGGAAAATAGAACCACGCAATACACCAACCAGGCTTTCACGCCGCCCGCTTTGGCCATTAGGGCAATCAGTACGCCAAGTTGGGCGGAGCAGGGAATAGTGATGGCCAGAATCGTGGAGGCAATGGTGCGCTCCCGGTTGGAGGTTAGTACGCGGGTGGATACCGTGGCCATCGTTACGCAGCCTAACCCTAAAATCAGCGGGATGACGGCCCGGCCGTTGAGACCGATTTTGTTTAGCAGGCCATCGCTGATGACGGCAATGCGAGGCAGATAGCCGCAATCCTCCAGGATGGAAATATACACGTAAAAGCCCAGTACCAGCGGGAATAGGACTCCGAAGATGTAGCGCACGCTCATGGTCAGCACCCCGAATTCCCCGCCGAATACGATGTAGAAGAAGCTCCCCGGCGCGAACACTTTACCGATGACGGTTTGCATGAGAGGCACTAATCCAGGCCAAGCGCCGGCATTCTGACCCAGCATGAACTTGCCCTCGGTGAGTGAGACCAAGTCTCCTGCTACCCAAATGCCGATAACTTGGTACAGCGCGTAGAGAATGACCAGCATGCTGATAAAAGCCACAAAGGGGTTCAGCAGCGCATAGCCAATACGCTGGGAAACCAGTTGTCTCACGCTACCTGGCTGACTTTGGTCTGTGACCACTTGCCGGGCTATGGCGTTGACGTATTGACGGCGCAGTCCGTAAATCTTCATACGGTGCGCCATGTTGCTTTCCAATTCTCGAATTTCATCCGGGGCAGGCGCATCCGGTGTGGCATGACCCAACCTTGCCTTGGCAATGCCCTGCTTCACCTGTTCCAAACCATCATTCATGACGGCTACAGTGGGATAAACCGGTACGCCCAGGAGTTTTTCCAGCTTGCCCAAATCGACATCCAGTTGCCGGGCTTTGGCTTCGTCCATTTGATTCACGGCCACAATCAACGGTTTGCCGTAATCGATGATTTGTTGGGTGAGAAATAAATCACGCTCCAAACTGATGGCGCTGACTACGTTAATCACCACATCCCCGTTCAGGATGGCCCTTTCGGCGACCTGCTCCTCTTCGCTCATCCCGGAGAGCCCGTAGATGCCAGGCGTGTCCATGAGCCTGGTCTTGGCATCAATCTGCCCTTTGGGAACATCCACTGTGGTGCCGGGGAAGTTGGAAACGTTGACGTACATGCCGGTATAGGCATTGAAAAACAGCGACTTGCCCACGTTGGGGTTTCCGGCAAGCACTACGGAGGTCATGAGGGGCGGCGTTACGCCGGATGCGGCGGTGGGGCTAATCTCTTGGGCTTTCGGGTCTTGAATCACAGTCGCGCTCATTTCTGGCTGGTCCTGGTTTTACGCGGCATCAGGTCTGGCCACTTCAATGGCTCGGCATAATTCACGCCCTAACGCGATTTCCACGGCTCCACGCCGGATAACAACCGGCCCGCCCGGAATTTTAGACGCCAGAAAAAAACTTTCCCCTTCGGAAATACCCAGACGCATGGCAATTGTTGCGGTTTCCGGGTCGGTAATCCGATAAACCAGCAAGGTTTCGCCAACTTTGGCTTGTTCCAGGGTGAAGGGCATATTCTTCATGCGGTGAGTCCGTGAAATTAAAGTGAGGGCTTTATTGAGAATTATTGTCAAAAATGATAAAAAAGACAATCCTTATCATTGATTTGACGCATGAATGCTTGATCAATAGTTAAACGGAGAGAAGGAAAAAGTTGCGGGCAGAGTACCGAATTCTGCGGCACAACCATTTCCACATCCTAATGTGACAGGCTGGCCAATTGTTCTTCCAAAGCACCAAGCTGCTTGTTAACCTCTTGCAAGCGGGCTTTGTTTTTCTCGACCACGTCCACCGGGGCGCGCTCCAGAAAATCGAAGTTGCTCATCATTTTATAGAGCTGTTCCTGCTCTTTCAGCAGGGCGGTCATCTTTTTGCGGAGGCGTTCCAGCTCCTGGCCAATGTCAATCAACCCTTCCAACGGTACTACAATGCGGCTGTGACCAATGACGTTAATGGCGGCATGCTCGGTTTTCCCGTTGATGTGATCCTGGATTTCCAGGCTTTCCAGTTTAACGAAGTGGTTGAGGATGCCACGACCCGTTTCAATCGCTTCCCGTTCCTGCGGCTGGCTGGTGATGACCAGCGCTTTGATAGGCTGCGGGTGCGGTACGGTGTACTGTTGCCGGATATTGCGCAAAGAGCGCACCACTTCCAGTACATAGTCAATCCGCTGACTGATGTCTTCATCAATCAAGGCGGCATCCGCTAGCGGGAACGGCGCGATCATGATGGATTTTTCAGTCTGATGCGGGAGCTTTTGGTAAATTTCTTCCGTAATATAGGGCATGATGGGGTGCAGCAAACGCACAATGCCGCTCAGCACGTGTAATAGGATGCGCTGCGTATTGGCCCGCTGTTCAGGGGTTTGCATTTGTTTTTTGGCGTATTCCACATACCAGTCGCAGAAGCCATTCCAGGTGAACTCGTACAGCACATCCGCCACGTCACCAAATTTGTACTCGCCAAGTAAGCGGTTGGCTTCACGTATCGCCGTGTTGTAACGGCTGAGAATCCAGCGATCCATGATCGAGAGCTGGTTCTGGTCAATGGGCTGGTTATCCACGGTCTCGCCTGCTTCCGGCAGGATGTTCATCAACACGAAACGCGAGGCATTCCACAGCTTATTCGCGAATAAGCGGCCCTGATCAATCTTGTCCTTGGAGAGCTTGATGTCTTGGCCGCCATAGGTAATCAGGCTGGTCAGTCCAAAGCGGAACCCGTCGCAGCCGACTTCGTTGATCAACTCGACCGGATCCACGGTGTTACCCTTAGATTTGCTCATCTTCTGGCCTTTTTCATCCCGAATCAGACCGTGGATGTACACGGTATTAAACGGCGACTGATCGGTTAATTCCAGCCCCAGCATGGTCATCCGGGCGACCCAGAAGAAGATGATGTCAAAGCCGGTTACCAACACATCGGTGGGATAGAAGTTTTTGAAGTCCGGTGCGTTCGTATCCGGCCAGCCCATCGTAGAAAACGGCCACAAGCCGGAGGAGAACCAGGTATCCAGTACATCGGTATCCTGGGTAATATTAGCGGAGCCACAGTGAGAACACTGGGTAGGGTCTTCCGTGGCTACGGTGACGCCTCGGCAGTCGGCGCAATGCCAGGCGGGGATTTGATGCCCCCACCATAACTGACGGGAGATGCACCAATCCTGGATATCATCCAGCCAGCGGGTATAATCTTTGGTCCAGCGCTCGGGAATGAATCGAATTTCGCCGGTCTCCAGCGATTTCAAGCAGCGTTCGGCCAGTGGTTTGGTTTTAACGAACCACTGTTTGGAGAGCAACGGCTCAATGGTAGTCTGGCAACGCTGACAGTGGCCTACCCGATGCGCGTGTTCTTCTTTTTTGACCAGGAAACCTTGCTGCTCCAGCAGGGCTTCGGTGCGTTGACGCGCCTCAAAACGCTCCAGTCCCCGAACTTCTTCGGGAATAAAGCTTTCTTCTTTAATGCGTCCGCGTTCATCTATCACCCAGACCGGGTTCAATCCATGTTGCTGGGCGATTTTAAAGTCATTTGGGTCATGGGCGGGCGTAATCTTCAGGGCGCCGGTTCCAAAGCTTAAGTCGACATATTCATCGGCAATGACGGGAATTTCCCGGTCGGTTAGCGGCAATTTAACCGTTTGTCCGATAAACTGCTTATAGCGCACGTCTTCCGGATTGACCGCGACTGCAACGTCTCCGTACATGGTTTCGGGCCGCGTGGTGGCGACCACCAGTTTGCCTTCGCCGTTAGAGAGTGGGTAGGCGATTTCCCACAGATGGCTTTCCGCATCCACATAATCGGTTTCAATATCGGAAATGGCGGAAACACAGCGGGGACACCAGTTTACGATGTAAGTGCCTTGGCTGATCAGTCCCTTGTTATATAAATGAACGAACGCATGGCGTACCGCTTTGGAGAGTCCCTCATCCAATGTGAAGCGTTGACGTTCCCAATCCGGGGAAATCCCCAGCCGTTTGAACTGACCGGCAATGTCGGATTTACGGGCGTTGGCCCATTCCCACACTTGGCTAACGAAGGCTTCCCGGCCCATTTCTTCTTTGGTGACCTTCCCTTCAGTGCGAAGGTTGCGTTCCACCACGTTTTGGGTGGCGATTCCGGCATGATCCATCCCCGGCATCCACAAGGTTTTGTCGCCCAGCATGCGGTGCCAACGAACCAGGATATCCTGAATGGTGCAGTCCAAGGCATGCCCCATGTGCAAAACACCCGTGACGTTGGGTGGCGGGATGACCAGACTGAACTTTTCTCGGGCGTCTGGATGAACTTCCGGCTTAAAGAGGTGGTTTTTCTCCCAAAAGGCGTAAACGCGGGATTCCACGTCCTTGGGCTCAAAGGCTTTGGAAAGGGTGGGGGTGGAAGACATAGCGATCAATCCCTGACTTGCGGTTGATTTTCTTGTAAAAATATAGGCGGACAGCTTTACTGTCCAAGATAGGGGAATAAGTTATAGTACAATATCAAAGACAGGCAAGGAGAGCCAATTGTAACATTCCGTCCCGGCGCTTGGCTCATTCCGCGAATCAGGAATCGCCTGTTTTTCGAGGAACTAGGAGCATTGAAGTATTGATAGCTTTCGGAATCAGACCTTTATTCCCCAGCGCAACAGGTTCCCTCATTGTATTCAATAGACAGGTTTTTTTATGATGGTTTCCAACGATTTTGAACCGAATTTTGGAGAAGACAAAGACATGCCTTCAGACATGCAAGAAAAAACGCCGGGCGTTTATGTTCGTGCCGATGAGAACGAGTTGCCGCATGAACTGGACATGCTCTGGTCCAATAATAGACCGTATCAAAGGGAAGAGCGCTCTCCGCTGATCTCGTTCGTGGTGGGCTTGCTGCTTGGCGTAATCCTGACTACGGCGGTCTTTATGCTCTTTATTATGCGTCCGCAGGTCAAAACGAACGAGAGCGTGATGACTGCGCCGGTCAATGAAGATCTAAACGCAGGTCAGCATGCACAGACAACTTCGGGTACTGCTGGAACAACTTCCTCTGTAGGTACAGCAGGGACAGGTTCCACTGCAGAGACCAGCTATACCGTGGAGAATGGGGATACCTTGGGGCGTATTGCGCAAAAGGTATACGGTTCTTCCAGCCCCGACTTGGTGGACAAGATCCAGCGGGCCAATAACATGAGTAGCCCCAACAAGCTGCAAATCAATCAAAAGCTGATCATTCCGCCCAAGAACTATTAATAGAGGCGTCTGAATAAAATGAACTGAAGCCCGCTGGAAGGGCTTGCCCGAAGATGTGGATTTTAGTGGCTTTCGGCTCAGCTTTTCTCTTGCCGGACCTTATATAGGTATAGGGTAGAGGTTAGACTTGGATCTTTCTTTTGCTTCTCTATATAAGAGAGGGATTTAAAAGCGGCTAGGATAAGGAGCTTAAATGATGCCTCTCTGAACTTCTATAGAGAAGCATTGAAGCGTTTCTGGAGGTTCTGGCGGGCTTGTGGGTACTGCTTATTCAATAATCGTTTCTTCCACAAATCCTGGGGGTTCTAATTGTATGGTGATGTGGCACAGGTCAAATCTTTGCCGAAGATCGTTTTCCAAATTTTGGGCCGACTGAAAAGCAAAAGTTTCGTCTGTAACGCGCACATGAGCCAGCAAGGCTTCCTTACCGGTGGTTATGGTCCATACATGCAGATTATGCACATCCAGTACTCCCGATAGGGAGCGGATATAATGTTCAACCTGAGTCACATCCAGACGTTTTGGAGCGGCTTCCATCAATATATGAAGAGACTCCCGAAAAACCCGGCTTGCGTTGTAAAACACTAACAGGGCAATAATGCCGCTAATCAGGGTGTCCAGCCAGGTGAAACGAAAAAGCAGAACCCCCAGCGCGGCCAATATTTCCCCTAAGGAATTGGCGATATCGGACATAATATGGAAGAGGGCGCCTTTGACATTCAAGTTCAATTCTTTATCGGGATAGAGTAGTTTGGCTGAGATGATATTGATCAGTAAGCCTGCAATGGAAACGCCTAACATTGAGCCGCCAGCGATATGAACGGTGTGTTGAATCCGTCCGATTGCCTCCCAAAGGATAATACAGGCGATAATCATGAGTCCTAGTCCGTTAAACAGAGCGGCTAGGATTTCCAGGCGGTAAAAGCCAAAGGTTTTCCTGGGGGAAATGGATAATGAAGAGAACCAGGATGCGAATAAAGCTAGAGCTAAAGCGCCTATGTCGGCTAATTTATGCCCTGCATCAGCCATTAAGGCTAAGCTTCCTGAGTAAAAACTTCCAAAACTTTGGATTACCAGATATAAAATCGCTAAAGCCATTACCCACTGAAGCTTTTTGACATAGCTGGGTCTGATTCCCTCAGCGATGCCTGCATGATGGTGGTAATGATGGTGATGTTGGAGACCATGTTGACATTCACCATTCATGAGTTAAACCTTTCTAAAAATATATAAAACATTTTTTATATTTTATGTTTAATTTTAAAAAATTTTGTAAAAAGAGTGGGTTTTTCCTCAAATTTTTTTACAGTTGCGTTTTGTATATACTAACGAGTCATGGTTGACTCAGTGATGCATATTAATTTATGTCATTTAGTATATACATTTGAGACTTTGAAATTCATATTTCCTTCAGAAGATGTAAGCAAAATGTAAACGCGAGGGCATGAAAAGTTGCAGAAATTGACTTAAACAGTGTAAGTTGGGATCGCTCAAGAGGAACCCAACCCCAACCGGCTAAAAATCTCTTAGCCAGACCATTGTAACCCAATTCCTCTTAAACTCGTTGATGTAAACACAGGAGCGAGCACGAATGGTAAGTAAAACTCTAGCAGGACTGCTGGCGACGGCAGTGATGCTGGGTCAAGCGAGTCTACCGGCTTCGCCTTTCGCACAAGCGGATACCCAAGTTCCCCTTTCAGTGGCGCTGACACAGCAACCTCAAGCACTTCAGGTGGCCTCTGTCATCCCCCACACCGAAATCGACGCCCTACCGGGCGATTCCCAAGAAGGCGTTCGCCGTCCTTCCACCCCCGATATCTATTCCATTGGCGGTGGAGCAGGAAAATTGCCCACCATCATTCAAGTGTTACCCCAAGATGGAAACGTAACCAGCCTGTTTGTGAATGGCACCGAGATTCTGCGTTTCCACGGCACCGTGTCCAACATGGACTCCTACACCCGGGTCAAAACCATCGCGGATCGTCTGAACCGGATGGTGACTACCGAGTCGGAAGCCTTTGGTAAGTTGCAGCCGAAACTGGATAACCAGAAACAGGTTGTGATTAGCTTGGGTGATGACGTTGTGGCAACCGTGGATGCGGTAACCGCCAAAGCGGTACAGGAAACTCAACCCAAACTGGCCGTGTTGTACACCAACCGTTTGCGCCAGGCATTGGGATTTGCACCCTTACAACCCCAGGCTGTGGCCAGCCTGTTGGGTAATCAAGCTGAATCGGAAGCCAACTATAAAGGCACCGGACACAAAATGGTCGGTATGGCTTCCTGGTATGGCGGATGGTTTCACGGACGCCGCGCCGCCGATGGCAGCCGGTTCAACATGAACGCTTTAACCGCAGCTCACAAAACCCTGCCCTTCGGCACCGTGGTTAAAGTGGTGAACCAACATAACCAGAAGAGTTGCTTTGTTAAAATTACCGATCGCGGCCCATATGCTCACGGACGCATTATCGATCTGTCCCGCGGTGCAGCCCACGCCATTGGCATGCTGGGTTCCGGGGTCGCCAAAGTCTCGTTGGAAGTGGTAAAACACAGCGGTTAAGCAATGCTGTAGAGCCCACCTTCCAGAATATCCTTTCCAAAGGCCACTGTTGAATGACAGTGGCCTTTGGCTTATTCTGGTGTGGTTATCAATGGATGGCGATTCAGCGGATTCTTGGCCAATCGCCACAAGACTATTGGAAAAACGACTCATGACCAATCCCATTCGTGTTCGTATTGCTCCAAGCCCCACGGGTTACCTACATGTAGGTACCGCCCGCACTGCGTTGTTTAACTATCTATTTGCCAAAGGGCATCAGGGGCAGTTTATCCTGCGGATTGAAGATACGGATTTGGAGCGGTCGCAAGAGGTTTACACCAAGAATATATTCGATAGCCTGAAGGCATTGGGCTTGCAGTGGGATGAAGGACCGGACATCGGTGGCCCCTATGCGCCGTATGCCCAGTCTGAGCGTTTGCCGCTGTACCGGGAATGGGCAGAAAAGCTGATCCAAAGCGGTCATGCCTACTATTGCTACCACACTCAAGCGGAGTTGGACGCGGAACGGGAGAAAGCCCAGGCCGAGAAACGTCCCTACGTTTATCACGGTGCGTGTCGGGATACCGCTTTCCGCGAAGCTTTGGCCCAAAAACCGGCGGATGATGGTTCGGAACGCAAGCCGTCCTTACGGTTTCATATTCCGGATAATCGCGGTGCCCTGGTTTTTCAGGATCATGTTCGTGGCGAAGTGTCCTTTGATACGGCTTTGCTGGGTGATTTCGTAATTATGAAGTCGGATGGTACGCCAAGCTATAACTATGCGGTGGTCATCGACGATATGTTGATGAAAATTACCCATGTTATTCGTGGAGAAGATCATATTTCAAATACTCCAAGACAGATCCTTTTGTATGAGGCTTTGCAGTCGCCACAGCCAGAGTTTGCTCATGTCGGCATGATTCTTGCTCCGGATCGTACAAAGCTCTCCAAGAGGCACGGAGCGGTCGCTGTGTCCGATTATATTAAACAAGGCTATTTACCGGAGGCTTTCTGTAATTTTATTGCCCTGTTGGGGTGGTCCCCGCCGGATGGCGAGGAGATTGGCACACTGGAACATTTCGCCAGCCAGTTTGAGCTGGAGCGTATTACCCACAGTCCGGCCATCTTTGAAAAGGACAAGTTGAACTTTATTAACGGCAAGCTGATTCGGAATATGCCGCTGGATTGCTTGTTGAACGTGGCGCGTCCATATTTGCACGACTTTGATCTGCATCAGTACAATGAAGAGAAGCTGCACATGATCCTGGATGCGGTGCGCGAGCCGATTACGGTATTGAGCGAACTGCCGGATGCCCTGAACTACTTTTTTGGGCAGAGCGTAATGCTGGATGCTGCCCTGGTTGGGGAAGTATTGACCGGACCGGAACCCAATCAGGTATTGGAACGCTTCAAACATGATTTTCTCGCGAAGGCGGACTTCAGTTCTTCCGAGAGTTTGGCGGCTCAGGTGAAAGAGTTTGCCAATGGCCTGAAACCGATCAAGATGAAAACCATCATGTGGACCATCCGCGCTGCCGTAACCGGCCGTACGCATGGGGCGGACCTGTCGAAGACCTTGTATATTCTGGGCCCGGATGTGGTAAAACATCGGGTAGACACTGCCTTAGTGCTCACTACGGGTAGCGTATCCGCTTGAGCGGCTGTTCCTTGCTTTTGATCTATGGGATGCAGGTAATCCTATAGATAGATAATGCCTGTAACGTAAGAAAGCTTGATGGAACGCTATCCCAAGTCTATAGTGGCCAGGACTTTGTCGATTTTATTTGTTTTTTTGATAGAGTTTAAAACTCATTGTTATTGCAAGTCTAATATATTAAACCTGTGAATCTTTGATGATCGGGGTGAAACACTCATCCTGGATAGCCTATGTGTTTGTATGAATTAAAAGAAAGTGTGTAAATGGCGCTCCTCAATTTCCCCTTAATGCCTCGGCATTCCTTTATCGCTGGACAAAACAAAGGCCCCATAACTCGTCGGTTAAATTTTCTGGACAAAAAGAGGTTGATGCATTCGTGCAAAACAATGCTGCGGCAGTAGGGCAAAAATCAGATGTCATGCGTGCCGCTAAAGCAATAACGGGCTGTATTGATAAGGGGATGCCTGTTTCAGTTCAATTGGACGTAGATGGCACCTCGACTCCATTTAAAGAAAAAGTGGAAGATGCCGTTGTAAATCCGACATTTGTAGAATTGGTCATTCAATCCAATGAATTAGTGCAAAAACTTTTTGGACCAAAAGTCCGTTGGGGCTTTTTATCAGGACGGGCATTTCCTGATGCGGTTCAAGGCTTAGGAGGAGAAAAACTTCTCAGAGGTTCATCTCTCATGCTGGGCAGTGATCATGGAAGTCGGCTTCAGGATTGTGAAACTTGGCAAGAGGATCCCAATTATCTGAAAGGCAGCCCACTTCGGGCTGCGGCTGAAAAATTTCAAACTAAAATTGCTGAGTCTCAAGTGATTCAAAAACTCTCTACAGAACAACGAAAAAATCTGAACGAGGAACATAAAGTAGCTGGCTACGCAATCAGTGTAAATCAACTTAAACCAGAACAAACGGATGCTTTAAAAGCTGAATTTGAAAGCATTGCAAGGCAGATTCTGATATCTGATACAAAAGGTACCCATCCCATGTTGGGGGATTTCCAGATTGAGCTTGATAAAGGCGTTTTAGAGATTCGACCCAAAAATATCACCAAAGGGACTGCGATTCAGGCTTTGGAATCCATTGGTTTGCCAGAGGGCAAAGGTAAAATGGTGATGATTGGGGATGCTAAGACCGATGAAGATGGATATAAGGCTGCTCGAGATATGGGTGGTTTCGGTATCCATGTTGGTATTCGCCGACCGGATCTCAAAGGAAAGCCAATTATTGTGAGGAATACTCAGGACACGGCTGGTTCTCATCTTGAAAACAGTGATGGGACGTTAAATCAGAAAAAACGTACTGAAATTAGTGAACGAAATGTTAAACATGTTCATCAAATTATGTCGCTGGTTTATCAGCATCTGAAGGAAATGGTAGAGCAAAGAAATAATTAAAAATAAGTGTTTTGGGTACACGCGTATCTGTTAAACCAATAAACGAAAGAGCCTGATATTTCAGGCTCTTTCGTTTTTAGAAGGCGCGAAGGCGAATTTTTTCTGCCCGTTATGATGAAGAACGGGAATGTTAGAAAGCCTCAATCAACTTACTGCGGATGCTGAATTTTGGCTTGCATGAGCTGAAGCAGCAGCCAAAACACCACGCCTCCAGCCAACATGGCGACAATAAACATACGCAGGCGATTGTACATTTATTTCACTTGTTCCAGGGCGAGTTTTAATACGGAGTCAAATACGCCGCAACCATCGCCGGTCCAGTTGGCGCTGCTTTCCCATAGGTTGCGTTCCGGGTGAGGCATCATGCCCACTACATTGCCGCGCTCGTTACAAATGCCTGCAATGCGGTTAACGGAGCCATTGACATCTTGCGCATAGCGGAATACGACCTGATGATTATCTTCTAGCCGTTGGATCACATCCGGTTCCGCGAAGTAGTTCCCTTCTCCGTGGGCAATCGGCAGGGTAATTCGCTGACCGGGTTGATATGCCGAGCTGAATACGCTGCGGTTTTGCTCTACGAGCAACTCGACTTGATCGCATTGAAATTGTAAGGAGGTGTTTCTCATTAAAGCGCCCGGCAGCATGTGGGCTTCGGCGAGGACCTGAAAGCCGTTGCAGACTCCCAGGACCGGGCCGCCCTTGGCCGCAAATGCCTTTACACTTTCCATAATGGGAGAAAAGCGAGCTATGGTGCCGGAACGGAGATAATCCCCATAACTGAAGCCGCCGGGGAGCAGGATACAGTCTACGGCATGTAGATCCGGGTCATCATGCCACAGGAAAACCAGGTCTTCCTTCAGGTACAGTTGGACTGCGTCAGCCATGTCCCGTTCACAGTTGGAGCCCGGAAAAACAACGACCCCGAATTTCATGGCTTTAACCTCAATTCGTAATCTTCAATCACCGGATTACTTAGCACAGTCTCCGCCAATTGGCGCAGTTGCTTTTCAGCGGCTAATAAGGTTTCTGCCTGCACCTGAACGTTAAAGCGTTTTCCAGCGTTTAACGCCTGAATATTCTGATAACCCAAGGTATGCACACTCTCCAGAATGGCTTTGCTTTCAGGATTCAGGATATTTTTGCGGCTATGCACGTAAATTTCAGCCTGATACGTCTGCAACCGGTTCTTTTCCAGCGGATGGGTCACGGGAGCCTGAAGGCGAGCCAGCAGGGTGCGGTAGGTTTCAGCCAAATCGGCTAAATCCAGGCGAAAAACGTCTTTATCCAGCACCGTACCGGTTTGCACGTCCCTCAGCCTGAAATTATCGGGGCTTAGTTCATCGCCCAGCAATAACTTGCCGTCCTGATCGAAGCCAAACTCCAGCTTGAAATCCGCGCAGCGAATGCCGCGCTCTCCAAAGAATTGCAAGAACACCTCATTGATTTGCAGAGCGAGCAGTTTAATGTGCTCCAATACGGCCTGGGTCGGAACCAGATTCAATTCGAGAATGAGATCTTCCGTAATTTGCGGGTCATCATCGGTTTTATGGAAGAATTCCACCAGGGGCTTATGGAAGGGCAGACCTTCTTCAAAGTCGAAGCGCTTGATGATACTGCCGTAAGCATAATTGCGAACAACTACTTCCAGGGGAATCATGGTGAGTCGGCGATAGATCAGCTCGGTCGGTTGACTGCCGTTTCGTAAAAAGCAGCTTGGAACGCCAGCCTGGGTGAGCAATTGGAACAGCAAAGTGGAAATTTTGGCGTTTAACTCTCCCTTGCCTGGGATTTCAGCATATTTTTTACCGTTGAATGCAGTGGCCGCGTCTTTGAAGGTAACGGAAATCTCGCTAGGCTCCTGGCCAGGACGCAGAACCTTGGTTTTGCCTTCCGCCAGAATTTCAGTTGCAACTGTCATGATGGGGCTTCCCTTTAAATTGGAGTGCTGGAGCGGGTATGTCTGGGCTGTAACTATCGGAAAACCCGAAATGAATTAAAAAGGAAGTTCGGACTTTCCGAATCAGGGCTAAAGGTTTCAAAAAACCTGCCGATAATTACTCTACAAGCAAAAAAAAGTGCTGTAAATCAAATTCAAAACTGCCGGAGAATTGATTTTTCCGGCAGTTTTGCTTTTAGTCGGTTGCTGTCTCGGTGGAAAGCAGCTTACTGTTGCTCGTGCTTCAGAGTTTCTGGAACCTCTAAGCCTTCTCCGCCCAAGGTTTCCAAGGGTTTTCCCTCAACGGCCAATGCAATCTGTGGGCTATTATCCACGGAGTAGACGGTTTGCTTCACCTGCTCCAGGCGCTGTGTCATGCTAGTAGAGCCGCCACCCGTGGTAAATTGCTTGGACAGGTTAATGCTGACCACGCTTCGGTGGTGTTCCAGTCCTAAAAGCTTGGTTCCTATAGGAATCTCACTGTAGAAACCCTGGCTCTTCTCTTCTGGGGTCGGGCCTTTCAACAGTTCTTCCAGGGCAAATTGCAGCGGATTGTCTTTATACTCAGGCGGCAGCTTACGCACCACGTCTTCTACAATGTTCTGATTCCCTTGGGATTTGCTGAAAAATACGGTGACAACATCCCGAGAAATGGACGAGTTGCTCTGAGTCAGGTTATCGAAGACCTTTGGCTTGCAGCCAGTTAAAGAGGTGGTTGCCATTATGCCCACCAAACCCAGGCTGATGACCAACACCCCAGCTATAACGGGTAACTTTTTGGACGGTTTTGGGTCGGAATCGGATGACATGGAAGCCCCTCTAAACTCAACAGGCACAGCAGATAGGTAAAGGCTGGGCTACCCGGATTGGAACAGGTTTTAGCCAGCCCTTAAATTCTACCAGACTCAGCGTTCATCAGAAACTTTTGGGCTTGTTTGTGCTATTCTCGGCCGCAAGGAATGGTGGCGCTCAACAGGCTTGACGTCGTTCCGGCGCCCTATTCTCAATTAGCCCGAGTGTCAATTTTACTGAAACCATTGACCCGTTTTTAACTCAGGGCTTTCTGTTTCCTCTTCGTTTGAGCCGACTGGAGTATTGAATTTGACCATGCCGAGTTTTACTGATTTGCGCGGTTATCTGGACCTGTTGAGAAAAAATGGTGAACTGGTGGAGATTACCGCGCCGGTTTCCGTACACCTGGAAATTACGGAGATTGCCGATCGGGTGAGCAAAATGCCGGAAAATCAGAACAAGGCGCTACTGTTCACGAATGTACATGGTCCAAATGGCGAACCATACGACATGCCGCTGCTCATTAACGCGATGGGTTCCCACCGGCGGATGATGATGGCGCTGGGCGTAGAGCGCTACGAAGAGATTCAGAAGCGGATTGAATTTTTTATCAAGCCGGAAATTCCTAACAACCTGTGGGAAAAGATTCAGATGCTGCCCAAGCTGGCGGAGTTGAATAAATTTCTGCCCAGGGAACATAAAGGGTCAGCCCCCTGCCAGGAAGTGGTGCTGACGGATCCCACTCAGCCCATGCTGGATAAAATTCCGGTGATTACCTGCTGGCCTCAGGATGGTGGTCCGTTTATGACTTATCCCTGCGTATTCCTGAAAGATCCCATGACAGGGGAGCGCAACGTGGGCATGTACCGCATGCAGAAGTATGACAATACCACCACGGGCATGCATTGGCATAAGCACCACGATGGCAACCGAATTTATGAAAACGCGCGCCGGATGGGTAAAGACCGGGTTGAAGTCGCGGCTGCCTTCGGTTGTGCGCCGCATGTAATCTATAGCGCGACGGCTCCTTTGCCGCCTGGGATCGACGAAATGATTCTGGCGGGCTTTCTGCATAGCGACCCCGTCAAGATGGTGCAGTGCAAAACCATTGATAACCAGGTACCTGCCAATGCGGAGCTGGTGGTGGAAGGCTATGTGCTTCTGGATGAGTTGCGCTGGGAAGGGCCATTTGGGGATCATACCGGTTATTACTCGCTGGCGGATAATTTCCCGGTACTGCATGTCACCGCGATTACGCATCGCAGGGACCCGATTTATCAAACCACTATTGTCGGTAAGCCGCCTCAGGAGGACTGCTACCTGGGTAAGGCGACCGAGCGCATTTTCCTGCCTTTGCTGAAGATGTTTATCTCCGAAATCGTGGATATGAACCTCCCGTGGGAAGGTGTGTTTCATAACTGCGTGATTTTGAGCATTGATAAGCGTTATCCCGGTCATGCCAAGAAGGTGATGAGCAGTGTGTGGGGCTTTGGGCAGATGATGTTCAGCAAGTACGTCATTGTGGTGGACAAGCATGTGAACGTGCATGATTTGAGCCAGGTGGCCTGGCACGTGTTCAACAATACCGATCCGCAGCGGGACATGATGTTTGCAGAAGGGCCGATGGATATTTTGGACCATGCGACCCCCCTTTGGGCCTTTGGCAGCAAAGTGGGGATCGATGCCACAAAGAAATGGCCGGAAGAGGGCTTTAAGCGGGATTGGCCGGATGAGATCGAAATGGATGCTGCGATTAAGGCCAAAGTGGATGAGCGCTGGGCCGAGTTATTTGCTCAAGCATGAAGCAACTATATAGGAAGAACAAAATTGTAATCATTGAGGTTGGTTTTCAATATCCTTGTGGCACACGGACTTTCTCTTTTTTGCAAAATAAGGATACAAAATGTGTATTTGCACCCCCTTTCCCCTGACTTTAAGATGGGCTAGCATGAGCTTGTCCATTGAAGGAAGGCACTGAAACGATGAAGAAAATATTGCTTCTGTTCCTGCTGGTTTTGACATTACCCGCCCTTGCGGATGAGGTTAAAGTCAAAGCGGAGCAAATCAAAAATAACGCCGGAGAAATTTGTTTCCGTTGTGACTATGTCCTGCAGGATGGCTGGGTGACCAAAGTCATTAATAATGGCGAAGAATGGAAACTCAAACCGAAGGAAGCGCTCTTCATTCTGCCGTTTGGGATGCGTCCTGAGTCGATTTTGTTCCAGGTATACCGGGTTTCTCCGAAGTATGGCAAACTGCCCGCTGATGCGCCACCTGCCTCAACTTCCTCGAATGTTGATACAAACGCTCCCGCAGATACTTCCGTTCAGCCAACCCAAAAGTAATCCGGAAATAATTACAGGTCTGCTTATTAAGTTTAAGCATATAAGCTAAAAGCCTATTGACGCTTTACGAAATCCCGTTACAAGGAAATGATAGCGTTATAGGCTTTTAGCTTATATGCTCGGTGTGGTCTGTCTTACAGCAAGGCAGGGGCTATGTAGTTAGTTTCCAAATCTTACTCGTTAGTTCTTTTTCTGTATCATATTGGCCTGTTTCGTCCGGTTTTGTATCCACCCCTTTTGCTTTGAGTTCATCCAGGGTCATCGGTTTCATTCCCATTCTATATAATTCTTGTTTAATCCAAATTGCTTCTGGTTGTTGCAAAAGGCTATCTTCCATATCACCCAAAATAATCAGTACTTCTTTGCCTTTGTTCTGGGTTTTAATATCCTGAATGACTTTAAAATACTTTTTTAGTTTCGCAGGGGATAGATCAAGTTCACCGATTGATAGTGAGTGAGCTTTGGGATCATCAGGTTGCAGTAGGTACCTCCAAGAATTTGCCAGTACATAGATCTGTCTTTGGTGTGGAGTTTTTGTTCTGGCTACATAATCTTCCATTGTGCTTGTACGGCAACCTATTGCAGGTAATTTTTCAAGATTAGCCTCATACCAGTCCATTCCATCTCCTATTTCCAGCTTTGCCACCAGATCTCGAGTCATTTCTATCAACCTGCCTTTAGGAGATTTTTTGACTAATTCCTCAAATTCCTTTGGGCCATCTTTTTTGAGGGTAAAAAACTCATGTAATTTACCGCCTTGAAGTGGCGTCCGTAAAATATCCTGTATGAGCGCTTCAATCACAGAGATGACTATATGCCCAGTCTTTGCGAGTCCAATCAAATCCGGCGCCGAATCAACACCAATAATTTTTAATTGCTTGGGATTTTGAACAAGGGTTTTGTCTTGTAGTGCGGCAGCTATAGCATCACTAGCGTCCGGTTCATAAGCTGAAAACTCTTTTGTAGAAAAGGATTGAGGCAGAAACGATATTTTTTTGTAAAATGCTGAGAATCCCTTTTCGAGCAGGTTCTGTATTATGCCCAT
>Ga0157374_10001825_pt1 | contig 17957 bp, 16 predicted proteins | sample M25metaG_FD_115308 | JGI IMG/M metagenome (GOLD analysis project Ga0157374, IMG submission 115308) | Miscanthus rhizosphere microbial communities from Kellogg Biological Station, Michigan, USA - M2-5 metaG | ecosystem: Host-associated > Plants > Roots > Rhizosphere > Soil | place: USA: Michigan...
GAAATATTTAATTTCCGTCACTGATTCGAAGCCGCGCGATTGGCGTGATGATGAAGTGGATTTGTTCAAAGAATTAGCTCACCGTATTTCTCTTCGTATTGAACGTGCAAGGGCAGAACAAGCCTTGCGGCGCTCTGAAGAACAATATCGTATTCAATACGAGAAAATGAGAGGATAACTAAATTAAAAACACGGCGAATCGTTCTCTCCAACGATGTAAATTAAAAAGAGGCTCTGGGAAGACCGATGTGAACCAGATTGCAAAAACATTGGATGAAACATCTTCGAATTAAGAAAGCATTCTCACCATATAGGGTAACTTTTCCATGCGATACATTCAATGCCCTTCCATTTTAACCTCGTATAGGCAATTGTCTTAGTCATGTTTGTTTTTTTGAATACCTCTGCTATTGCGGCCTTTCTGTTGAAGATAATTCTCGCATGTGGAAGTAACTCCTGCATTCTAATCAATTAAATCATCAAACTCTATTTTATTGGTTCAGAAAAGGTGGCATGTTATTAGTCGTGTAGTATAAGCCACAGGAAAATTATATTAATTATTACAAAGTTTTGAGGAGACATCTGTTCTGAATTCCGGCGCTAAAAAAAATAAATTTCAAATAAAAATAAAAATAAAATGGATAAATCTAAATCAAACGGCAGTCATCGTGTAAGCACTGAAACTGGTGGCTCTTCCAAAGGAGCACAAACAAAAGAAGCAAATAGGAGCGAAATGCAATCTTCGCAGCTCATGAAATTATTTGAAGAGGAGTTAAAGGATATATATTGGGCAGAAAAAGCATTAACCAAAGCAATTCCTAAAATGATAAAAAATGCCACATCAGCAGAACTGATTGAAGCATTGGAAAATCATCTGCTGGAAACGGAAGAGCAGGTTAAGCGTGTAGAACAAGTATTTGAATTAACGGGTAAAAAGGCCGTTGCAAAAAAATGCGAGGCAATGGAAGGGTTAATAAAAGAAGCAGAGGAAATTATCGAAGAATGTGAAGAAGGCGCTATGCGCGATGCAGGAATCATTTCCGCAGGACAGAAAGTTGAACATTACGAAATTGCATCTTATGGCACGTTGCGCCAGTTTGCAGAAACGCTTGGATTAGCAGATGCTGCCGCATTACTGGAAGAAACCCTTAATGAGGAAAAGGTTGCCGATGAAAAGCTAACAGAAGTTGCTGTAAGTGCGATAAATGTCGAGGCGAGCGAGGAAGAAGAAACAAAGACTAAAAAATCATCAAAGTAATAAGTTTAAACTTCAATCATTAACAGGTTTTTCTCTATGCAACTACGAGAAAAGCCTGTTTTCTTTTTATTTAATTTGTAATTGGCAGTATTGCTATGACACATAACGCTCAGTTGATTAAAATTTCACAAATGATCGATAATAAAAGATCTTAAACATGATTCAAAGGATTGGTAAGCATTTGGGGTTAGAAGAAGAAATTGACGAAGCGATGCAACAATTGTCTCAGGAGACCGATGTGAACCAGGTTGCCAAAACATTGGATGAAAAATTCTCGAATTAGGAGACGTTCTTGCCATCTAGGTAACTTGTCCTGTTGAATAGGCGATAGATCCTAAGGGATGGATACTGACCCTTTGCAGGCATTGCGTTTATTTATGGCTGAATAATTGAGACATTGAGTCTCATGAAACCATTCAATGGAAATACTGAGTTGGACGGCGAAAATTTAGAATTCACATTCTATTATACACATACTATCGACGGAGAAAAATTCTTTGTTACCGTAACCCGATACAGGCAAGCGTATGTTTTTGATATGATGGAAAAGAATTCTGGCAAATGGTTAATCATTGAACCAGCGCCACGGTGGGTAAAACCATTAGAAGAACAACTCGCTGACATAATTAAAAGCAATATTCGATCATCGCTTTAAAGTCGACTAATGAAATTCCCAAGGTCTATAGGAGCTGGCTTTTCCGTAATCAGGCAATACAGGATAAAAATGATCTTTTCCATTGCAATATCATGGACGATTATTGATATATGTTTCTTCATTTTCCGGATATTGACTGTTGCACCCAGCAAAACTGCATTATTCCCAAACAGAACAATTCTTACTATTCTATTACGGGAAGCAAATGTTTTTTTTATCAGCCTGTGTATAGGATATGCCCTTGTGTTCCTGTTAAGAAATGTGCTGCGGAATTCTTCAGTCTTTACAAATATTCTCCTAAAGACCCTTATTCTGATAATAGCTGCATTCGCCGTAAATTTCCTGATTTACATAACTTATGTTGTATTGATTGACAAAAGATCTTTGGTCATAGCGCTAAATAGTTTTTACCAACACACTTTTCAAGGTACCTGGCTCCTGGAAAAAATGCCTGAGTGGCTCATTCTTTTTATCCTTACACAGATCATTATTGAATTCATAGAAAAATATTCACCGGGAATATTTTTCGCCATCTTTTTTGGCAAGTATCTCATTCCAAAAAACGAGTATCTTATCCTTATGTTTATCGATCTGAAAAATTCAACTCCCATTGCAGAAAAAATGGATAACACCCGCTATTTCCGGTTCATCCGGGAATTCATCTACCACATTTCGACAGCATTGCTCGAATACGGAGGCAGAATATATCAATACGTGGGAGATGAGATCGTCGTATCATGGCCGGCGAAACAAAAAAATTATGAAAATTGCATTCGCTCATTGGTAGCCGCAAGAAAAAATATTGAAAAGAACGGCAACTGGTTCAGGAGAGAATATGGTTTTTTACCCGAATTTAAAGTAGGCATACATTACGGCGAAGTCACGATTGGTGAGATAGGGGTAATAAAAAAAGATCTTGCCATGAGTGGGGATGCAATGAATACAACCGCCAGGATCAGGGATGCCTGCAGTCAATTGAATCAAAAATTTATTGTCTCAAAGGAATTTATCGAAAAATCAAACCTTACGGATTGGCAGACCGAAGCACTCGGGGGATTTGAATTAAAAGGGAAAAATAGTTCTATTGAATTGTATTCATTAAAAATCTGAACGAGTGCCTTAACTGAAAAGGAAAACAGCGTGAAAAACCCAAAGGCTCAACATTCACGGTTACATTGCCTTTTGCAGATTGCGAAAAAATAAAAAATAATTGTGCCCGGGACTCGATTCGAACAATTTCATGAAGTGCCTACTGCATTGCGTTTTGAACGATTTTGCCTTTCAGGGGTAACAAAATAGTAACAGTGCAATTGTCCTCAACATCTTTTTCATAAGATGAAAGAACAAACACTGTTACGATTGTTACAATTTCAATAGTTGGCTTTTGTTCCATTTATAACCATGGTCAGCGGATTGCTTTTGACATTCAATACCTGGACAACCACTTTTGAACCTTGGCCGGCTGGTATTAAATAAGCTGTCATATATTGGCAAGCGGTTACAACCTGAGAAACACCGTCAACAGTGATTTGAACTTCGTAGTAACGACTGCCATCCAAAGGCTGAATTTGAAGTAAATAACCATCCAGATTGTTGTGAACCAATTGAACAGCAATTTCTTTGTTCGCTTTTGCCTGAGCATTTGAGGTAGCCCAAAGTCCACTTAAAAGGACAAACCCTAAGCTTACTTTTTTCATTTTTTTTATTTGGGTTTGAAAGGGTACTAGCGATTCAAATTCCCATAGAAAAAATTGGAGTGTTAAGCTATTCCCAGGATGTATGGAGTGATCGATAGGAAGTGGAACAAACTGCAATTCAAGCTTGCAAGATCAGATTAGAGCCGCAATGATAAACGGGTAGATTGTATGAGTTAACAGTACGGATTCAAACTGATCGAAAGTTTCTCGGAAGTAATATTGGGATTTGCGAATTGTGATGCAAACCTAAAATGCAATTTTGAATATTGCAAGAGGTAATTCAAAAAAAAATTGATTGATGGCACAAACCATTCACGTTCAGGAGCACCGTATTTCTCCGCCGATGGACAGATTCTCTCCCTAATTTATGATCCTCGTTTTGTTCAGTATTGTAAACCCGGCGACACCAGCGGAACATAGATCCGGCCTCGATATATCTCTAGTCCTCAAAAAAGAATTCAACTTTTTGTTGATCTGACCTAAGTGCCCTTTACTAGCCCAGTTCGAACTTTTTAATTCAGGATTTAAAGGATATTTTGGAGTTCTAGTCTTGCACCATTCTACGACCCTAGACTGGTTCCAATTTGGTCGGGACCTCTGAAATAGAATGCAAAAAGATACAATGGCCTGCAAATACTTTATTAGCAGGCCTTTTTTATTTTTCGGCATGTGCAGAATTCTGCAAAAATGTGCATAGTTCTGATGTAGAAATGGAGTACTTCAATGCCGGTGAGGGTTCGACTTTTCCCCCATTAATTTGCGCGGTTCTGCCTCACTCTGCGTTATAGAGTTTTTGGATTTGGTAAAAATTGCAATTGGTCCGCCTAAACACGTGCAGAGGTTAAGAAAGAAATGTTCGTCAATGACTTTGAATTTTCGCTTTGTTTCTCTTTATTGTGCTCTTAATAGCCTGCCTAACCTATGCGGACGAGTCGTCAAATCTTTCGTATCATTTTGGGACTTCTGCTAATCTGTTCAATCCATGCAAAGGGTCAAACTTTATGGGGAGAACTACGATCTGATATTTTATCTTCTTATAGTCTTCACGCGATCAATTCCATTACCAGAGATGTTGCCGGAAATATTATCTATGCAGCCATAGATAACGGAGTGCTTCAGTGGGATGGCACGGGATGGCGGACGGTCGGTTCATTGAATGCCAATGGTACGATCATCAAACTTGCTTCCGATGGCTCAGGAAATCTTTACGCCACGGGTGCTTTCACAAATGGTTCGGGATCCTACTATGTTGCGAAATGGAACGGTTCCGTTTGGAGTGAGCTTGGAACGGGTGCCAATGGATTGAATGTAGCAAACCCGATCCTTGCCATGACCATAGACAATCAGGGTAACGTATATGTAGCGGGGGAGTTTCGCGAGATCAGCGGAAGTCAATATGTTGCGAAATGGAATGGAATAAAATGGTCGGTACTTGGTTCGTTAAATGCAAATGGCTTTATCTATGCATTAACCAGTGATGCTTCCAATAATGTTTATGCAGCCGGGAATTTTACTGACGCAAATGGAAAAAACTATGTGGCGAAGTGGAACGGCAGCAGCTGGTCAGAACTGGGTGTGGGTGCGAGCGCTTTGGACCCCAACCTGAACATACATTGCCTGACAACAGATAATTCAGGGAATGTGTACGCCGCGGGTCAGTTTACAAATGCAAGCGGAAAATGTTTTGTGGCAAAATGGAACGGCAGCGCCTGGTCGGAATTGGGAACGCTGACTGCCAACAATTGGATCCAGTGGCTTCTTACTGATGCTTCAGGCAACGTATACGCAGCAGGCGATTTCACTGCGGGCGGTTATAACTACATAGCAAAATGGAATGGGAGTACGTGGAGTTCAGTTGGAAACCTGAATGCGAACGGTGAGATCGAATCTTTTTTGTTAGATGCCAACGGCAATATGTATGCTGCCGGCGATTTTACGCTAAACAATTTGCAATACGTGGCTAAATGGAATGCCGCCACAAACACTTGGGCAGAAGCGGGTGTTGGTGGTACGGGAGTATTGCCGGTAAAAGGCGAAGGCTTAACATCACTTGCCGTTGACACAAGTGGCAACATTTATTGTGCTGGTCTTGGAAATACAGTTTATAAATGGGACATTAAGAAACTGGTGTGGTCAGAACTGGGAAATACGACAAGCCAACTCAACGCGAACGGTCGCATTGAAACAATCATCATTGATCATAAAAATAATCTATACGCGGCCGGTAGCTTTACCGACGTCGCATACAACATTGGCAAGAGATACGTAGCTAAGTGGGACGGAAATTCCTGGAGCCAGCTCGGCATCGCGGCAAATGCAATAAATGCCAATGCAACAATTTCCTGCATGTCGGTTGACAAAGACGACAGCCTATACGTCGGCGGCGCCTTTACAAATGCAAGCGGCAAGTATGACGTTGCCAAGTGGAATGGTACAAGCTGGCGCGAATTAGGTACCGGGCCCAATGCTCTCAATGCAGACGGTGCGATAGGTACGATCGCTGTGGACAAACTTGGAAACGTGTATTGCGGCGGCAATTTCAGAACAGACTTTACCGATTATTACGTGGCAAAATGGAACGGGACCAGCTGGAGCAAAATGATCTCCGCGGGCCGCAATGGGCGATTTATTGATCCCATATTCGATCTGGCTACTGACAAAAACGATGATGTTTATGTTGCCAGTTATTACCAGGTAGATGGCTACAAATACATAATGAAATGGAACGGCAGCGCCTGGACACCTGTGGGATTGGGAAAAAATATCGTAAGTCAATCCAATATCGCTACACATCTCCTGGCCATCGACAGTAACAACATCTATATTGCCGGCAGTCTTCAGAATGGCATTGGAAACTCTGTAGACATGTGGGACGGCAATGCATGGACAGAGGTTGGCACATTTCCTCATGGGTTAAATGCAAATGGGAACGTGGCTGCCATACTACTCGATTCAGCGGGTAATATTTATGCAACCGGGGATTTTACCGGTTCATTGGGTTACTCGTGCGTCGCAGTGTATTCGCTGAACGCACTTGAAATTCCCTCCGTGCGTATCCGTGACCGGTGCTTGTTCGACACGACGTCGAAAGGAAAGTTGTTGAATCCCGCCCCGGGTGCAACGATAACTATTAAGGAAGACGGCGTTCTCTTAACTTATACACCTGCAGACAGCAGCTTCGTGTATTTCACAAATGGCGTCACACCCGCCGGCCTTCACACCGTCGAGGTCAAATTTAACAAGGGCGCTTCTGAAACGCAATCCGATTCGTCTTTTACGGCGACAGCATCAGTTTCACCTGTAGTACAGATCGCGTACACACTCAATAGCCCGACCCAGGCAGAGCTTGTAGCTGGTGTAACCAATGGCGGATCAGCCCCGACCTATCAATGGCAAGACAGTACCAGCACTCACACCTGGAGAGATTATTTCCAGGCCACGCAAAATTTATTTGATTACAATTTTCAGCAAGGCAGCAAGGTCAGGTGCAAGCTCACAGGCAATGCAATCTGTTCAAATCCTGCTGTGGTCTATAGCAACGTAATAACATTTGACAACGTCGTTACGGGCATCAACCCACCGAACATGTATCATCTTAGGCTTTTGTCAAACCCGGTTCATAATGTTTTATTCATTGATAGCGTGAGCTTATCTGACGGCTGGCAAACGGCCGACATATTTTCTACCGATGGAAAAGCGGTTAAAACCAATATCCCAGTTATGAGAACAACCAGTCTTCATTTCGATGTATCAACGCTGCCGCCCGGAATTTATTCCATACTGTTAAGGAGAATTAAAGGAGCCATAACATCTCTACGATTTGTAAAGCTGTAGTTGAGCCAGTTAATGGTCAACTATTGATAAGTTTGGTTGCGACACCGTTTGAAGGCGATCCTCTGTCGACATAAAGTTATTGCAAACATCAGTGCCCCTAACGGCAAGTTGTTACTATTGATAGAAGGAAGGATATTGGGAATATCGTCAAATACTCGATTTTTGAAATCCATATTTTAGCAGCCGAGACATTTTCTGCAACCTTTCAAGTCTTTATAGCAAAATAGCATATTTTTCTTTATCCATGGGCGAGCAGAACGATTGTAAGGTTATCATTTTAAATATCAGCCAACCTTCTGCTAAGAGCAACAAAGAATAGCCGCCCGGCTGAAACAACATAGCGAATGAATGCCGTCAAAACTTATATTGATAAAAACATGCTAAGACATTAATGATATGAAAAATGCTCTTGATAAAAATAAAGAACGGTGGATAAGACCTAAAATCTCAACATGAATCCTTTACTAAGCAAATTCTTTTTAGGGCGAGATGAGCTACTTGAACAAATAAAAACGTTTGAAAAAAAGCGCCAACTAAATCTACTTCGGCATCTTGCATCGAAAGAAAATGAAGAAGAGTTCCTTTCTGTAATAAGTGAAATACAGTTTGGTCTTTTTTTCGATAAAAAGGCATCCACAGTTTATTACGAAAAAAGAATTGATAATAAAAAACCCGATTGGACTTTTACAATGAATGGTCAGGAAGTGATTGCAGAAGTCGTACGACTCAATCCTTCGGCAAAGGACAAGGCTGACTTGGATTTTATTGATGGGTTCATGGAGTCAATTCATGAAATTGAGATTGGATGCATTATTAACGTTGATTTCAAGTGGGGGGCAATAGAAAAGGATAGAATTGATTTTTCAGCCTGCAAAAATTTCCCGGGCAATTCATGACAAAATAGTTCTCTTCGTAGACGGGAACTGTATCGAGCCTTGTATGGCTTTCCCCACAATAAGGCAAACGCTTTATTTTATTCATCCAATCAAATCATGAAAAATGCAAGCGGTATTCTACTGAAGCAGCAAGATGAGTATACTTACTTCCACAACTTCTCGAATAAAAGACTCAACGAAGACAATATAAAGTTCTTTTCGATGTGGCAGTACTCTATGAATGAAGACTGACTGTAAATTCGTTTCTTTAACCTTAACTCATATACTATGAAGTATTTTGAATTTAAGTACAGAGTTACAGACACAGGTAAAATGGTTGACCAAGGCGACGGTATGATTTTTAATAATTTATTGTTACCCGAGTAACAACAGAGTAACAAAAATTGGGAAAAATGACGCAAATCAAAGTTTATGAAAGGGAACGAAAATCTATATAACCCTTATTGGGTCTACATTACAGCGCATTAAAAAACCCCCTGAAGAGGTGTTGTGCCCTTTACTAGCCCCAGTTCGAACTTATTTATTCAGGATTTGAATGATATTTTAGAGTTCTAGCTGCTTCGGCCTTTATCCTTCGCTTGCTTAGTTGTCAATTGTATGAGGTTTGTCTTTTGGGGAACAACATAGATAAACATTCAGACTATCCGACAAGTCTATGACCACTACATATTATCTAAACTTTCGCACAGCCGTTCCCCATAAGAAAATGCGGTGGGCTTTACCCGACGCTTAGTCACTATTAATAACCAGAAAAGACAAGCGATCAGCAGCGATTCGGAAAGCTGCTATGGTCGGAGCCGGATAGCCCAAGCCTTTTTAATAATCTGAATATATTGTACGGCGTGATTCCAAACGTTAATCCGAACCTGATCATTAACCCTTTTTTATGGTAGACACTTTAGTGAGGCGCTTTAGGGAAATTTTAATCGACCTCCTCTGTAAGATAAATGGGTTCTTGAAGGCCGGTATAGGTCGTCTTGAATAAGTTTAAGATGATCATATATCCATCGTTATCTGATCCGTAGATAGTGTCTCCGGTTCTTGTAACATTAGGAAATCTTTTTACCGAATCTGGATTAAAGTATTTTACAGTAATTATATTATTTACTATATCAAGACTTACAACCTCTTCGGTCATGTCCTGAATTTTAATAGAGAACGGCTGTTTAACCACGCCATATTGATAATCCCTATCACTGCGTACAACACGCATTCTGTGGTCTGTGGTTAAACTACATTGGCCGTAGCTTGCAACTCCATTCCATAAAAGAGCTCTTCCCCATGATGTAAAAAAATAACCTCCAGTAGGACGACGCGGACTAATTTCTGTAATTTGGGCTTTAATAATATTATGTGACAATCCGTTTTGTATGTTTGAATGCCTCCAGGTATCTAAATCTTGGTATATCGGATTTACATTTGGACATTGTGCCCTTATAACTGAACATAAAAAAACCAAAAGAGACAGCGTAATCAACATTCTAAAATATTTTTTCATGTCATTATAGTTTATTAATAATTCGTTGAAATCTATTTGACCATGCCTTTTTCGCCAGGGTTCTATCCATTGTCCAGGCTCACCATCAAACCATACATCATACTGCCGACTATTTTTGATAACAGAAACAACTGAGATTTTCGCGGGCAGTTGTTTGGTTCCTTAAATTTTACTGTATTCGGTTGTTTTATTGGTTTCACTTGAGTTACATTCCCAAAGAAAAAATGCACCCATGATAAACAGCATGAATGGGAATTTTTTACCTAATGCCTGAGCTAATCGCTGGCAGGCAAAACACGATGAGCGTCAATTCAAAATGTAAGTGCTATTGCTTTGCCAGTCGCGCCCCAATTTTGTTAATGATAATTATCGCCGCTGATACAAAATCACCATCGAACATAGCTTGCAATTTGAAATCTTTTAAGAATGCTGATATTGCCGCCAGGGCTGCCCCGGCAGTGACAGCGACACCCGTTGATCCCAAAAGCCCACCAATAGCAACTCCAGTAGGCCCAAATTTCTTAGTCCCACTGTTGAACGGGCCACGGAACTGAATTCTAGTTATCTTGGCAGTAAATGTCCCTTTGGATTTGTCCAGGACCTTGATGGAGTAGAAAATGCGATCATCTTTGCCAATGTGTTCGTGCCTGAGGTATCCGGTCTCGCCCGTTTTTAGTAAATCACTTCCGACTAGCGCTCGCACGAAAAAACCGTGTCCGTTGACACGAACACCGTCATCAGGAAATTTACCCCTGACAGCTAAATCAATAGCTTTGTCTAAATTCATTGACATAGTAAAAGTTTTTAGTGGTTAAAAATATCAGCTGTCTATAGGTACAAGCTTTCCGCGGATTTGTAGTAATTTCAATAGGTAAGGCAAATCTAAAACAGCGAGCAGGCCATTGAATTGTAAAAAAACGACAAGCTGTAATGGTTACCACATTTCAAATAAAACCAAATGAATTTCTACAGCCGTTTGTCACCTGTTATGCTTTGCGGGAATTCAACGCTGGAACAGAAGGTCTACTGAAACCGATGTTTGCAGTTCACGAAAGTTATATGACATTCTTCCTAAAAAGTAGCAATTGTAAAATCTGCGATGTCGAGGGCGTTCCCAATGGAACAGTTTCACATGCGTTGGTCAGTCTTTTTACACAATCACAAGGCGGAACGCTTTACCACGGAGATCACAGGATATTCAGTATACAGTTTAAATGTAATGGTGTATCGGCCATTTTTGGAATACCACAAAGCACACTTATCAACTCCATACTATCGCTCGATCTTATTTTGGGTTCGGAAGCATCAGTGCTCGGCGATCAGCTGGCGAACGCAACAGACATTGCAGCCATGGGAAATATTATGGATGAATATCTTACCAATCGATTGTTGCGTCAGCATACCAATGTACATAACCCTGCGATCTGTGCCGCTTCGAATATTATACTTAGAAATTGCGGTATGATCAACATTTCATCGTTGGCAAGTTATGTCAACATGAGTTGCCGCAACTTCGAGCGACGATTTATAGATCAGGTAGGCATGCCTCCCAAATTATATGCTCGTATTACCAAGTTCTTTACGGCCATCGAAGACAAGGCACAACACCCTGATAAAACCTGGACTCAAATCGCTTACCAATACAACTATTTCGACCAGGCGCATTTTATTAAGGATGTGAGAGAATTCTCATACAGGTCTCCCGAAGAATTATTCAAATCAACTCCGCCAGTGCCTGAGACATATGTGAATAAAGTAGAGTACTAAGAGCAACTTATTTACGCCGTTATTGGTGTTGAATTGAAGCCTACTTGTGTAGAGCCATTTGGTATACTGCTGGCCATCGGGATGTTCAAACGAATTGATAGCTACTTTTTTTCCAAGGGTTGTAGTAATTATGAGTGCCCGGGACTGGATTCGAACCAGCACAACCTTTCGGATGCTGCCACCTGAAGACAGTGCGTCTACCAATTTCGCCACCCGGGCGGGGTTGCAAATGTAAAGTCAAAAGTTAAAAGTAAAAAGTCAAAAAACAGGGGCCGAACTCGGATCCATTTTTTACATTTTTAATTTTGAATTTTTACTTTGAACTAGGCGCTCACATTAAAATCTCTCAATGCGTCATTCAAACTCGTTTTCAGATCAGTGCTTGGTTTCCGCTGACCAATGATGAGAGCACAGCTTACATTATATTCACCTGCAGGAAATTTTTTCAAATAACTTCCCGGTATTAACACACTTCTTGAGGGGACTCGTCCTTTATATTCCTTCGGTTCGGTTCCACTCACGTCAATGATCTTTGTCGATTGGGTTAACACGACATTTGCTCCGAGTACTGCTTCTTTTTCAACAAGTACTCCTTCCACCACAATGCAGCGGCTGCCGATAAAACAACCATCTTCAATGATCACTGGAGAAGCTTGCAACGGTTCTAACACACCGCCGATACCAACACCACCGCTTAAATGGACCCCCTTTCCGATCTGCGCACAACTCCCTACCGTTGCCCAGGTATCCACCATTGTACCTTCGTCTACATACGCACCAATGTTTACATACGATGGCATTAACACGACATTTTTTGCAACGTATGCGCCGTATCTTGCCACAGCATGCGGCACCGCACGAACACCTAACTCTTTGTAATTTTTTTTCAATAACATTTTATCATAGAACTCAAATGGTTCTATACTCCATGTCTGCATGGGTTGAATGCCGAAGTACATCAATATGGCCTGCTTTACCCATTCATTCACTGTCCAACCGGCATCAGAAGGCGAAGCAACTCTCAGTCTTCCTTTATCCAATTCTTCGATCACGGTTTTCACTGCATCAAAATATTCACCGTCTTTCAACAATTCCCTTTTATTCCAGGCTTCGATGATCAATTCTTTCATGAAAAATATTTGAGCTGCGAAAATAGTGAAATTGTGAGTGGTGAATGGTGCCTGGTGATAGCTATCGGGTCTGATCATCATCGTGAATCGTCAATCGTGAGTCGTGAGTTGTGAGTCGTGAATAATTCACGTATAATACCTCGTTGTATTATTGTTGTACAAGTCGATAGCACCGAATCAGAAAAAGTTTACAGCTTGCCGCTTGCAGCTAAAAGCTTGTGGCTTTCGTCAAAAAGCTCGCAGCTCACAGCTAAAAGTTCACCGCTTTTCGTCACATTTGCAAATCATGAACATTGGCTTCGACGCAAAAAGGGCTTTTCATAATCAAACGGGACTTGGCCATTACAGCCGTACACTGATCCATTCGCTGGCGAAATTTTACCCCGGCTTTCAATATTTCTTATTCAATCCAAAATCATCATCCCTTTTTCAATTTGAAGAAGAAAATATTCATGAGATCCTCCCCGGTCATTTCCCGGCAACTCTGTTTCCCGCAGTCTGGAGAGGCAGTTGGGTGAAAAAGGATCTTAAGAATCTGAAAATTGATCTTTACCACGGCTTGAGCCACGAGATCCCGATCGATATTCAGAAAACAAACATCAAATCGGTTGTCACCATTCATGACCTGATCCACGAACGCTATCCCGAACAATATAATCCTGTCGATGTAAAGATCTACAAGAAAAAGTTTCGTTACGCCTGTCAGCATGCCGACAAGATCATTGCCATTAGCGAGCAAACGAAGAACGATATTCTTGAATTTTATAAAATACCCGCGGAAAAGATCAGCGTAACCTGGCAAAGTTGCAATCCTTCCTTTGGAGAGTTATTACCAGATGCACAAAAGAAGATCATCCGGTTAAAATATGAATTGCCTTCGAAATTTTTCTTGTATGTAGGCTCCATCACCGAACGAAAAAATCTCCTGAATATATGCAAGGCCATTTTCATCTTACGCAATGAAGCCGGCGTGCCATTGGTAGTGATCGGTGATGGCGGAAAATATAAACAGCAGGTAAAGGATTTTATAAAACAAAACGACCTCGACAAGAAGGTCATTTTTCTCTCCGAGAGATCTTCAGCGATGTCCTCAAAGACCTTTCAAAACGGGGATGATCTTCCGGCTATTTACCAGTTGGCGACAGCATTGATATACCCTTCTTTTTTTGAAGGATTTGGAATACCTGTACTGGAGGCTCTATGGAGCAGATTACCGGTGATTACCTCTAACGTTTCATCTTTGCCTGAGGTAGGTGGAGATGCAGTTTATTATGTCAACCCGCAAAGCGCCGAAGAAATTGCAGAAGGAATGAAAAAGATCTGCAATGACCAGCAATTTGCAGAAGACCTGAGACAAAAAGGATTGCAGCAGGTAAAAAAATTTTCACTGCAAAATTGCGCTGCTGCGGTGATGAAGGTTTATGAGGAATTATTTTCTTCCTGACTTTTTATTTTTTGATTTGAAATTTGAATTTTGAGATTTGAAAATGACATATTGAAGTGCCTGGAGGTTTTAAAAACAGGTGGTATTATTCTTTATCCGACCGACACCATCTGGGGTATTGGTTGTGATGCAACGAATGACGCCGCCGTCAAGAAGATCTATGCATTAAAAAAGAGACCCGATGAAAAATCTATGATCGTTCTCGTTGCGAATGAAAAGGAAGTATTGCGATATGTGACCCAGCCAGATCTTAGTATTTTTGATTACTTAAAGGCAATGGAAAAGCCTACAACGGTTATTTATGAAGGAGCTGTTGGCTTCGCTGATAACTTAATTTCCAAAGATGGAAGCGTCGCCATCCGTGTTTGCAAAGATGAATTTTGCGCAAATCTTATCAGGCGGTTTCGTAAACCAATTGTTTCCACTTCTGCCAATATTTCGGGAGAACAATCGCCAAAAAATTTTTCGGCGGTCACCGAAGAAATTAGAATGAAGGTTGATTATGTTGTTCAATATCGTCAGGATGATGAAGCAAATGCAGAAGCATCTTCATTAATTAAATGGGAAAAAGGGAAAGCGATCATTCTCCGTTCCTGATACCAGAGAGGCTTTATTATCTTTGCTGCAATGCAAATCAATTGTACAGAGAAGGAGTTATTTATTTTTAAAAAGATCGCTCATGCTGCTGAAGAACTGGGCATGGAGACCTATTTGATCGGCGGGTTTGTGCGTGATAAATTTATTGGACGTGACACTAAGGACGCTGATATAGTTTGTGTGGGTGACGGAATTAAACTGGCTAAAGAGGTATCAAAACGTTTTAATCCTGTTCCGCCGGTAAGTGTTTATAAAACATATGGGACTGCTCATATTAGAGCTGAGGAATTTGATCTTGAATTTGTAGGGGCAAGAAAGGAAAGTTACAAATATCATTCACGCAACCCGGATGTGGTGCCAGGTACCCTGGAAGATGATCAGCTGCGTCGTGATTTCACCATCAATGCTCTTGCGATCAGTCTCAATAAAAATGATTATGGAGAACTAGTTGATCCGTTTGAGGGACTTCATGATTTGGAAAAAAAGATCATCAAGACACCCCTTGATCCTTTACAGACTTTCAGCGATGACCCGTTGCGAATGATGAGGGCGATCCGGTTTGCTACGCAACTGGACTTTACAATTGAAGCAAGAACTTTACAGGCGATCAAAGACAACAGCTATCGCATAAGCATTATTTCACAGGAACGGATCACAGACGAACTGAATAAGATCATAACGAGTCCTGCACCTTCCATCGGGTTCGATCTTCTTTATCAAACAGGTCTATTGCACCTCATTTTTCCACAGATGGTTGATCTCGCCGGTGCAGAATACAAAGACGGAGTTGGTCATAAAGATAATTTTTATCACACCTTGCAGGTAGTTGACAATATCTCAAGGAAAACTGATGACCTGTGGTTGCGGTGGGCAGCAGTGTTACATGATATAGCAAAACCTGTCACAAAAAAGTTTGAAGAAGATCATGGCTGGACGTTTCATGGTCATGAGATAATAGGAGGGAAGATGGTTCCGAAAATTTTTGCAAAGCTGAAGTTGCCTCAAAATGAAAAAATGCGAATGGTGAGAAGGTTGGTTGAACTTCACTTGAGACCTATTGGCTTAAGTAAGGAGGAGATCACTGATTCCGCCATTCGTCGCTTGTTGTTCGATGCAGGTGAAGATTTTGATGCATTGATGATGTTGTGTGAAGCCGACATTACTTCAAAGAATAAGTATAAGGTTAAAAAATACATGGCAAATTTTCAGTTGGTGCGACAGCGTTGTGAAGAAGTTGAACAAAAGGATCGCATCCGAAACTGGCAACCACCCATTACAGGAGAAATGATCATGGAAATATTTGGCATTCCTCCTTCAAAACCGGTGGGCATTTTAAAAAATCTGATAAAGGATGCCATCCTGGATGGCCACATTGAAAATAATTATGATTCGGCGTATGATTTTATGATAGAAAAAGCAAAAGAGATCGGTATTCATCCCCAAAACTTAAAAATCTTAAATCGCAAATCATAATTCGTAATTCGTAAATTTGACATATGGCTATATTAAAATTCAGGATCTATTTGGAGGAAGACGATAGTGTATATCGTGATATTGCTATCAGGCCCACGCAATCATTTTTTGAACTGCACGAAGCCATTTTAAGAGCTTATGAATTTGACAATAAGCACAAGGCAACTTTTTTTCGCAGTAATGATCATTGGCAGAGGGGTAAAGAAATATCGCTGGAAGTATACGATAAAGAATATAAGGCTGCGCCCTTGCTGATGAAGGATACGATCATTCATTCTGAAATTCGCGACCCCAATCAGAAATTTATTTACCTGTATGACTTTAATAAAAACTGGGGTTTTTTAGTTGAGCTTATCAATGTTGCAAAAGAAGAAAATCCAAGATTGATCTATCCCGCCACCGTTCGTGTAGAAGGAATTGCACCAAGCCAGTATGGTACAAAAGGTTTGTTAGGTGAAAAATTTGCCGATGTAGAAGAGAAATATGATCTTTCACAAGTAGGAGAGGGCTTCACCCAGGAAGGTGAGGAAACGGAGAATGGAGAAGACATCGGCTTAAGCGAAGAAGCAGCTGATGAAGGAACCGAAGAAATTTAAGTTTTAATTTAAGTGAAATAATGAATGCCCCATCCCGCGATCAGCGGGATGGGGTTTTTAAATGAAACAAATGGCTTTAGCCAAAAACAAAACAGTCCTCATTATAGCGGGACCCACTGCGGCAGGAAAAACCTTTGTTGCCATTGAACTGGCTAAGAAATTTGAAACGGAGATCATTTCAGCAGATAGCCGCCAATGTTTTAAAGAATTAAATATTGGTGTGGCGAGACCTTCTGAAATGGAGTTGCAGACAGTCAAACATTATTTTATCGCCTCACATTCTATTCATGATCCTGTGAATGCAGGAAGCTTTGAACAATATGCGTTGAAAAAAGTGAATGAAATATTCCAGGCGCATAATGTGGCGATCATGGTTGGTGGAACTGGCTTATACATCAAAGCATTTTGTGAAGGAATGGATGAAATGCCAGGTGTACCGGCAGAGGTCCGAAAGTCGATTATGATGAATTATGAAAGAAATGGATTGGAATGGCTACAGCGTGAGACCCAAAAAAAAGATCCCGCTTTTTATAAGACGGGCGAAATTCAAAACCCTCAGCGGCTGATGCGGGCATTGGAAATAGCGGAGGCTACGGGCCAATCTATCCTTGAATTCAGAAAAGGAAAGGCGGTGCAAAGAGATTTCACTATCGTGAAGATCGGGTTGGAATTGCCCAAAGGGGAATTGCATAAAAACATAAACACGAGGGTAGAAAGGATGATCGAAGCAGGGCTAGTGGAGGAAGTAAAAAGGCTATTGCCCAATAAACATTTAAATGCTTTGCAGACCGTAGCCTATTCAGAGATCTTTGACTACATCGATGGGAAAACCTCTTTAAAAGATGCTATTGAACTTATAAAGACAAATACAAGACAATATGCAAAGAGACAGGTGACATGGTTTAAGAAAGATAAGGATATAAACTGGATAGATGCAAGGTCAATTGATCTTTCTGTCCTGTCGAGATTTGTTTAGTTTTTTTGGCACAGTGTTTTCACTTACTTACTTAATTTATTAAATCTTTTTGAAGTGAAAAGAAATTTTAAGAGACTACAGGGATCATTGATCGCGATCTTCGCTTCACTGATCGTTTTGTTGTTTGGTTTTTGCA
>Ga0157374_10001827_pt1 | contig 17949 bp, 15 predicted proteins | sample M25metaG_FD_115308 | JGI IMG/M metagenome (GOLD analysis project Ga0157374, IMG submission 115308) | Miscanthus rhizosphere microbial communities from Kellogg Biological Station, Michigan, USA - M2-5 metaG | ecosystem: Host-associated > Plants > Roots > Rhizosphere > Soil | place: USA: Michigan...
TTCGTTTGAGAACAAACAGCAAACTCTTTCGAAGGCTTCATCCTCCGAGAAACCACATCCAGTCGTAAGAAAAAGCATTACACTCATGTGTTGATGAGGACATGTATTGCATCCTCTTCCTCGAGTATGTCCTTCAGGCGAAGGAGACTATTTTTAAGGCTGCATCCTTTTCCTACTTGTTTTCCAACTCCTGGTCTCCCACTTCATCTCTTGGCTCCGATCCCTTCAAGAGAAGGGAGAGACACATCGTCATCACAAGACGTGGGAAGAACACAAGAGCATGTTGTTTCCTCAGATAAAACACTGCCGGATCTCGATCTTACTCTGAGAATGATCTTGAATTCATCCCAAGAAACTTGATGCAGCCTTAACCCCTGATGATGACAAGAACTGCCTTCTTATACGACGACTGAGTGAGAGAAGCATCCTTCGACTCGTGTTCTATTTGTCTGTGTTATTTACATCTGCTTTATTTGTAATCTCTTATGAGTTGACAGTCAAGGTTAGGACTTTCTCCTGTTAAACATCTGGTGTTGATGAGATCTTGAGTCACAAAATTATTATGTTAACCTTCTCCTGTCTCTCGAGTTATAAAAATTGAAAGGATGAGCGCAAAGAAAGCAGAGGAAAAAATGTCCATGATCTAATTACTTGTGTGGCTTCCGTTCTATTTTACACTGTTTTCTCATGGATAAGGTTGTTTGAAATTCTTGGGAAATCACTCAGAAACAAACAATCATTTATTTTTATAAAATATAATGAGATGCTTTAATAACAAATAATAATGTGATAAAAGAAGCACAGAATGTGTTGAAGCAGATGAATCGGTCCCTCGATTGACATAATGTTGATGATACATTGACTTGAATACCGGTTGACCATGGATTCGGATACTTTACCAACTGCCAAGAGTGAGATATTAAATAGAGTACAACAACTTTATGACTTGAAGAATCGATTCTTCGTCGGAAAAGACCTCAAGACCTTGACAGAGAATAGGGATGTTTCAGTAGAGAAGCAGGTGTTGGAGACCCTGGCCTTCATTGAAGTCACATCCGAATCCCTTGAAGGAAAAGACAGAACCATTGCATCCTTCGCGAAAGGAAAGACACTCAATATTAGACAGGAATACTCGGAGGAGGCCTTTGAGAACTTGAGTCGGACTGTAAAGATGTCTCCAAACATGACTGAAGCCTGGATTGAATTGGGAAACTGTTTTTGGAAAAAAGGAGACATCGATAATGCCCTCAACTGCTTTGAGTCTGCAAAGAAATTGGATCCCAAGAACAAGGAATGTCTCAGGAGCCTTTCTATTGTCACCCGATCAATAAGACCAACTTCTGACAAGAATCTCATTGAAAGACTGGAAAAGTCTCTTTCTCTGGCCAAGGAAGCTGTTGAGATTGATATGACTGATGGAAGTAGTTGGACGATTCTTGGTAATGCATATCTCACCCTCTACTGCTCTTCTCCAAGACAGGATACTAGTCTCTTGCGGCAGTGCAAAGTAGCCTACACGAGAGCTAAAGGTGATCCAATCGAAGCTTCTCAACCAGACTTTTTGTAAGTTAACATGTCAGTCAGTGTTACTTTTTCTAACAGTTTTTTAAAGATATAACTATGCAAACCTACTTCAGTTGGAAGAAGAGTACCAAGAAGCACTGGATGTCCTTACCATGGTGACAATTATGGATCCCGAGTGGAAAGAACCCTTTGAAAGGAAAGAGAGCATTGTCTCTACCTTGAGAGACATTTCAAGCATGGTATCAAAGAAGGCAGGACTTAAATCCAAACGAATAGAGAACTATGTCGCTCAATTGAAACTCGCACATGATGTCACATGTTCCTCAACTGAACTAACCAAATGGACATTGAAAGAAGTGAAAGAAGGAAGGAATCTCAAGTCATTTATTCACCTCAAGATTATTGGAAGTGTCCAACACAGTAAGAAGGTTTGTCTCACAGCATGTTGTATCGATTCCAACTCGGATTGTGTTGCAGTCAACATTTACAATCTTGGGACTGAACCAAAGATTGGAGACACCATAACCATCGTCGATGTGGACTTTAAGAACATGAAAGTGACCACGGAAGACAAGAAGAATCCCGAAACGAAAGAAACAATTTCCTTTCCGAGTATCAGGGTAGAAAATCCCCTTCTCATGTTTTTGAATGGAAGGAGATTATCTCCAGATTCTTTAGCCAAACCCAGGGTAGAAAACGTACCCAGGACTACATGATTTTCATGCAATTATTTTCGACTATAAATGTCATGTCAATTTATTTCTGGTTCAATAATAGTCGTGTTGCTGCCTCCGTCAGTTGAATCGACAAGAAGTTGTAAAATAGGAAGTGGTTCATCAGAAAAAGGTATAACAGATTCTATTTCACCATCAATCATGCCTCCTCTTAAATCAATGTATGAGTGAGAAGGATCACATCTCATGAGAGAGGAGGTCTGTCTCTTGAATTTCTTTTTTCGTTCTGATGATCTCGGTTGACTTTGATCAACTTGACTCCTTCCATCCCTTGCTGTCCGTAACAAACTCTCACGAGGATTAGACTCGTTAAGAGAGTTTGAGTGAATAAAGTTCCTTCTGATCCAGACAAGAGATTCTCGTGCCTGAATAAATCGATCTTCTTCCCTCCTTCTTTTAGACCAGACGTAATTGATGCTCATCAGGAAAACAAGTAGGGTTCCTAAGATGACGAGGAAGAACAAGAAGAAGAGTATGGCAAGGCAGGCAACACAGTCTCCAGGGAATGAAAACCAGTCCAGGATCTGAGTAGACATTGAAGGGGTTGGATTCAAAAGACAAACTGGGGGAGAAGAAGTCCACGAACCATCATAACCACAAACGATTCCCAGATACTCATCATATTCCTTACTAGTCTTTATGAGCGAATCACCTTCACATGAGTAGGTCACTTTAGAAATGGATCCTCCTTCAATCTTCTCTTTCGCAACAGAATTTACAGGAAGAGGATGTGAACCACATGAAGACGGACACTCATACACACTTATCCCACATAAGGATACTTCTGTGAAGAAGGAAGAGTACAGGTATGAAGTAGAATAGAATGGGTTGTTGTTGGGGGCTTTAACTTGAATAAGAATTCGGTCAATACTTGGACGTTTAGATTCTCCAATTAATTTTGGAGTTTTAAGAGGTGAACAAACAAACGTCGCTTGGATTTTACGTTTAGATTGTCCATCCTTGTAATGATAGTTGTATCCAAGGAAAGAACACGTGAAATTACCAGACTCATCCACCAGTTCAAGTTCTTGCATCTTCCTGTTGACTGGACTTGTGAGGGACAACGTGATGACACAGGGGGTAACCTCGTCAAAAGTAATTGACCACTTCTGAGGGACCTCCAAGAGACTGTAGAAACAATCGCTTCGTCCATTTTCAAAGACAACAGGGATCTGCATTAAACCATCCATAGAAACAGACTCAATTCGATCGATAGACAGGACCCTCGCAGGTTGAGAACACGATCTCCAGTCAACATTTTCAGGAGAAGATTTAATAATCCATTGGTTCATGCCTGAGCACTTGAGTGTGTAGTTTACAGCAAAAACAGGTGAAACAAATTCATGATGTTGTTCTAGGAATTGCCTGACACGATTGGGATAATAATTAAAGGCACATGAGGCAGAGATAGTCTCCCCCTCCACGTACGTCAAGGATAGACGGCTCTGGCGAGACATGGTTACTCCGACAGGAACTCCAGGGAAACCACATTCAGAGACAACAGAATCAAGACATGCCAGGATTATCATCAAAAGGATAGGTTTGACGCAGGGGAGGCAGCAGTACAATGAGTAGTAGTAGTTCTTGTTAGAATAAGACCGGGTTGTGGTTGAGGATGGCAAAGAGACCAACGAGTACTCAACAGTGGACCACATATTGTGTTTGTGTTGTTTGACCACAAATTATTTTAGTGACGAGTCAATCACTCATTAAGAAGTGAACACAGAATGAAGATCATGTTGGAAACAAAGAGTGAGATCTGCCAGGATCACTGAGTGATGACCCCGGTTTAGATGACGATGATGATCAATACTCGGCTGAGAAAAAGGAGGATCAATTCCATTCCCATTGCTTTCAAGACTTTTATCATCATGACGTCTTGAGAGACAAACAAACAGTCTCAAGTGTCTCATGATCTCATTCCATTTCCTAAGAATAAGGATATTTTCTTATCCTCATGAAGGCTTCTTGTGGTGACTGATGCTTCTTCGTTGGAATCTTTCTTGACATGACATGATCAAGTAATGTCTCTCTGACTCGATGTGTTTGGATACTCTTTATGATACAAAATAAACAAAGGAAACATCGTTGTCTGTGTATGTAAGTCAATTATATAGTTATGTTCGCTGTGCGAGTTGTTTGAGAGACATCAAGTTGTGATTTGTGTGTTGGCTGTAGTTCTGACTGTTGTTGTTGGAGGAGGAAGAGGACGTGGGCATCATTAATGCTCTGCCATTCAAAAGGATACTTGAGCGCACATTGGTCTCTACTTGGCCAACGATTCCTTTCACTTCACAGACTATGAGCTCCTTTAGGTCTCGGTCTACTCTATGTTTATCCAGGAGGGACACGAGTCCAGTCAAGAGAGGGTTATCGACATCAGCCAGACTGGGTTTGGCTTCATTTGGCAACGAAGAGGAAGAGGAAGTTGGATGACTCGAATTGGATGTCTGCTTCTGAAACTGAAGGGAAGCCAGTGTCTTGGCAGCATCCAAACCAGCCTGATGTGCATGAGTCTGAAGCCAACCAAATGGGTTATAGAGACCTGGATACAACAAGTGAGGAGGAAGGAAGGGAACGACAGGATCCATGGGCATGTCCATACCCTTCGAACGTTTAGCTCCCTTATCCTGTTCGGAGTCACGAGCCTGAAGGTAAAGACAGGAAGAGATAAGTAAATGCATCCAACATTATCTTCATTAGCAGTTCGAAACCCAGTCAGACAATGAGGTCACGGGAGACTCGCTTCTTATGAAGGAGATAAGAAAGTTGTAGAACAAGAGTAGGATAAAAAGTGAAAGCAAGCATGAGACAGACAGTGAAGGAGAGAGATCACGTAAAAACCACTTTTCGACCCATACATGCCCTTGAAATTCCTGTCGTGACTCAATGTGAACCAGACAAGTCTTACTCTCACTCTCATTCGAGTCCATTCTTTACTTTTCATTTCGACCCTGAAGGACTCACTACCCCTGACACGTAAACCGTGATCCTCATCATCATCATCCTAATTTGGCTGCATTTCTTAACTGATCCTGAGATCACAACCTAAAGCATGTTAAGCTGCTCCTTCTTGATCATCAATTGTGATGCTTAGGGGGTACATCTTAGACTAGAAAAGAAGAGGAGAGACAAGTCATGTCAAGTCTCCTTCCCCTTGACTTTCTTGGAAGTAAAATTCATTCATTGATGCAGGCTGTGTATTATTCTCAAGACAAGCGAATGTTATGTTTTTGCAGTCTCAGGGTCGGAGACTGAGACTATGTTCTTGGCAGCAACTTCATTCAACTTAAACTTGATTCTCGTTTCAACGGTTGCGTAACCAGACGTCAAGAGAACCAGAGGAAAAGAAACCAGACTTTTCAAGAAAGAAAAATACACCAAGAAAAGTGCCCAAGAAACTCCCTCTTTTCCTGGAGGGACCCTACCCTGCCTTTTTTCTTCTCTTTTTCGCTTAAACATGAGCATTACATTTTGTGTACTGAATGCATCTCCTCCTCTTCTTTGGTTTAGGCCATGAGTGTCATCCCTTCCTTTTTCTGAGAAAAGCATGTTCCCCTTCAATGGAAAGGGCGGAAGAGAGGAAACAAGGAAACCAGTGTGTCTTAGATCCTCTTTCTTCGGACAAAACAAGAGGAGAAAGAAAGGGTGTGGGACTTCCTTTCTTGGCTGGACATACAGAGACACAGCAGGACACTACTCTTTCCATTCCATTGCTTTTGTTTCCGAGTCTGACTTGATATGCAGATGAGAAATAGCTTCGGGACAGGATAACAATCATAATGACAAGACAGATGCATGAATCAAGAACAAAAAGGATCGAAGTTGATGCTAATGATTCACGGCTCTATTGAGTACATGTCTCAAACTTGTTAATGATCTCTCTTTGCATGACAACAGACTTGAAAATCTAGGAATGAAATCTTAAAGATTTCAAGTCATGTCGTGTTTTGAGAGGGAAAGCATTAAATTCTCAGGGCAGTCTCTCTTTCTCTGTCTGGTCAGCATATAAAACTCCGGATTCGAAGGAACAACAAGACACAACTCACACTCACATCACGTCTTTAAGGGGAAGGGAAGAGGCCCCTAAGAAAGTATTGACCCCGAGGGAGGGAAGGAAAAGAAGACCAGGTGTCGTCGGAAGAAAAGGAGAGAAAAGAGAGGAACTCGTTTCCTTCCCAGAAGTCTTGTTCGGCGGGATATAAGTCTTCTAACATCTTGAGCCACAGACTCAACAGAGGGAGAGCAGGACTACTTCTTGTTTCCGTCTCTCTTTCGCCTCGACATCCGTTAGACAGGGTTTCTTCTCACACACAAGGGCTTCAAGAAGAGAGACTGATTTATTACCCCTTCCCTTCTTCGACGAGAGAAGTGAGAGAAAGAGCAGGAGACAATGAAGACAACGAAGACGGGGAAACACCTGAAGGATCTCAAGAAACAGGGAGGTAAACGAGAGAGCCCTTCTGACAATTTGGTCACAACAATGACATCGAGACAACAATCCAGAGAAATAGAGCCATGCAATGAAGGAGATAAGAGAGACAGAGCAATTTGATAAAAAGTAAAGTTATATTATTCTCACCATCAAATCTGGGTCCATAGACTCCTTCCTTTTGGACGGAGAAGAGCAATGAAGAGGAATGACAGATGCCAAGAAGGGAGACACAGCCTTAGTCGTACTTGTCTTCAAATCAAATCGAGACTTCATGTCATCCAACAAAAACTCAAGCTCTTCCTGACCTCGTCTTCGGGATGAAGTAGCACAGCAACCAAATATATTTTTCGACGGCTGTCTCTGGCTATTTGTGTTGGCAAAGGATTGGTTTTTCGACAAAAGAATGTAGTTCCTCCAGTTACTCGAGTCGAAGCCCCAGTGACCGGTCCCACAAGTATTCCGAGAGTAATGAGAGTGCGAGACAAACTTGGGTGGAGAGAAGAAGCCAGAACACTTGATGCATTGGATGCAGGGAGAGGTAGGTGACACATGGAGGACAGGTCTGTAGATGCCTTTAGTTTTGGGACCAAAACATTCATGGAAAACAACAATGGACACCGATTTGTCGAGACATAATGATGGCGAGTCAATCGAATCGAGAACCGTCTCTACTCCTGGAGGCTGGGCATCGACCAGGGCAGCCACTAGTCTCTCGGCATCCGTTTTAGTAATTAGTCCACAGGAAGGGACTGATGAAGGAAGGATTTCAAGTCGTTTGAGGATGGCCAGCTGGTCTGGAGTACATCTTGAACAGAATATCTGCAGGTCCGCACAGACACCATAGATTTCATGGACAGAGAACCTCTTCAAGACTGTGTTGAGTATCTGGGGCAGACACAGTCTCTTCTCACCTCCGACGACAAAACAAGAAATGACTTCCCCGTCCAAAAGGGTCTCAGCCCATTCACAGCGAGACTCGTCAGGAGGAATGAGTAGGGGGACCTTTCGATGTACTTCTACCGATGGCTGTGAGGGAGACATGGAAGTAGAGTACGACTTACTTCTCGAAACAGGCGGTTGGGCTGCCTGGCCTGATGGAGAGGTAGAGGTAAGAGACATGGTTCTTCCCAAAACGTGTGACTTGAGCGAGGATGGATGGTGATGATGGTTCAGATTGGCTTCTTGTTTAATGTGGTTACCATTAGGGAGTGGAGCAGGGGAGCAACTGTTATTATTCAAAGATTCGGGTCGACTACCATTCATGGATACTAGACTGCCATTGGTTTCCGAAGACCGCTTAGTCTTCAAATCAAGAGCAACTGGGTTGCCTGATGATGGTTCAATAGCTGCCTCCTTGACACCCTTCCCCGTCGAAGACTGAGAGCAAGAGGAAGAGAGAGAGGATGGCGGAGAAGAGGATGGAGGGGACGGGGATGACCAACTGTTTTGGAAGTTGGATGGACCCGAGAGAGACTTAGTGGCCGAAGCCTGGAAACTCTTGAGGACCTTCTTAAGTTTAGGTGTATAAACAGGATGGTCCTCTTGGTCGTCATGACTCATGGTGTTTGTCTGGCAGGCTGTCACTTCCATTATATCACACACTACTTGTACCTTCCGTTTGTGACGACAACAATTGGGGCTCAATTTCCAATCAATACATGATATTGTGTTGTTTCAAACAAGATGACTGGAGGTCTTATGGTGTGATGGTGTCTCCTTATCGCTCGAGTGGTTGTGGGGGATGAAGTGGTGGTCCCTCTCTTGGTTGAGGACAAGGAATAATAATTTACTTGGTTTCTCTCGTGTTGTGTGTGTTTGCAGAGCTAACTCAAAGACTAAACTGAAGCAGAGGATCACGAGGCAGAGCAGACAGACAAGAAACCAGACTCAATGCAGAGTCAAGAGCAACTGAGACTGAGACTGAACAGGCAAGCGCTTTCGAAGGAGAAGAGAGAGAAGAGAGAAAGCTAGACAACCAGGACTGAAGGAGGCAAGTCTACCTCTAGAAGAGCCAAGAGAGAGAGAGAGATTCAGACTTCTTGTTGTAAAAGAATGTCTGAAAAGAGCTTCGTCAGAATAGAGTATTCAGTCTCATGATTATTATCATGGAATCAAACAGACTGCCGACGACGATGAAAACTACTACGCAATCTTTGAATAATAAGACAGACAGACAAATTCACTCTTCAAGTGATACATTACACACAGACTGAGGGTGGGATGTCCTTTGAATTTGCAGACAAGAAGTGTATTAGATATACTAGATATATATATATTTTGTTTATTTTCTCTCAATCATGCGATTTGAGACTGATTTCATTCAGGTCTCCTCATTCATATCTCCTGAGTGAATGGTTGAAAACTGGTCGCCTACTCGTTATTCTAGAAACATAGTATGATACTGGACATTCCCTGGAAACAGCCCTGAGATTTTTTATTAGAAAACACATTATCTACCCTTAGATTCCTAAGTCAGTCGTAAAAATGACAAGTCTATTTGTGTCTCTTCCTGTTTCCTGTAAGAACATCCTCTTTTCTTTTTCTCTCTTTGTTACCAACCAGTCAGTCACCAACGGAATTTTGTTACTTTTTGTTGCCATGAATCAAAGGGAATCGATGCCGCAGAATCCAGTTGAGTTGAGTAGTAAAAGGATAGAGAATGTGCAACTTGTATCTCCTGAAGCACTAAACGTACCTTCTTTTCTTGTTCTTTTTTGTTCTGTCACGAGCAGTCTATTCTCTCGATCATTCCATCATCTTTTCTTTTTTCGTCGTCGTCTCTGTCCTTGAAAATGTAATACAGGGGTCGCCGACTACGAGTTGCTTTCTTTTCTCTCAGGCTCTTACGGCACAGACACGATTAGATGATGATCATAATGACGATGACAAGTCATCGTCAAGATTTCTTTCTCCTCTAAATTCCCTCATTCATTCAGTCATTCATTTAGCAAAACAAGGTAGTTAATCATCTGCAAAAGTCCTTGTTCTCGTCTTGAATTGATATCGTGTTTGTAGTCTCCCTCACGAGACCGGTGTTGCCTTTCATTCCGGTCTGTTGTCACAGAGAAAAACACAGACATCTCATGACTTTGTAAGATGAGGTGAGACAGGAATCACGAGGGACAAATATAAAGTGGGAGGGGCAGATATCTTTATTTCATCATTAAATGACATCTTATTAAGTCAACAGACAACTAAAAAGAGAACGACAAGAGAAAAACAAGGAATACTTGGAAGAGAATAACACAAGACAACTCACGAGGAATTCCTGTGTCTCATGATGTTTTTGTTTGACAGGTCGAGAGAGAGACATACTCGCCATCTTTGTTTCCCTTCACTTATCATCACCGACTGGCCTTCACCAGTCATTCCTCCCTCCTTCTCATACTGACTTGATGTGCTGTCACTGCCATGAGAGAGAAAATCCGTCGTTAGAAGTGGAGGGACAACAACCACAAGACCAAGTAAAGTAAAATAACAGACAGAGGAGTAAATGCACACAAATCAATCCAAATGAATTATTCTGTAGAGTGTCTTTAACAGAAAGAGACCCTTGTGATCTCCTCCCACACAAATTTCCTGTCACTTGAAATGGACAAAGAAAAGAGACCCTACAACAGAGAAGGAGTACAAGTTCACAGCATTTCAAGTGCATGTGCATGCAATCAAGTTGAGTCAAGAAAAGGAAAAGCGATTGAGACACATATGGAATCGAGTACACTTGTCTAACAAATGCAATGCAGTTGGCAACGAGAAAAGAAAGGCATGTTGAGTAATTTGTTCTCTACATGGACTTGGAAATCCTGATGACGACAGGGAAACTATCCCAAACCAAACCAAACCATGCAAAGCACATGAAAAAAGGATTACAGTCAATGTAGAAGGACTAGAGATTTCAGACTTTCGACCTCAAGTTCTAGTCGATTCATCAGAATGTTATCTTCTCTACGTCTACTCCCTTCCCTTGGTTTATGTATTCTTTGACAGAATTTTATTTCTACTGTCTTTGTACTCAATTGCTCTGCAGACAACAGCACTTGTTTGAGATCAAGAAAAGTTGCATCCATTGGTTTCTGTTATCAAATTGCAAACGACATCATCTTTTCTTTTTCTTGTCTCCATCTTCCTTTGCTTGCAGTTTGTTATCGGGATCAAAGTAAAGTCACGAGACTCACGAGTGTTCTTGTTGTTGTCTTCTTCGAGAAAAAGGAGAGGATACACCAAGACTACGCACTAAAGAAACAACAAGAGATGCATGAAATAAAGAACAAGTCATGACACTCTTTTATTGAAGTCAGGAAGGAAACAAGACAGACGTCTGGTGTAGAGACTGAGACCTCTTCATTCCTTTCATTCGTGTAATGATAGCGAAGGTGAGAAAAGGATGGAAACCTGAATCATCATCGGATTCACAACAACAGGAAGGAGACAAAGATAATGCATGTACTGTACTGTATGTGCAACAGCTCAGCATAAAATGGTTGCAGTGCATGAGTCTGATATCGACATGAAAGGAGTACATTTTCTCGAATAACAAGTCCTTTTCCGACGAAATGCGATGCTTGTTCTTCGTCTCGACGTCGTGTCATCTCATCTCATGTATTGCCTGGAGATGTACTCTCGTTGTCGTTTCCAGACGATTCCATCAGACAAGTTCTATGTCTCGGATCGATTTACTTTTGGTTCGTCGAACATTTCTAGGCAGAATAAATGCAGTCTATCCCTCGACCTCTCCTGCTGTTCCTTACTCTTGTCATCGGAAAAGACGTCGTTCAGACATGCAAGAGAGACATTGAGTGCGCAGTCCTTTCTCGAGTTCTAGAACTTGTTCTGTCTTGTTTCCAAGGAAGGAAATAGTCGCTGAGGGTCTTCTTTTTCTTTGTCAACTACTCGGCAACAGCCTTATCTAACTCCCACTGTTTCTCTGTGTGATTATCAGGACCAAACTTTGGAATCAAGTCTACCGATGCATGCATTTCCTTCTCCAGTCCTTGAGTCCTTGAGTCAATCAATCAAACATTATATGCTCAGGAGAGGCCAAGTTAAGACGGATGACATAACATGCTTTCGCCCCGAGTCTTGTCATTTCGTTTATTTCTCATCTAAATAAAGAGACTCACGCACGACACATCAATTTTACACAGAAGCCGTGTAGGAGACTGTCATGTTGGAGTTATTACATTACTCTCTCAAATAAACCATGAAAATTGTTTTGGAAGAGGGTTACCCTCGACTTCAGTTAAAAATATCTCTTTTTGCCATATAGTCATGCGTATTTCATTAGTACTTGTCCATGTTCCTATGGTATCAAGACATTCGAGTTATGTTGACATGGCATGACAACAACTAGACAGGATGTAAATGATACCTTTACGATGTAGACTGTTGATTCTTTTATGACATATCAAGGCAAACACTTGCTTCTTCCTCTGTCTGTCACGAAATAGTATTAAATTTGGAGGCAAACATGTGGGTGGAAATTGTGAACTACTTCTAGGAATGAATAACATAAAATTATGGATTTTTCTACCGTTTTATGTAACTTTCGACACGGAATACCCTCTTGAGCCTGGGGTTAAATTGTGCATTAACATGATGTTTCTGTCATGTTCTCTTTTTTTAAGACTCTAACTTATAGACACTTGAAACTACTGTTATCCCAAGACTCTTGTTGCCAACAAAGATAAAAGATATCCCGATACAGCAGCCCCAATGTTTAATGTTCTCTGAATGTTTACCGGAGACAAGAACATTGACTCCAACTCTTCCAACAGAGACCAGACTGAGAAAAACGTTCAAGAGATAGAAAGAAGATCTCGTGATTACTTGGCCGATAAAAAGTGCAAGAAGTTAATGATGAAAAGAGGAGTAAGAGATGAGCAAAGAAGAGGGTAAAGAAGATGAGAAAAGAAAAGGAAACAAGAGAGGGCTCCTGTGAGGACATCATCAAGTTCGCTCGAATGACTCAAACAAGACAGATAATCCATAAGATACTAGTGTGACATGCGAGTTGCATTTGTCTGCCAAGACAATGAAAAGGCATTGCATTAAAGACCATCATTTTCTTTGTAAATTAGACTGTAATTTCACCCTCGAACAAGTCAAACAACTTATGCAAGAATAGAGAGTAAAGAATGAATGCCACAGGTAATAATGCGAGAATAAAGACTTGCTTGCTCACTAACACTAAAGGATATGATACAAACTAGTACTTGAATAAATTCCATACTGTCGTGTCACCGATGGATAATTACCATTTTAGTCGTCAAAAGTCACTTGTAATGAAATGGAGGGAAACGCACATGAATAACAAACAGCAAAGTCATTTGGCGTGAAAATTCTTGTCAACTAACAATTGTAATTCAAACAAAGTTTCAAACATCCATGTTTGGAATTGTACATAAATAAAATCGCGGACTACATAGCTTCTTATGAAATACATTTCGTTAAAAATAACTTTTAAGTCCCAGAAAATATAATCGGATTCTTATGGATAATAAAAAACTACAAATAGAGTTAATAAGGATTAAACAAGTACAACTTAAAATGAATTCACGTCCAGTAAAGTTCAGATAGAATTCTCACTGCTTACCATCATGAGAAAGTTTGTTAGATCATCAACTCTATTATACAATCAAACTTTGAAACGAAATCCAGTTAAACAATTTACAGATCACATGTTTGTCTTGTGATCTTTTTGGCTCTATATTTAGAATCCATACACCCAACCTTGAATATCACAAGAGAAAATAATAATCTCTTGTAAGTTACAAATAACAAGAGTATCCGTGAAATAATCACTTGTCGAATGGTCTTCTCAAGCTCTTAATATCCTCATGTCAATACTAAGAGATCGAAGATGAGATTCCTCTCCAGTCCATGTGGATGCGCCACATGATTTGCTAGCTAGCATTCTATTGGCACCTCTCTCTTTAGAAAACTTGACAGAATCTTATTCGAACAAAACAAGATCATTCTCAAGTCGCATGACAAGAATTCAAACTATGTCCCTTGTTCTGTGAGATACATATTTGATAAACAAAAGAATGTGTTAATTCAGCATTTCATACAGATTACAATTCTGTACGAATTGTAAGCGAACCAATGTTTGTTTGCAATTCTTTTTAGTTTGATACCACAGGAGAAGGGAAAACAAACCCGAGACTGATACTCTGACTAACTTGAGAAGAAAAAAGCTGAGTCAGGAAGATCCTTGTAATGAAGAGGTATTGATGTTAGGGTTGCTCAAGACATGTCGAGAGAGAAGACTTATCTCATGCACTTGATTAGAATGACACGGAATTTCCCTTTTGGCTCCCCATGACTTGTTTTCAAGAGTTAAAGTCCAAGCATGAGGCCTCATTAACCCGAGTACAGTCATCAAGACCTTGTTTGCTTGCGATGACAATGAGTGGGTCTTTAAATGAAACAATGTTTGGCTTTTAAGGATGCCCTTCACTCGGGGCTCTAATTCCCATGCACTCTTGTCAAACACTCTTTTATATTCTCAGAGGAATCTAACACGACAAGAGAACGGTATTTAGGTTCTGGAATCACAAGGACCGGAAGTACATAACACGGGTCAAGTCAGGAGTCAGAACAGAAAGAAGAGCAGTAAATGCAAAACTATATTGAGATATACCAACAGGATCAGATGTACATTCTGTCTTCTAACTCGATTGTGGGAGATATAAATTTCCCACAAATAACTACAAACAATTAGTATGAAAAACAATGTCAACTGACCAACTATTTACCTTTGGTCTTGTTTGGTGGTCAATCAATATAAAGATTTAAACTCAACTCTTTTTTAGTTGAATCAGATGAAATAGAAGAAATCTGTTAGTAAAGGCTTCAGAACAAGCTGTTCATTTACGTTAGTCCTCATTGTAATGTTAAATTCAAGTGACAGGCATCTCTTTTCTTGTTTACTGTACTGTCGAGAGCAAGGTTGTCATGCAATTCATCCTGACAAATTACTTCGGTCATACATGTTGTCATGCAAATAAATATTGTGTTTAAAAGCAGGGAGAATTTTAAACTGATTTGAAAGTGATGATCGATTCGACTTTTGCTTTAACCCCAATCTTAATAGAATTATTAAAAACACTTCTAGTAATTGACCGTATACTCCGTTCTATTTAAGACCAAAATAAATATCTGTTTTATTGTATAGTAAAGTAAAAAGATGTCACTCAATTCCTCGGATGTCGGGGTTAAACTCAGAGGACTCGATCGATACTAACCCTAGAAAATCAAAAAGATCTGCAAGTTGTCTTTACCTTGAATTTGATAGCTGTCAGTGAAAGAGATAAAGTTTACAAGTTTATTATTTTCCTGTCCGTCTTGCCTGACAAGAGATATACGAGATGGTGGCAGATCGTTGTGGTTTCTGTCAAGTGTTTTACCGGTACCTCGTACAGTACTTTCTCAGGTGTTTCGGTGAAGAGTAATTTATGAGGATCATTCTTTTCTGCTCAAAGAGAGTGGTTTGTGATTCATTATGTATTTGTTCTTAACACTTTCTGACTTGCTTTATATAAAATGTATAGGATTTATCTTCGGAAACGGAAGTGGTCTGATAAGGTGCCACACTATTTGTTGGCTAAGATGTCACCAGACGTTTTTTCTAAATCTTTAATGCTGATTGTTTGAGTATATCTTTGGAATATAAATTGGAACCTAAGTTGGCTAGAATTCAAACCGAGAACAAGCCCACGATTACAAGAATAATCAAAAGAACCGGAAGTGTATTCAGTCCCGAGGGAAGAACATGCCTGCTCTACTTCAAACCTGATGAGAGAATGGACTTGAGTCAGAGGGTTTGTCAACTCACACTGAACAAACAAAAAGAAGTGAAGTAACATCAACAGAAGCAGAACAATCATTCGAGTAATGAACTTATTCTCACTCCAGAGAAGAGTGTTTTTAAGGACAAATCGAGAGAGAACTTGAACAAACTCCTGGTAACTGTTAACGGTCTCCTTTTTTTGTTGTCTCTCGTCCTCTAAATGAGCACCTCTTGAGAAACAATTACTTTAAATTTTCCACAGAACCCTGATCAGAATACTACCCTGCTTTTATTGCAATGTTCTCTCATGAGATGTTGTCCTCTCCATGCTATTCTTGTTATTTCTTTCCCTGTTTCTCTCGTGCAAATTAATTTTATCGATTTCATGTCAATCAATTCGAGATACAGAGGCTGAGATGGAGAAGAATGGAGGAGAAGATGAAGAGAATGCCCTCCAGATTCAGGATCTCAACTCCAATACGTGACCAAAATGTATATGTACAGGTTAGAAAGAAGAAAAATAAGGTCTGAAACTGAAGGCACAAGAAAAACATGAAGAATAAGAAGTAGGAGATGGACTGTGTTGTTCAAACAAAGGGCAGTTGATTTTGTTGACCGTTAATCGATTGGAGTCGGATGTTTTCATTGAATACATACAACTCTTCTCTAGTGATCATGCAGTTCAAGACATGAAAGAGGCAGAGACAGTACAGTAGATGTTGACCCTGTTCTTGATGCGGACACAGTGTCTGCAAGAAAAGAGCATAAAGACAACGTAATCCTGAGAAGGAGAATCCTCATTCGAATTCATGGCAGTCGTGATGATGTTGAAACAGGCATGGGATTCTCGTTACCAAGAGTTGGACTGAAGGAACATATGGCATACTAGACATGGAGAGATGGATTAGATGGAAATCTCACGAAAATTGATACCGACTGCATGACAAGGGAACATGAGAAACACAAGTGTCAGGCCAGATGATCTTCATCAGACTGTTTTCATAACAAAAGGTGTTTATCTAGCGATTGTCTCATGTCGACTCAGAGACTGCCCATCAATTTCTTTGGATATTCTTACTTCATGTAAGATATGACATGAATGAATATCACTTTAGGAATACTTTGTTGTTGGAAAAGAAAGAATAGCTTGCCAACCACACCGTAATACTTTGTAAAGGAAGCAAGGAATAAAGCAAAGTAGATCAAGAGGGCAAAAAAGGAGTGAATAAAAGAGGAAAACACGAGTCATAGAAAAAGTTAATGATGACAAAGAGGAAGAGAAAGAAAAGGAAGAAGAAACATCATTTGTTTCCTTTTACTCGAGAAAATGTTGACTCCTCTAGTCCTGTGGTTCCTCTGTATCTTTGCTTCCTCTGCTTCTTTACTTCCGAACTTGTTATCCTTGTTTGAGTGATTATTATTAACATTAAGAGTACATACTCGGGCTTCCTTTTTTGCTTCTTCTCATCCAAGTCTTGTTTCCTCGAGTTCTTTGCTCGAATTTTCATTTCTTGTTCACTTCCATGTTAGACTCCATGAATACGAGAGATTCTTTTTATTAGGAATCTCAAGAGAAGTTGATGATCATGTAAGACTGAAGTGGCCGTAAGCAAAGCAAGAGTTACATGTCTAGCAAATGTCATGTCAGTCATTTCTTTTTCATGTTTTCATAGAATCCTGTTTCATAGAATCATCTTAGATTCAAGAGTATTTGATTCAAATTCTATAACTATCATGCTACACTAGTGATGGCCAGTATTTGATAATGAATGGGTTTGATATACATGAGTTCGAGATAAATTCATACGAAATTGGCGAACGTTGTCCATCAATACTTCCCCATTCACTTACCATTTGATTGAATCGCATCCATAGGAGACTAAAAACCTAAAAATATTCTTTTATGTATATAATTATAAATCAGTTTAAAAGCACAACATAGTATATTAACAGTATCCATTGACTTTTAATAACATTTTTTAGAACCACCATAAGAATCATTCCATAAAAAGCATTACAGTACATGACTAGCAATCAAACTTGAGTATCTGACTGCATTTTGTTGTCGTAAAGAATAAGAGAATCGGATGGACTGACGAAACTGACTTTCTTGCTTCCTGTTCCTCCTGTCACTTCATGATGATGATGAGAAGATCGAGTTAGAGTGGCTGAGCCTGTGACGGGAGAAGATGATGCAGAGGAAATTGTAGTACAAAAGTCATTTGGGTTCAAGTGAATCGAAGAAGAAACATGATGATGATGGTCAAGGGAGTGGTTGTTGTGGTTCAGATGATGTTGATGATGAAGTCCAAATGAGGATGAAGTGGCCGTCGATGAGGATGAGTTGGAGTTGAAGGATCCCTGGGCAGAGACACGTGTCTTACCTTCAAGAGAGACATGGTTCTTGACATGATGTTGATGCCTTCGAGACAGACTTGAAGACTGATGGCTTCTCTGCCACACAA
>Ga0157374_10001828_pt1 | contig 17929 bp, 10 predicted proteins | sample M25metaG_FD_115308 | JGI IMG/M metagenome (GOLD analysis project Ga0157374, IMG submission 115308) | Miscanthus rhizosphere microbial communities from Kellogg Biological Station, Michigan, USA - M2-5 metaG | ecosystem: Host-associated > Plants > Roots > Rhizosphere > Soil | place: USA: Michigan...
AAAACAGTAAAGGCTGCGGCGATCGCAAAACTCGGCACTTATAAAAAACCTGAATATGCTTCTTTGTTTAAAGCGGCAGCCAATGATTCATCTTATACCGTCTCGGGTAATGCATTAGAAGCTTTATCTGAAATTGATAGCGTTGGCGCCTTAGCGGAAGCAAAGCGTTTAGCCCAGCAACCGGCGAAGGGAAAACTTTCTTCTGTGATCACCGCGATAATGATCGAGTCAGGCGACGAATCTTCAGCTGAGATGATCTTAAAAAATTTTGAATCTATGCCTCTCTCTCAAAATAAATTTAATTTCTTACAATCAATGGGCGATTTTCTTGGCAAGACAAAAAATGCGGATATTTTCAAAAGAGGAATTGACGACATTGTTACATTCCGTGATGCCATCCCGGAAGCTTTTAAGGGGCAAACAGATCCATATATCAATGGTGTATTGCTGAAAGGATTGGCCGCAAAGAAAAAAGAAGCTGGCCTGACTGAACAATCTGAGTATGTAATTTCGAAGCTACCTGCTGAAGATAAAAAAGGATTTTGATCAGTATACTTTATTGACAAATGTTTTAAAAGGACTGTTATAATATTTGATCACTTCAATAAACCCTGGTCCAGATTTTCCAGAAAGTTTATTGGTAGTAATATATGCGTCTAACTCACTGAATTTATTTTTCAGCAAATCCGGAATGTCTGAACAGGTTTAGGATAGCAGCATCACCTCTGCAAAGATGAAAACCGAATCTATTTAAATATGATACTGATGCTTCCAGCAAGTATGCAGAATCCGTGGCATCTTTCATTTCATAAAGTGAGTTATGTGCCACTGAAATCGCAAGAAACCGGGATCGTCTGTGGTTCTGTTATTCTGTGACACGTGTTTGAAAAGTTATTTCACTGGATTAAGAAGGCTGTTGTAGTACCTGATCAGTTCGGTAAAACCTGACTCAGACTTTCCTGAAAGTTTATGAGTAGTGATATATGCATCTAACTGGCTGACCTTATTATTCAGCAGATGGGGGACATCTTTGATTCTTTTCACGGGCAAGAGAATGGAGTCTGTATAAATAAAAAACTCCTCTGAACTAATGACCGATGCCTGCGATTCCGATGGTATGTAATTCTTAGGCTGATTTATCGCTTTAGTTATCCACTTATAAAGACAAGCAGGGCCCGACACCAGTTCCAGGTACCAATCAACCTTTGCATTTTTCATTGGGTCAAGAAAAGAAGAAGGAACAAACTTGTATATATTCCCCGTTGAAGAATCCTTGAGAATTACAGTTTTAATTGCTGCCGTTGCAATTAATTCTCTGCCGTCAGGACTGATATATTGTAAAGTATTTTCAATGAGATCAAACCGCACTTTTACATTTTTATCAACCGCCCCGTTTGCAAGTTCAATATCTGCATTTAACCATTCATCTAAAAAATAAGGGCTACCGCTGGAAAATACTGGATACTTATCCTTGACAACCGACAAATCAGCGTCTTTATAAAAATTATTGTGGACCGGCGGCGGAGAAAACTGAACTGCTCTTCCCGGGGCTTGTGAACGAGCCGCAATGGCGGAAAAAACAAATACTATAGAAACTAGTTTGTGCATTTTGGACTGATCAAAGATATTCCATTGCAAGTGATTTACTGCACCTAAAACATTAGTTGATCAATTTCGAAAGAACTTGCATCACAGAATCTGATTTTATAGCTTTTGACAAAATTTTACCGTCAGGTGCCAATAGAAAATTGAAGGGGATACTATCGATACTGTATGCCTTGATTGTTGGGCCCCGCCACATCTTTTCATCAATTAATTGCACCCAGTTAAACTTGTTTGCCTCAATATAATGTCGCCATGTGTCTTTTTCTGAATCCAAAGCTATACTGACGACTTCAAACTTATCACCCGGGAAATTTCTTTTAGCTGTCGCCTTCACCTGGTCGTATTTTAAACACGCGCTGCACCAGGTTGACCAAAAATCCATAAAGACATACTTGCCTTTCACAGAGTAGGTAGAAAAAATTTGACCGCTTTTGTCCGGCAAGGTCAATTCGGGCAAATAATCACCTACGTTGTATTCCTTCTCGAAAATCCGAAGGTATTCCAGCGTCCTTTGTTTAAGTTTTTGTATTTCGTTGTTGTCAGGAAAACGCTGTGCTGCTCTTGAAATAAAATTTTTTAATCCTTGGTGATCATTCCCAAAATCTACATTATTATAAATAAAGAGAAATGCTGCCGGGCTGGAGACGGAATCGGCGTAATTGATGTATTGCTTAAAAAAATAAGCAATTCCATCCTTATATTCCCTAGTTAAGGAGTCTATACTCTGTTTTGGAGCATTACTCAATCTTAAACTATCAATTCTTGCAGCGTCACTCTTGCCCTTAGATGACAATTTTAGCTGGCTATCGAGGAATGACTTAACGGATTGAGCACCCTTTGAACCTTCAACAATATAGTCAGATGGTTTAAAAATATTTGCCTCAACATTAATTACAGGACTATCATTAATAATTAAAATTTCTATCCTGCTTTCATTTACTCTTAACCTGTAAGGCCTCTCATCTCCCTGCGGAATATAAAGCTCAATTGTATCATTACCACTTTTGATTATGGCCGAATCAACAACTGCCAGCTTCTCGTCCGTATAAGGAATAGTTTGCAAAAAAACTTTGTGACCATAAGCGTGATGAATGTGCAAAACAACCTTTGTCTTTAATAACTTATTTTGTTCACAGCAAAAAAAAAATAATGCAAGAAAGAAAAACAGGAGTATATAAAAGGTTTCGAATGACAAAATTCTTTTCATAATTCGAGATGCAAAATAGTCAATGGATCAATGCTCATAATATTAAAATAAATAAGGCCACCTATTGATAGCCTTATTTATTTTAATAAATTCTATTTATTTATTGTCTCACCCATTTTTCATAAAATTGACGGGTGAATCCATTTTGGCTAGTAGATCCGCCTCCATAGCCATAGTGCATCCAGAAAGTTTTGGTTGCAGGGTCATAAGTATTATTGTATGTTGACTGAACCCATGGAGCAGTGCCTGGAACCTCTGGAGCGGCAGCACCATAATCAACGGCACCCGGGTTATCAGCAGTCATAAATCCCGACGATGGTGGTGTAACAGGTGTAGCGTCCCAATTTATCAGCGCATTTGAAGCATCTACATCGAACTGGAAATAATATCCTGAGCCATACAAATCCGCCAGCGGAGCCAGGCATTTCGTGGCGCCAATAGTGACCAGGTATTTCGTATCATCAAGAGCACGCGGTGACGAAGGGTGGAAAACAAACCCTGTAGTTTTATAGTAGGCCTCGTACGGATTTTTTACTCCAATACTATAGACTGCATTACTAAGGGTTGTATTAACGGCACCACCTCCTGCATCTGTAAGAGTCACGCCGAGTGCATAAGCTTGTGAAAGGTCCAACATACTCTGGGTAACACTGATCTTTATTTCCTTAACGGCTTCTCCGGCAGGAAAAGTAATATTGTTGATGTCATCCAACAACGTATATGAGCCAGCGGGCAATTCAATAAACGCAGCATTATTAGCACTATCATAGTCAGCAATCAATTGCGGATTTAATTGCAGCTTTACCGTTAATGGCTGATTTAATCCGGCTTCATTATTGGGATAGCGGCGGAGGTCAATCAAAATAAATGTGTCGTTGGTCGGTACCACGTCTCTGGAATATTGTATGATATCATCCGCTCCATTTATTTGAACCACCTCTTTTCTGCTGGATTCATCGGAATTTTCTTTATACATGTCGTCCTTCTTAACACAGCTTACAACGATTATTGCAAGCGACAGGAACAAGAAGTAGGACTGAGTCAGGCGCATTATATTTTTCATGTTAGAAATAGTTTATTGTATTAATTTATGGTTTATCCCACCAGATCCTGCCCCATTGAGAGTCCGGTTGGCCGTTTACTGTATAATTTGCCGCAGCTGCAGTCACATTGTTTGCGTTGTAGCTGTAATCGTTTGTACCATAAGTAGTCCTTCTTGGAATACCATTAGATGTCGCCGGTGCCGGCGTGAGTACTGGGACGCCCGTCCTACGATATACATCCCAACCTTCCAGACCATTCGGGAAGAAGGCCAACCATTCTTGTGTCGCGACCTTCGTTGCGTCCGGAGCACCTTGAGCTGCGACGTACGCATCAGCGCTACCCAGACCCCATTGGTCGAAATTGGCCTGGATACCATTCTTAAATAAAGTGGCTACGTCCTCTGACGTCCATCCGAGCTGTGCAGCCTCGGCCCTCGCAAGGTCAATGTTGGCTGCAGATAGAATCGTAAATGTTGAAGTTGTCTGGTTGAACGGATCATTGAGGATCTTGGCCCAATCAGAGTTTGCACCAGAAAAAGCCACGGCGTCATCCCTTGTCAAACCATAAGGAAATCCTTTTGCCGAAGTTCCAAAGACATTAATCCTGGGATCATTTGTTGACGACAGCTGATCGGTCATAGTTTCACTTACCGCATAGTCCAAACGTTGTGTTATGACATAGTAGTTATAAATCGGGTTAGGAAAGACTCCACCAGGATAAGCGATCGCAACATTGTCGCTGTTGTCTGCAATAACTCCTGCGGAATTGTTTAATGCATCATTAAATTCTGACTGTCCAGTGCTTGCATCGGCCTTTCGCATGTTCAGAGCAATAAGCAGTCGAAGAGAGTTTGCATACTTTTTCCATTTTGCAACGTCTCCGCCAAAAAGGATGTCTCCCTGGACCGTGAGACCATTGTCAAACTGCTCAACTGCTTCTTTTAGTTGTTTGAGAAGATCTGTGTAGATAGCCTGCTGTGCATCGTATTTAACAGTGACCGCACCGGTTTTCCCTTTGAATGCATCAAAATAAGGAAGATCGCCCACCGCATCGGTCAGGAATTTTATGTAATGTGCCTTTAGAATACGCGCAATGGCAATTTGGTTATTATTCGAACCAAAGGCTGCAGCAGTTCCTGCACTGGCAGGATCCGAATTATAGTCGATAATATTTTGCAGGTCTTCGATCGCACCAGCATAATACGTGTCATAGTTATAAGTCGGTTTGTTGTACCTGGACACTTCTGTGTATTGCGTTTCAGAATAATATTGAGCATACAATCCCGAACCTGTATTGATACCGCCAGCATCATACCCAAGATTCGCACCCATATTTGATTCAACATTTGTCAGCAAAGCAGATGGGATCGGATTTGCGGTCTGATTCTGGTCGGTATTTGTATCCTTAAAGTCTTTGATCTTATCACAAGAGGCAACAGTGAAAAGTGAAACAATTCCTGCTCCCCATAAAATATTTTTATACATCATTTTCAATTTTAAAAATTAAAAGAGGAATTTCAAATTGAAGCCAAGTCCACGGGTTCCGGGGAACTGGCCGTCTTCACCATAAACTCCTGAAATTTCAGAAGGATCAAAATTTCTTGTCTCTCTGTATATCATTAAAGGATTCCTGGCTACCACGCTGGCTGTGATTCCCTTCACCCATCTCCAGTTTGAACCGAACTTCTCAACCGGCAAGGCGTATCCAACACTCAGTTCCCTCAATTTGACGTAGGTCAAACTATGAATAAAATAATCGGAAATAGCGTTGCTACCGCCTAAGTTGTGAAAATAATCCTGGGCACCTACGTACATATCAACGGGTGTCTTTTCATCAATTGAAGAAACCCCTACAACATGCACACCGCCTCCGAGCGAAACGTCATCACGAACATTCCATCCCTTGTCGTTCGTCGCAGCCGTTGGCGCTAACAGTCCTGAGTAAGTTCCCCACATTTCGGAGAGCGAGAAGAACTTTCCGCCAACCTGGTAATCAATACTGAAGTTCAGGATGAAATTCTTATAAGTAAGCGTATTGACAAGACCACCAGTAAATCTCGGTACCACTGATCCAAAATCATGATTGGCTTCGCCCACATAAAAACCTGTAGCAGGATCTACTTCTGCTATGCCCGCAGAATTCCTCTTAATAGCTGTACCAACTAACTGACCCCATGATTTGCCTTTAACCTGGTAAACTTTTGGAGGAACGATACCGGAGAAGAAAGCGCCAGTTGATATCTGGACCCTGTTTCCTGCGGTATCAGTTTCCTCTACCGGATTGGAGAGTAGTATTCCAACATTTACACTAGCATTCCAGGTGAAATCTTTTTGCGACATTATTTTAGCGTCACCTACAATTTCAATTCCTGTCCTTTTGATCAAAGATATATTTGTCAGGTAAGTGCTAAATCCGCTGTAGCCTGAGATAGGAACAGCAAATGGCGCTTGCTGAGAAGTTTCGTTGTAATACAAAACATTTAAACCGTAACGGTTATTCTTAAATTTCAAATCAACTCCCGCTTCATATGTAGTGATCAGTGAACCCTGGATCGCCGGGTCGATTGCCTGGTTAGGCGTTGATGTTAAGTAATTGGTCCCCCATTTATTCTGGTTAATTGGATAAGAGAAGTTAACCGAATAGGGGTTGATACCAGAACCAAAACCGGAAGTTGGTTTTCTTCCCCAGCTTCCAAAAACCTTTCCATAGCTCAACCAAGAGAGCGCATCCTTTGTAAAGTCTGTGAAGAAGAAGCTCAACCCTGCGGAAGGCGACAACAGGCTGTTGTTATCAGGAAGCAAAATTGAATACCAGTCATTGCGCAAAGCGAAAGTTGCTGACACCATCTTGCTCCACTCTACATCGGCGGCGGCAAATACTGCCCTGTTTTCCCATTGATATCTATTATTGGTTAGCGTTGGCTGGTCCTTTGAGTTAGAAATAGCATACAAATCAGGAACATTTAGCCCGTTCTTGGTAGCCTGCTCAACAGAGTAATATTTATATTTTGTGTAAGATCCCCCTGCAGTTACATTTACCGTCAACCTATTATCCAGGAAACCCTCGTTATAGCCGGCTATCACGTCAAGCGCCGTGTAATTAGGATTCAGCAGCGAAATGCCTTGCGAATTCCCGGTTTGAAACCCCGCCTTCGTGCCGGTTTGAGTAGCACTTGCTTCCAGGATGGAAGGCGTGATATATTCGTAATATCGGTTGATAGTGTTCCGGCGGATACTACCCGTTACTTTCAAATGATTATTGTATTTATAAATTAACGAAGCATTACCTGTGAGGTAGTCGCGGTTCTGCTTGTTATTGATCAGATCAAAATAGGTAAAATAGTTATACCAGTAATTACCCTTGTATACATTAGGCACAACACCAGCTGATCCTGGATTAGAGGCGAGATTCCAGCTTGGGAATGTCGCAATTGGGGTCTTAATATCCCTGTATGCTTTAAGTTTGGCCATATCCAGGTCACGGTGAAACCACGAACTGAATGATCCGGAAGACTGGTTGGCATAAGTGTCGTCAAATTCTCCTTTAATAATAGTATTGCTATAGGTAACGTTAGCTGCCACAGTAAAATGTTTGTTTAAGTCCGCTGTGAAGGCAGTAAACAAACCGTTTCTGTATGATATTGAATTGGGGATCATTCCGTGTACGGTTTGATTGGTATAAGAAACCCTAATAGTTCCTCCCTGCCATCCCTTCGAAAAAGCAACATTTGTATTTGTAGTGACCCCTGTGCTATAAAAGTCCCTGGCGTTGTCTGGTTGCGGAACTAACCTTGCCGTCTTTCCTGATTCAGGGTTGTTTGGATTCCATGCATACCAGGGAATATATTCCTGTCCCACCATGCGAGGACCCCAGCTTGCATCATCCGTATACTCAGGATAGTATTTACCATCCAGTGACTTCCATTCCTCGGGCATACCTGCCTGCCATGTAAATCTTGTAAGATCGGCTGCAGCACCACCAGCATATTTATTCTGATATTCTGGCAGAATACCAACCTTATCAAAAATTACACCCTGGCTTACTTCGATCGAGCTTTTACCGGCGATTGCTTTCTTGGTATTGATGACAATAGCACCCCCTTTGGCGATGTCCCCAAAAAGAACTGTTGCGTTGGCTCCTTTTAAAATAGTCACATCCTGAACATCGTCAGGATTAATATCAAAAGAACCCGTCACTGATCCATCAACAATATATACAGGTGCGACGTCTCCTGTCAAGTCTAATCCGCCCCTGATCCTGAGCGATCCCTGGTTGTCAAGTTTCATTGGAGACTGACCCCTGAATTGAACACCGGCAATTTTTCCAGCTAAGGCGCTATTGATGTTTGTTTGAGGAATGACGTGAAGTGCTTCATCACCCACAACCTGGGAACTGTAAGGTGCAACTCTCGAAGAACGTTTGATACCAAAAGCGGACGTAACTACAACTTCTGAAAGTTGAGCCGCAGTGGTTGACAACGTCACATCGGCGCCATTACTGCCAGGGGTTATCGTTTGTGACGTGTGACCCGCTGCAGTGATGGTTAATTTTGCGTTGTGTGGAATTTTGATCGAATAGGCTCCTTGTACGTCAGCCGTAGTGGCATTTTTGGTTCCTGTTTCCTGGACAGTTGCGAAAGGAACAGGCTCACCCTTTTCATTCTTCACTACACCTGTGACGGTATGAGTCTGACCAAATGCCGATGCACAGAGCATCAGCACTGTAAGCAGTGATGCAAGTTTTCTCATGTGAAAGTCAATTTTTAATTAAAAGCAATAAGTTAAAATCCCATCTCAAAAAGAAAGGGAATTGAAACGAGACAATCCTATCTTTTGAAATGCTGCGCCAAAGAAAAAGAATTTTTAACAATTTTTAAAAAAAACAATTTTTTTGAGCTCTATATTTTACAAATAAAAATCTAAGGCCCTTAAAACGAAGCGCTTTTTTAAACTTTCTAAAAAACCGTCTACACTTTCTTGACTCTAATTAACATATTAAAGAATAAGACCACCTCAATTTGAAGTGGTCTTATTTTTTGATGTCGATGCTACATCGTTTTAGTAATCATCCTCGGCAAATCTTGTTCTCGCTCCGCCATTCATCTCATAAATTGTTCCGGGGTCGTCGGAGAATTCAATCTGCATGTGTATACTATCAACTACATTTCCGGATTTTGAGTGCCCGGCGTTTAAGAGGATCTTGCCATCGGTTACATTAACAGTTATTGGGTAATATTCATTTGCTGCATTAGAAGTAGCAAAAGTTAAGTTGCTAAAATCAGCTTTAGCTTTAAATTTAACCTGCCATCCGTTTTGAAAATCGTCGATCCAAATTGAATCATCATTGGCCGAACTATTATAAGTTGCAATTTTAAAATGGCCAATCCCCAACGCATCCTGGGTACCCCCCTGGTCCAGTGTAACCCACCATTCATTTGCCATCTTTTCTGCGGCCGTTTTACCCACTTCCGGTAAATTTTTTTTGCAGGAACAAAGCAGGAAAACTACAGCTCCCGATAATAAGAATATCTTTTTCATATTTGAGAAGAGGTTTATTGTTTAACAAAAGTTCTTAATTGAGTTCCGTATCCCGAGTTCAATATTTGCCATGTGTAGGTGGCTGGTGGGCCAGGACTATAAACCTCCTGTGCAGAGGTCATAGTGGAACCATCAGCAATTGTTTGATCAGGGATATGAATGGCGTTGCCGGTTTGATTAAATGCGACGACAGTAAGATTCACCCCTGTGGCTCCGCCGGGATTGAGTACGGTATAAACTCCCGGAGCAATTTTGGTCCATGTGCTTGGTACGCCATTCGTACGTATGTATGTACCTGACAGATCATTCGCGGCGGCACTTGATTCGGTCGAATATATAACCACAGTTCTTGTTAATGATGCAGGAAACCCGTCTTTGTTTACTGCAGTGTAAGTGAGATCGTAAACACCAACTTCACCTGTATTTACAGATCCATCTGTTGTATAAGGAATGGGGGCTCCTCCTTCTGTTGCTATTATGCCAGGATCGGTAAAGGTGCCGCCCTCTTCAATCGTCATATATCTATCACCATTGAGAGTTAATACAGGAAAATGTGTAACCTTTGAAATGCCCACCTGGTCTTCAGTGTTATGAATTTCATCTTTGTTGCAGGCAACAAATAAAACGGCCAACAAAGAATACAATAATGGAATGAATTTTTTCATACTTAATCTTTTAAATTTTTTACGGTTTACCCCACCATACCGGTACTGTAATAGGAATTAATTCCGGGGTATTGCTGTTTCTTGACACTTCAACATCAGGATATGCAAGTCTTCTCGGAAGAGCTCCCGGCGGCAGTACAGAATTTTTTGAAACAACAAACTGGCCCGAAACATATGAACCATCTGTTGAGTAAACAGGGCTGGTAAGCGGGTAACCCGTTCTTTGTTTTTCGAAAAAGCCTTCGATAAAATGAACTCCATATGCAAATGATGCCCATTTTTGCGTCGAGATCGCCTCGATCTTTTGTTCCAGGCTACCGGTTGGATATTTATATGCCCCGGTAATAAATGAACTCCCATCCTGCCCTACAGATGTGAAGGCAGCGAGTACACCCTGGTTGTACAGTGATTCTGCCTGGTCACCTGAAAAATAGCGCTCTCTTGCTTCTGCCTGTAAAAAATAAGATTCCGCGGCTGAAATAAATATCACGGGGTCAGTTGGAGATTCCACAAAGACTGCTGCACTTTGATATGAAGGATCTGTACCCAGGTAGTCTCCCTGGTGAATTGAATTGGGTGTAGTCGTTCCAAAGTAACTTTCGATCCTTGGGTCATTGTTATCTTCCAGCCAGCTTACAAATGTTCTGCTTGCCCGTAAATTATTTGGCGTATTTAACTGGCGAATATTTTGTTCATACAACGGATTGTCCTGACCGGGGACATCAGTAAATCCAAATATGCCTGCATCTGTTTCTAAAAACTCTGCGCCATTTGTATATAACTTTTGAATGCCAGCCTGTGCCCCGGATGCATTTGCATTAACCATTCTCAAATACAGTTTCAATTCCATTGTATTTGCAAAACGTTTCCATTTGTCCATATCCCCTCCAAAGATCAGGTCAGCTGTTCCAGGCGTTGAATTTGATGAGGCAGTGAAGTCTTTCGCCATGGCACTATCAATACCAGCGATGAGGTCTGCATAGATTGCATCGCCATTGTCAAAATGAGGATTCAGATTTGACGATCCACCTAAAGCTTCGGAATAAGGTACCTTGTCATAAAGATCCACCAAAAGACCTGTGTTATAGGCTTTCATTACTTCGCTCATAAGATAAAAATTCCAATCCTGTGCATCTCTTGCTTTATCGATCACAAACTGGTAATTTTTTAGCCCGCCGGTGAACAAACCGCTGTATTGTGAATTCAGGTCGGTGCTCTTTACATCATAGGCATCAATAAATTTATATTGATTAGCCAGCGCGGACTGGGTAACATACTCACCCCAAATTCCACCGAGTATCGCAATATCACCGCCTTCCATGCCCGCTGTGGCCATCACTGCTGCAGGAAATACAAGCCGCGGATTTCCCTGGTCGAGAGAAGGATTATTGGGATCCTGGTTTATATCTAACGCTTTTTTACACGCCGTTATAAATAACAGTAGCGATAGTAATCCAAGCAAAATTGTTTTCTTATTTATGTTAGATTTCATGATTTAATTTTTAAAATGTTGCTCTTAACTGTACCCCGAATTGCATTGAAGTAGGTGCTGTTCTGAACTCGCCTAATTGACTGGTAAGATCATTACCCAGGTTAGAGGCTTCCGGGTCTATGTAAATATTTGATTTCGGAGTCCACAAAAGGAAATTGCGTCCGTATATAGCGAGGTTTAGATTCGTTGCACTTATTTTAGAAGCCCATTTTTTAGGGAAGCTGTACGATAGCGAAATGTCTCTCAACTTCAAGAACGACCTGTCAATAATCCTATCCTGGTAAGATTGGGCCAGGTTTGATGTAGGATACCAGTAGGAATCGTAATGTAGCTCATCGATCGGTGTTGTATTCTCTGCATATACAGCATGGCCGCTTCCATCAACTCCCGTTTGAATAACGGAATTAGGAATAATGAACGGACGACGATCATTATATGTAGTAACATAACTATTGCCGGTGAACAATAGAAGGTCGGCAGTGCCACTATACATTACGCCACCTCTTCTGTAATCAAGGGAAAAATTCAATCCCCAATTTTTGTAATTGAATGTATTGACCATTCCCATCATATAGTCATAAGCTCCGTCTCCATAATAACTTTTTGTAGGATCGGCAAGAGGGATGCCCGTAGCCGGATTTACAATGATCTTTCCATCGGGTGTGAATTGGGGAATAGGTGCATATATACCCGTTACAGTTTTTCCGGGAAAGGCATCCATTTCAGCGTCATATGCAGTTGATAAAATGACTTTATCGGGGCCGCCCGTCAGGTTTTCAACTTTGTTCCAGTTCTTGGAAAAAGTGTATGTAATTGACCATGTAAAATCTTTGTTAGCGATGGGCTTGCCATCTGCACTTACCTCAACCCCTTTGTTACTCACTAAACCCAGGTTCTGAACTAATCCGGTATATCCTGTCGATGGACTGATGGGAACAGTAAATATCTGGCCATCCGTTCTTTTATCGTATACAGCTACATCAAATCCTAACCTGTTTTTCCAGAATCTTATTTCTGTTCCAAGTTCTGCTTCTGAAGTTATGATCGGTTTCAGATCCTGGTTGCCAAGAGTATTGGCGATACCGAAGGCACTTACACCATTAAACGGGAAAGTAATTGAACCAAATGGGAGATTAACATCTCCGATTGTCAGGATTGGATAAACATCATAAGGAGGTGCATCTGAACCCGTCTTACCATAGGCTGCCCTGAATTTCAGAAATGAAACAGCAGTCCTGCTCAGATCAAAAGTTTGGGAAGCGATCCACGAAAGATTACCGCCCGGGTAAAAGAAACTATTATTTTGAATTGGCAAAGTTGAGGACCAGTCGTTCCTTGCATTTAATGTCAGGTAAAGCTGATTTTTATATCCAAGAATTGCCTGGCCATATACCCCCATCAATCTTCTGAGGATCGTTGCATCCGTTGCTGTTGGTTTCACACTTGAATTAGAAAGATTGTAAAAACCAGGGATCACAAGATTAGTAATGGAGGCAGATACTGCTTTCTGACTCTGCTGGTTGTAATTGTAACCTGCAAGCGCTTCAAGAGTAAGATCGCTGTTAAGATTTTTATTGTACTTCAAAATAAAATCGCCATTGATTACGCCGAGATAGTTACTTATTTCAGTAACAGAGCCTACATCCGGTGCCTTTGGTGCGCTTTCAGGATTATTACCTGCATTCCAGCTTCCAGGACTTGGCGCATTGACTGCTTTGTATTCAAATGTGCGGGCATTTGTAAAATCTCCTCCAACGCGCAACTGGGCAGAAAGTTCGTTGGTGAATTTATAGCCGGCATCTATATTACCAAAGAATCGATCCGAATTTTGCGTATTACGATTCTCATACAAAGGGTAGTAAGGATTTTCGGCGTAAGGAGTGAAATAATTGTCTATGTTGAAAAACTTATTCTTATAGTCCCTGAAGTCAGAAATTTTTATATCAACGGGTATTTGCAATATGTTTTCGAAAGTGGAAGTGCCGGCACTTACACCCTGGCCCGTGAACGGCGCGTTCATTTTTCTATTGACATAGTTGAAAGAGCTATTAATAGTAAACTTGTCGAACTTACTATTTGTGCGAAGAGAAAAAGAGTTTCTTTGCAAATTATCTGCATTCGATGGAATAACTCCGTTGCTTGTTACATTGCCATACGAAAAATAAAAACTGGTTACATCGCTGCCACCGGAAAGAGCAATGGTGTTATTGTATTCAGTGCCCATATCGTAAAAATCGCGTACATTATCATCAATAAAGCTGTAAGGCTTCAGCAACTGCGAATTGTCAACAACAGAGCCCCAAAGTCTTTCCTTACCATCGAGCTTTGGTCCCCAGCTTCCATTTTCTGATAAAATAAATGTGCCGCTCCATCCCTGGCCAAAAGTTTTTTGAAGATCAGGCAGCTTGCCAACTTTGCTGAAGTTGGCAGAACCGTTGTATTCAACTTTCAACTTACCTGGTCTTCCACGTTTTGTTGTGATCATAATGGCGCCATTCTTGGCACTGGAACCATAAAGCGAAGCAGCCTCAGTTCCTTTTAGGACAGTTATGGTCTCAATATCGGCCGGGTTAATATCGCCCGCGGAATTCCCATAATCCGTATTGCCATTTGCAGATCCAAACCTTGCATCACTGAGAGGCACTCCATCTACAACATATAGTGGCTGATTGGAACCACCGGCAATAACGCCATATCCTCTCAACACCACTTTGGTAGAAGCACCCGGCCCCCCGATATGTGATATATCGGCCCCCGCTATTTTCCCCTGTAATGCGTCAAGCGGACTAACAGGAGCCGTTCGCGTAATGGCCTCTGAATTAAATGTAGTGGAAGCATAACCCACTTTGGCCTTGCTTCTTGTTTGCCCCAGCGCGGTAACGACCACTTCCTGTAGTTGTCCCCCAGACCGTACCAACGTAATGTTTGCCACATCACCCGAAACAGCGATCGTTTGCGCAGTATGATCTACTGCAGTAATTGTGATCTGGTTTCCTGTAATTGTAATTTTGAAATTTCCGTTGATATCGGAGGTTACCGAATTGGAAGTGTTCGTTTCGGTAATCGTTGCGAAAGACACAGGACCACTTTCATCCTTTACCTGGCCCGTAATTCTCCTCGAATTTTGGCTAAATGACCATACGCCAAAGAGCAATAACACTGCAAACAGCAGTAACCGTTTTCTCATGGTTTCGTATTTTATTAATGAATAGAGTTTACATACACATAGTTCTATAACTTCTAAAACTGAAAAGTATTAGAACGGCAGTTGGGTGTGATAAAAATGGATCGCAGTACTACTTAGGTTCAGATGGAGGATTGATGATCCTTGTAAGAATTAAAATGTTTCCGTTGATTCAAGTTACTCTATAAGCAGTTAGTCGTAGTAGCGTCAGTTGGTGTGGTCATAAATTGACAAAGCGATTTTTGAAATCGCTGCGCCGCCGTAAAAGATTTTTTCTGAATTGAAAAAAAATCAAAAAAAATGACAAAGGCAGGACAAATGTATTCTCAAACGGCTTTTAAGGGCCGATGAACAATCTCCTCGGTAGTAAACCAATTGTCTTACGCTGATAAAGGATGGATTCAGAGAGCAGTCCGCGAGAAAATTTTCCTCAAATAAGCAGTTAGTCGCGGCGGCAGTTAGTGTGTCAGTATTGTGACAAAGCAATCTTTTAAATCGCTGCGCAATGACAGATAATCTTTAAGAATAAATTTTTTCCTGTTGTAAAAACTTGATTCAAAATAACAACATCATTTGAATTTTGATTTCGCTTCGATGATTACCGGGAATTTCGTCCAGGCCGCTGCCGACACTTGCCTTATTTTTATAAATTGTTTGTGCCCACCTTACCCAGGCCGATAAATTTTTTTTGAGATCATAGCTCAGGTTAATGTAGTACCTGTACCCCTTGTCATAAAAACCCGGAATAGAAAAACTATAAAGCACATCATTTTCATAAGTGTAAATGCGGGAATTGTATCCCCCGGTTTCAAAATATTCCAGCCTGATATTTCCGGAATAGGGTTTCACCAATGGCTTATAAAGAAGGTCAAAAAAACTTAGAAAGCCGGTTTCGAAATCATTTTCCCGTCCGACCGGATCGTCCAGGCGGGCATCTTTATCATACCATAACATTTCAATTCGATTGCGAACGGTTATGGCAGCATTGATCTTATAACTTATTTGTGTTCGCCAGCTTTGTTTTGGGATCAGAACAGGATAATTGGTTACAGTAGCATTTCCCGATAGATCATATTGCTTTGACTCACTTCTGAATCTCGAATAGATCATTACTTGTTTATTGGGTGCAAATGTTGCTTGAACCAAAAAATCTTTCCCATAAGCTGGCGCATCGACCAAATATCGGAGCCATGGAAATCTATAAAAGTCTGCATACATATCCACTCTCCATCCAGTCATTGGTTTTAAACTAACGCCTGCATAAATTCCATTTTCATTCGTTGGGTAAGTATTTTCTGTAAATGCATTTCCATAAACTGCCTGGTATCGTTTATTAATTGCACGTTGCACGACTGAAAGATCAACACGGGGATCAACACTGATCAATAATCCATTCAAAATTGCCTTGTTCAAATTCTTATCTGTTGCTCCTTCACCAAAAAAATGAAGATTGCGATAAGTCCAACTATAATCAATGCTGAAATTATTCCAGTCTCTTCCACTAATTGCAAACAAATTATAAGGTTCATTTCTCTTTTGAACCGGCAATGAGAAATTGTAGGCTATTCCATTGATCTCTATATGCCAGCTTTTTTGATGATAAGTAATATTGCCGCCATACGAGAACTGGTGAAGGTTGTTTTTATCATCAATCTCACTTTGGGTTCTATGATACCCGGAATTTAAAAATGAAGAAATAAAGTCCTCATTGTTGATTGTATCTGTATTAAAGTTTGCACTTAGTTTTCGAAGCGAAACAAACCCCGTTGCTTCCACTTTTCCGAATCGAAGTGTTATGCCGGCGCCACGGTTAAAATAAAATTCACCCGAAGAATTATAGGGGCGAAGAATGGATAGCTGTCTCTTTACTGCTAACACCTCTGCACTTTTCGAAAATGCAATGCTTTGCCATTGGATAAGACCCTGGCCCATATTCACGGTAAAATCTCCTAATGCCAGTGCCTGTATCCTGCCCAGTTTTGTTGCAAACAAATGAAGCGAGTAAAAATCGAAACCATATTTCTGTCTCCCGCTAAAAAATTGTTCACCGGCGTCTTTCTCCCCTACAACACCAAACTGCAGGAGATCTTTGTACTGATAGCGGTAGCGAAGAAATAATCTTTGCCTGCTACCAAGATATTTTGTGCCTGGCGTGGTCTCATTGTATCCTTTCGATTTTTCTACTATTTGCAAAAAACGAAATAGCAAACCATGATCACCTCCCGTAAATCTCTTCTTAAGATCTTCGGCTGCTGTTATGTAATTATCTATAGTAACGAAGGGAAGTATCTTTTTTATAGTGCTTACATCCCATGCAGGTATTGCCTGTAATTCATAAATGCTGATGAATTTGCCAAGAAGATGACGATAAGAAAGTAAACTCTCAATTTGCAGGTCAGTGAGGAAAAATAATTCTTTTAACCCGCCGGCATCGGCTTCATTTAAATTAAGAGGATGTTTTTTGAAGTATTGGAGCTGGATACTATAAGAGTCATCCTCTGTTTCTGTTTGATCAGCATCAGTAAGATTTTCCAACTGTTGTTCTGTATTAGAGGGAATTTCCTGGCTAATAACGAGTGATGAGTAATGAATGATGAGTACTATGATTAAAAGTTTTTTCATCTCACACTTTCAATTACTCTCCCTGGGGGATGGGCTAAATACCAACAGTAAGCCCGGCGTGAGGCCTAATTGCGGATGATAACTTGCCGTTACATCAAGCCTCATCGATTTAAATCCGTAGCCAATACCAAAATACAGTAGAGAGGTTGCAGTAGAAATGCCGATCCTGGTTAGTAGTTGCGATAGAAATTTATATTGCAGACCCGCGTTGACATTTACAGGCCTGTTTTCCTCCTTTTCAATTTCGATACTCATAAAAAATTTTTCAGACGGATCATAGCCGATGCCCATCGAGTAAACAGACGCTAATTTTTCTTCGTCGTTCTTACCCAAACCGCCTCCTACGGGGTTGTAGGCATGAAAGCCTATATTCAGCTTATCCGTAAGGTGAAAAATAGTTCCGATCTCAAAATTTAAAGCAGGAGCATTTCCATACCCTGCTATGCGAACGTTGTAGTAATTGAATTGAACACCAACATCTGCCTTGGATCCCAGGCTCCTTCCATAAGCCAATCCAACCTGGCTTTCATTATAGTCTGAAAAACCATAATAACGGGCATCAAGCCCAAAGTT
>Ga0157374_10001829_pt1 | contig 17927 bp, 16 predicted proteins | sample M25metaG_FD_115308 | JGI IMG/M metagenome (GOLD analysis project Ga0157374, IMG submission 115308) | Miscanthus rhizosphere microbial communities from Kellogg Biological Station, Michigan, USA - M2-5 metaG | ecosystem: Host-associated > Plants > Roots > Rhizosphere > Soil | place: USA: Michigan...
CAAATGAAGTTTGCTTACTTACTTGTTCCTCCAGACTGGCCAGTATCATGGACACAGAGTTTATATCAGGAAAGAATGAGATCAGTTGTCTTGGATTCCATCACTCATTCTATACCGTTTGATTCAATAACGCGAGCAAGAGATTCATTCCTCCTTCATGCTCTCGCTATACATTTATCTGATTCCATACAATTTCATTGTGTTTGCTGATCATTTTTCTTCTTCTCATGAAGATAGTGGTTAGAAAGAGTTTGAAACATGGACTGTCTTGAACTGAACGGTAGCAAATGTATCAACTACACATGTAAGAAATCAAAGAAAGAAGGAGTGTCAGTACCCATTCATGACTATATTTATAAAAGGAATTTCTTTCGAGATAATAACTTGACAGATTACAGTGTTGATCAAAGAAGTAGAGAAATAAAAGTGGGAGGATAAAAACAGACCCAAAACTCACAAGAATAACAAGTCAAGATCATCGTCATCATCGATGACTCCTTTCTCTTTGATTTCTTTGTGTCTTTTCATTCAGTCATTCAGTCTGACCCACATTCTCTTGACAGACCACTCACTCTCCCTTCTTTATTTCTATTCCTAACACGATTGCAGACTGCTATTTTACTCCATCATGAGATGAAGTCGATTTCTTTCTTATTATATTGGGTCTCTTGACTTGGGTGCACAAGAATAAGAGGTCCATCAGACAACAAGAATTGAGTCATGGATGAGGGAAAGAGTTATTTCTCCACGAAAACAACACAATAAGAGAGGAAACAACGAGACAAGGAATCTTGACAACATAGTGAATGGACTTGTGACAAAATACATGCATTACCAGCAGAAACATACGAGAAACAATGCATGGCAGGTTGACTCCATGACAAGGAGGACAACATCAACAACGACAGACATGAATGACCCAGAGAACAAGAGATTCTTTCTTTGAACTCTTTCTAACCATCCCTTCAAAGAGCCATGGAGCACGACATGGGAAAGAAAAGCAATATAATCCATGAAAGAAAACAGACAGACAGGTTCCCTTCAGACTTTCGACTCCAGAGGAAACAAAGAAGAAGAGAAATGCAAGACAAACAGCAACAAGAATCCAGAGACAAGAACTGAGAATGGACAGCAGCATCATCACAAGCAAAGAATAATACCTTCTTCTTGTAGTGTCAAATCACGTCATGGCAGAGATTGAACAGGAAAGCAAAGATAGAGGTTATACTGCAGTCAAGGAAACAGGATTTGCTTTTCTCTCTCTTTGTCTTGCAATACACTCTGGACATGAGAAACTGCAGGAGACAAGACACAGTGGCAAATGTCCCTCAGATGTTGTCTCTGATTCTGTCACTGATGGTGGAGGAGATGATGCTCCTCCTGATGCACCCAGAGCACGACATACAAGGGAGTAACATGCCAACAGTACACATGAGAACAAGACAAGAGCAAGAGATTGTATTTTCGTTGCAGACTATTTCTTGCGAGACAGACCATGGCCTTCTTCTCTAAAAAGAAAATTCCATTCTCCTCCTTCACTTCACTTGATGTATGCATCTTACGTCTCTTGCCTTGTCATTCTTGGACAGTTCAAGTTTCTTTTCTTGAGGAAGGAAGTGGGAGAACCAGAGAATGTCATTCTCATCGTCATCGATGGAGGCAAAGAAGTTTTGCTTTCAAAGCCTTACTCTTTTCTCACAGACTGGCCCTCACTTCTCTACTCCAGTTGTTTCCTCGGTCAACTGGAGAGAGATCTCTCGCCTTCCAAGTCTGGCACAGATTGCCAACTGATCCTCTTTCCTCTTCCTTTCCTTCCATAGACTGACTTTTCCTCCAACAAAGATAAGTGAAGGTTTGAAAAGAGAGGATCATGACATGCCCTAAACATGTCGTTGAAAGAGATTCTTCTCTTATTCCTCTGCCATTTCTTGGTTCGTGATTCACTTTACTTGCTTCTTCTTGTATGAATCTCCTCCCTTGCAATCTATCTAACATGCTCTCCTTTCTCTTCGATGTCGATGATGATAACACTCTTCTTCTTCCCTACTTCTTTGCTCGAAATTGTCTTGCGATATCACATCTCTTGAAGAAACCCCTTCCTTCCTGCCCTCATAGTATCATAGTAATAGAGTAGTCTCGCGAGTCACCTCATTCTAACGATAAAAGGATTCTGGTTCTACTGCTTGTACTGCCATCGAACAATTAAGATAATGCTTCGAACTCTACCAATTAATTTACTTTCCTCACGACTCTTTCACTGCCAAACACAGAGAGATTGATCCTCAACATCTCTATCAAGAAACTAAGGGTCTGTTCCTTGTCTTTGCTGTTCGAGAGGGTGTAGTACCACTAAAAGAGAGTAAAAGGGTTCTTCCTCCTTTCAATCTTCTTGGTCTGCAATGACAGGAGAAGGAATAAAGAAGTGCACCTGATAATGACCCCTTCTTTCCATTTCTTTCGTGTAATTTTACCTCAAACGTCCGTCTGGTCTCTTTAACCATTGACTGCCCTCTATTTTCTTAGTCGAGTCAACTGCTAGCCTTCTATTTTCTCAGTCGAGTCGACCTCCTCCTCCTTCAACAACTAATATTGCTCTCTTTCTATGGTCAATACAAGAAAAGGTAAATTACAAGGAAGGATGGAAATGAAACTAATACTCCTACATCATCTTCTTTTCTTCTCAAGAAAGCTATTGACTCGTGTGTCCTCTTGCTTTCATTCATGTTTTAGGGTTATGTCTTGTGTTGCTTCACTTGGTTATTGTTATTGCACTCTTCATCTTTACTTTGGTTTGTCTGTCTAACTAACTCATCCTTTCTCGGTTAAGAAAACTCCTGATGACACAACAGACACAATACTTGTTCCGACATCAAAGGCTAATCATCTGGATCCTCAAGACCAGCAGAGAAAAATAAGCTGAATAAGACTGTCTGAAGGGTCACTCTGCTTGACTTGTTCTTCAAAGAACTTTCAGTTATTTTTTGCTGCATCAACACAAGAATAACGGCAACTAACTTACTTGCTTTTTTAAGAAGAAATGAAAAAGAAAAAACTTCTTGATCGGAAGCGACTTTTTGAGAGGACCCTGTTGTTGTCATATAAAAAGAAATCTAACAAGAAATCCATTCTCGAGTAACTCAAGTAAAGAAATAAGGCTTCCACTCTTCATGAACCAAACTCAAGAAGAAAAGTGCTTGTTTTTGTAAACTTTGTAAGGTTAAGAGATCGAGTGCCATACTCTGAGCACAACTGACGTCAGGCTGATTGAATAAGGATAACAAGTGACAACAACAAGCTTCCTTTTCATTTAAAACCTACTTAAAAACAAGTGTAGTCGTTAACTTTTTCATTCGATTCAGTCCATGTTTGGATCTCTTGTTGCAGTCAATTTCTTTTTATCCCTCGAGTCCGGCACACATTTCTCATCATCAACATCGTCATCTCATTTCCATAACGAAATGGGAGCTAAAGAATTGTAATTTCATTCAGTACTACTCCTTCTCTATCATTTGTCTTCAAACATCTTGCATTGAAATCGTTTGGTTACTCCATCACCATCGCCATTAACATCAAGTAAATGAGAACGAGAAGTCTTGACCTTCATTATCGTCAAGAATTTCATTCCTTCATCCCTCTCAGCCTGACTTGAAGCAAAATGTTCGCAAGAATAACAAGAGGAAGGAGGATGAAGATAAACAGCCTGAGTGACAATCATTAAAACTCTCGATTGACCAACGAATAACAGTACTAAGAAATTAAATTGAAAAATTAGAAATGTAAGGAGAAAAGGCTTTTCCCATTCATTTCAATCAAATAATCAAGAGGGAGAGCGATAATGGAAGAACTCAATTAGAATAAGACAAGACAAGAGTGTAGAACTAACACTTCAAGACAAGGAGGACAAAAACGAGTTGACTCTTGTTTGTTAAAAAAGAATCGATGGAGAATAATAAATCAGTTGGTAGTAATCCTTGGGTGTGGATCAAATCAGTCTTAAATCAAGGCCTTAACTTAAAGGTGAGCCAACTAAAACATTCCTTCACACAAGACTGCAAGTTTCTCTCAAGTTTTGTTAAAAAGATGGTGTAAGAGATTTCTTCTAAATTTCTTCTAAATCAAATGTCTTCAAATTCATTGAAATTGGTATAAATAAATAAATGCAAATTAGGAGACCAGATAAAACATGTCGACTTGCTAACTGACACAATGTCGGCAGTCGAGTCAAAGTCAAAGCAGGACAAGTAATCAAGAGAACAAGAAATGAAGGACACGAGGAAAACTAAAACTAATCTCATGAGACTAACGACGGTACTGTAGCTAAGACTACTGTACGATTCTCATGCAAATCAGTCCGAGAGAATGCAGTTTCTCTCGAGTACTTGTTGTCACAAAGTCATCAGGAACGAATTTCACACGAGAACAACAAGCTCTTTCAAGTCAAGTCGTACTCCTACAACAATCTCTTGGGAGGATGAATCCAGGAATTCTTTTGTCTGTCGGTCTCCGTTGTTTCCTTTGTCTTACTCCCTTACGAAGCGACGATGCTATTCTTTCTCTTCTCGGCTTCTTATTATTCTTACTTGCAATTCACACATGCATGTCAGAGAGACCTACCTGCTGTTTCATCGACATCGACATAAGACATTTCTGCATAAAAAGAGACGGCAACACAAAGAGAGTCAAAAAGGAAAGGAAACGAGTATCTGATGACTTTTCGGGCGACAACAGGATGAGGGGGAGTTGGATGGATAGAGATATTCCTGGAGGCCATGCAATGCAATACAATGTTTGCCAAGAAAAGAGGGAGAGAAAAAAGTAAAATAAAGCGACTCTCCCTTCTTTTTCTCGTTGACTCGCCATTTCATTGTCTTCATCTCAAGAGCAGTGATTTTCACACCAACTTTATAACAACAAGTGTAGGCTTAAAGAATCGCGGAAGGAATAAAGCATTCAAATGGAAAGAAGAGGTTTTAAAATCTTACGATGATGACTGACAAAAAGAAGAGTGAAAAAGAAGAAGATCCACACAAGAAGGTGAGTCAGGCAAAATATTTCGCAAAACTTTCAGATGGAAAAGGGATTTCAGTTTCTCTAAAGACAACCAGTATTCGAATCGATTCTTACAGAACAAAATTTAGAGAAATAGAATAGAAAATGTGCAACATCAGCATCAATGATTTCCAGAAGAACCTCTGCATCTTCATCCAAAATCTTTTTGTTTCACTTTTCCTTTCCTTCCTCTTTGATCCCTGATCTGATCCACTCACATTCTTCTCTTCGGGAGCACTCTCTTGTCAAGGAATGAAGCGGTTCCTTCTTATTTTATCCCTTTTGCTTTGAAACGAGATTTCCATCTTGAAATACACACAACTGTTTGAAGAGAAGAAAGGATGATGACTATGACTACTACTGTGCATTTTATGCTCATGATGTGTGTGAAACAAAGAGTCTTCTTCCGTTTCTTCTCTGGTCTCTGTTCTCTTTGTGTGAATCTCTTTCTCGTGACTCAACCATCATCATCATAGTCATGCATGCACCTCTACTTTAAAAAGAGAAGGAGGTGGTCCAGTCTCAGAAGAAGCAGCGGAAACTGACAAGCGATACTTTACTTGAGAGGGATGCATTTATGTATGATAATCAGAGTCAGAGAAAGAGACACGAAACTCTTAGATTCTAAGGCTAAGAAAAAGGGAAAGGAAGAGGAGGCGGTTGAATGAAAGCAAGAGATCGGAATGGCTTTTTGACTCCAAGAAATAAGAAGTTAAAATCTTGAGACTTTTCAGCTGCCCTTTTCCTCAATTCATTTCAACCGGAGATTTGCCTCTTATTCTCTTTTACAGCACTTGGCTCTGCATGTTTTACAACTTAACTCAAGGAATACGACGAGGCATCAAGACGTGGCCTCGAGTGGTATCATGAGAAATAGAGCTCAATTTTCTGTCCCCTTTACTAACATGCATGTCCTTTTCTTGAAAAGAACAAGGACACGAGAGGGCTAATACAACAAGAGACATGTTTTATGACATCCAACAACAACAAAACAGGAGCCTCAAGACAGAAGGAAAGGTATTGATGATGATCGAGACGACAAGGACAAGAGGAGGGGATGACAAACATCGTGACAGAACCCAAGACAAGAGAGACTGAAACAAAGAAAGTAAACTTCTCAAGAAATTGGTGATGAGACCTTTCTCTTTGGAAGTCGTTCTCTTCGCTTGGATTCCTCCTCCGCCTCATTCTCTGAGACACCAGGTATACTTTAGACTTTTGTGACTCATTCTCATCTTCCATTCTAAGTCGTTTCGTTCCGTCTTCTTCACTTGTCTTTGGAGCTCAATTACCTTGCTCTTCCAATGTTTTTCTTTAAACATGTTTCCTATTCTACTCCAAGTTGTTGTTCTTAATCAGGCAAATGACATCCTCTCTCAAAAGCCGTAGAGCAGTCTCCAAAACTTAAATTACTTCGGGAGACAACAAGAAGAACAACAGCATCCTGTTTCTTCTTCATTCCATAGAATGGCTCTTGATTTCAAGAAAGTCAGGCTCCCGGTGTGTTTTCTTGTTTTCTTCTCAAGAAAGATTGTTGTTCTCTATCCTCACAGCTTCTTTCTCTTCAGGAGCAGTTAATACTGTTCCTGAAGAGGCGTAAAAGAAAATCAAACTTAAAAGACTGGGAATCTAGAGTCCAGGAGTCAAATACTTTAAGGAGTGGTTCAGCAAGACTTGTTGGCTCCTCGAGATGACCGAGACTTCCTCTTTTCAAACTCGAGGCATCAGCAGGATCCTAATCAACATCACAAGCAATGACTACCAGACAAACACACCTTGCACTTCATGTCAAGTTATATGGCAGGCGGACATCATCAAAAAAGAGGGAAAACAATTTTAGAGGAAGTGAATACGAGAAGAATTACAACGACTGATGAGGAGACTGACAAAGAGATGTGGACGATAATAAGGAAAGGAAATGATACTGTTTTAGTGTCTACACTCACGACTCCTTCAAATGACCTAAACAACTACTGGTTAAGGGAAACAACAGATGACCAGGAGGACATGCAGGAGACGTCTCTCTTTCTATTGCCTTTTTAATCATGGAATCTCGACAACAATAACATTCATTCAAATCCACTGACAATTACGTCCCTCTTGTTGTCATGAGAATTATGTCTCCTGTCTTGACGAGTCATACTCGTCCTGTAAATCTCTCGACAGGGATGATCAGAAGGAATAACAAATAAAGGACTTCTACTACAGGATTAACAAGAATGGAAATTAAAATGGATTCTCACACGAAAACAGGAGAAGAATGGCAGGCATTTGTCATTTTGAGGACAAGAGACATTGTCTAACTAACTCAACTTCACTTCTCATGAACTTTTACGAGGAAAACAGTTGCCTTAACAGTAACCATACCGTAGTTTCTGTGAATAAAGTGAAATGGAAGATGAATATCTAGACAAACATACACATCCTCCTCCAACTTAATTATCAAGAAGAGGGGATGTAATCGCTTATCATTTCCATTTATTCTCACTCACTTTCACACTCATTCCCTGCAAGAAATCTGAGCAGTATAATGGAAGCAAACAAGAAGAGAAAGATGATCATCATATGTCTAGAGAGAGAATGTCATGATGAAGATGAATGGGGTATTTTTAAGGCAACTGCGACATGAAAAAACTCTTGAGTGACATCAACGTTGCATTCATTAGGTTCTGTGATGTCGAGTTTCCTTCAAGGGATCTTGCTATCCATCTCGAGTACATGAGAGACTACTCAAGTATGAGTAAACACGACATGGAATGGAAACCATCCGTCAGGACAGTGTACTCACAATTACATCATACTATACATTTTTAACCACTACATGTCGTTTGAGGTTTATCAACAGGGGAGTAGATTGGAAAGCATGGGACATTCAATGTACAAGAAGTGGTATTTCACATACCTTTATGGTCACATGACGATATCGTCATCTTTCACATGACTTGGAAACGTTTGGTTTGCGAGCAGTTAGGTATCCAGGTATTTGTCTTGATCTGTCTTGTCCATTGGATTGTTGACATGGGATCCATTGAAGTAGAATGATATAAAAATGTCAGGTCAAGTCAAGAGATAAGATTGACGTCATAGTCAGTGTCAAAGAACCAGAAAAGAATAACAAGGAGTTGATCAAATTGTTTTCTTTATTTTCTCTTCGACAACAAGTTCAAGCAAAACAATTCCATTATTTTTCTTGTCATTAATTAGTGTTATCTTGTTCATTTATTCTTTGCTCCAACTACTGTTGTTGACTCGCCCTTATGATCTCAAGTTCGATGTCCTTGAACCCTTGGGTTCCTCTTAACTGGCATTCTATTCCGAGTGATATTGATGGTGTGCATTTGCATTTGTTCTGTGGAATGATATCCTCAAGTCATGTTAACATTCCTTGATTCATGTTATGCTGGTTTCGGTTTGTTCTCTCCAGACTTATTTTCCTGGTTCTTGTTCTGGATTCGATTTATGACCCCCAGTCATGGCTGATGACTTTATATCTCGAACCATACATTCATGGTTTTACTCAGTTTGGAAACAACGACGTGAGAATGATGATGAAGGACCTTCTCATGATCGAATTCCTAACATTTCCATCTCCAGACAGTTAGACAGTTAAGACATGAGATTTCCTACATTTTTCTTCCTGAACAAGAGAACATCTCAAGTCACATTGAAGTCATGATGCGAAGGAGGTCTCAAATGCACTTGTCTTGTGTATCTCGATTTCTTGTTTCGATTTCATCTTCAATACTTCTCTTCTTCGTTTATCATCTTTCAAGCCGTTTTCCAAGTCAAGAAAAAGGAGAGTGACAGTCATGACTCATGATTCTTTCAAGAGAATGAAGATGCAGTCACTTGCATGTCTCCAGTGTCATCTTCTCTTCAAAAGACGAGCATCTCTTGTTTCCTGATGATGCATCCCCTGTCATGCTTCTCTAGCTTTACTATCCATGTCTCACGAGTCGTTATCGTTGTATTCGATGTAGGACTTGTTCTTGTTGTTGGAATCATTTCTTTTTTATTTTTTTCTTGGAGAGACAGGGGTTCGAGGTTCTAGTACATCTTTCCTGACGTCTTGTTATTTTGAATCTTGTTTTCCTTACTTTGACTCCGTCTGCTTCCTCTCAATATTTTATTCTCATCGTTATTGTGTCATGAATAAGAGAAATGCAAACATTTTGATTTCCGTTTCCCTCCCTTCTCTTTGTCAAGGAAGGAACATCTTCATCCCCTCCTCCTCCTCGTCTACAAAGGAATCGACCCTGAAAAGAACTCGAGAGAACAGGTCTCAAGAGTCAGGCTCTGCTAATGCTTGGAACTCTTCTTGAAATCGTTAGGTCGATTCTGGAGGCGAAATCCAACTGCACTTGTCGTGATGATATCCTCCCCCCACTCCTTCAATTCTCTTGAGACAGATTGAATATGAAGATGAGAAAGAGAGAGAGAGAGAGAGAGAGAGAGAGAGTCTCTTAAGTTGAGAGGAAATTTCTTTCCTCTGATGACTTCATTGTTATATCAGGTCTAATGTGTTGTCTGATGTTGGTTTGAATGAATGTTGGGCACACAAGTTTATTCCTCATCTCAAATCCTTTCATTCCAGACAATAATAATAATACTCGAGTCGTGATTATAATTCCAGTCGAACAAAAGGGTGTAAGAAATGGGAGAAGAGAGTGCATTCATATCTTTAGAGGATCTAAATGGAGCCAAACAATTAGTTGTCCAAAGAATACTTTAGCATCTAAGATGACGTCGAAAATGATGCCTTCCAGTTCATGACACTATTCTCTCTTGAAAAGGGAGGCTCTTTTACTCTACATGTTAACACTGGCAAGTAATAAGATGCCTTGAATTAACTTTGCTCTGATGATGTTGATAAAGTCGAGTGAATTGAAAGCAAGAGAATCGATTAAGAAGTCTGTTCTTTTCATCGTCGTCTTCGAACATACAAGACAACAGTAGAAAAGAATGCAAAGAAGAAGACGAAGAAACCTTTGGTCTTGAATCACTTATTCAGCGAACAATGAAGTTAAGAAAAGGACAGATTGAATTGAGAGAATGAAGAACAAAATTCGGTGACGAAAAGGGATCTTAACTTGATTTGATTACTTGCATTCAGTGATTTCTTTTCTTTTCTCTTCCGTTTCCTTGAAGACTCCCTGGGAAGCCTTTCTCTTAACCCTTTAATGAGTTTCAAGGAATTTTCATGATTATTATTGTTGCAGGGAAACATTTCTCTCAAATAAAAAGGGTCACATTTTGGAGTAGAAGTGGTGACGAATTTGTCTCTGGCACACACATGCATTGCCTCATGACTGACAAATTTCAGACAAGTCTGTGTATGTCGTGCATGACTGTATTATTTGAACTCCCTCATCCTTTCATTCTATAAAATTCAATTCAATTTGAGTCCATTCCTCCCTCTCTTTATTTCCTTCTCTCCTTTTGATGAGTTCATGCCGGTAGCATAGTATACAGATGATGATGATGGAATGAGAGGGCAGGGAAGTGCAATTAATTTAATGTGTGTCTGCATGTTTTTATTTTGAATTCCTTTAAAGCTTTGCATCACGAGATGATGAGTTGTCTGTCTTTTTGCGACCCTTCTGTTATTGCCTTGAATACTCTTCCCTTATCTTTGTTTCTCTTTCGTTTCATTTTTCAAGGAAAAGAACAAAACGTCTCTCATTTTGTACAATTTTATCCTTTACTTTACTCCCAGTGTCAGTAGAGAATAAACAGACTGCAAAGACAAAAGTTGGAGTAGAGTAGTGACTGGAATTATAATCAGAAAAAGAGTGAAAAGGGGTTGAGTCAGAGAGTCAATCTGTGTTTGAAGACTCCAGAGACACCAAGAGATATAAAAGATGTCCAGTGACAGCAGCAGGCACTGCCACTACCACTGGACCACGACATGACAGTTGAAGAAGAACATAACTCGAGGCAGAGGAGCCGAGTTGTACGTGACTTGTGTTCTCCTTTTTCTTTTTTACTGGTATTGATCATAGTTGTTGTGTCCTTTTCCCGTGAAAATTGTTACATAGGATGGCATCTGTTATTGCAAAAAGTGTCACATGTAGTCGTAGTCGTGCAGGGAGAGTGTCATTTCAGTCCTGTCACACAAAAAGAAAGATTCCAATCTCTTGAAAGGAAAGAATCAGGCCTGGAATTTTTAATAATTTAGCGAGTATTTCCACCAACAAAAGAGTTGAGCATGAGATGAGAGAAGAGAAGAAAAAGAATATCTCGAGAGGAAGAGTACATTTTGGTACTAAAAAGATGTAAAACAACTCGAGGGGAAGGATAAACGTCATGAATCTTGATGTTGAGAGTTATGTACATGAAAACATTAGGCTAAGCTTGTACTTTCAAATGAAAGTGATGCAGGATAAAAGTGCTCTTCTTTAAAACCAACTCTAAAATTACACAGTCATTCAAGGACAGACATCGCCATCTCTTTGTCTAACAAACACAGTTCCAGTTCCAATTTTACATTAAATAGAGAAACAACTATTGACATAACTTTATTACAAGAACAAAGAGCATGAGTTGATTGAATCTTAAAACAAATGCAAGAAGTTTAAGAAGCTTTCTTACTCAAGAGATCTTTGTCTTCTTATTTTTGAGCCCGAAAGACCTCCGTGAACTTTTTAATTTCTCTCCATTTACTTCGTGCATCTCAAGACATTTATCATGTGATGCCTTGATTCCTCCAGGGATCCTGGAGATGTTATACCTGATGACACGACTTTATACAGAAGCAGTGTATCATTAACCAACTTCTTCTTAATTTTTGTTGTAACTGCTCTGGTTGATTGTATTCTTAATCCTTCTTGATATCCTTGATAATTATCTTCATTTTTCCTGACATGTCGACCTGACAACTTCAACCGTCATCTCTCGTGTCATCAGGTTCTTCCTTTATCTGACCACCGTCATCTTAACCTTCTTTGTATTCATCCCACGACTTATTTGAGTCATCAAGTTGTTTAAAAATCTGACAGAGAAAGACAGTTGATTTTTTTTGTCTCCGAAGTAGAGCTCACGAAGGTTATCCTTAGTTTCCTGTTTTGTTTCCTATTTTCTTTGATTTCATTACCTTCTATTCTATAGCATACTATCATTATCTTTATTGTTATTATACAGTCTCTTGTTGTCTGGATTGTCTTTTGTGTCATCTGTCTCTACTTCCTCTTAAAGTGCTCTTTTAGTTCCTCCCTAATTGACTCCCATCCTAATTATTATCTTCTCTTGTGTTGTTCATTCTTGTGGCCAAACTAAAGTTCACCAAAATTATACCTTTGACCTGTGTTGCTGAGTCTTTTAATCGCTCTCTTCTTGAGAGCAAATTTAAAATTTCATGACTTGACTCACTTAACATCTGCCCTGATAATGTCTTGTTGTATCATCATCGCAATCATCACTAGAGACATGAAAGAACAGAGCTTTCTCTTTCAAAACTTTTCAAAGGAGTCTACAACAACATTTCCTAGTCATCTACACATCCACTCATCTACTCATCCACTCATCCTGGCAGATGATTTTGATCCCCTGGAGGATCATTCTGTTTGGAAGGAATGAGTCTGCAAATTCAAAACAAGAATCAAGACATGATAATGATAATTAGTTTTTTCTTGGAATGATAAGCTAGTCGTTTCCTCGTAAATATTATGATTAGCTGAGTCGAGCTTTTGAATATCGGATCAGTTTTATCATAACAGAAGTGATGTTATTTTATCAAAGTGTTTTAGCATCAACACTTGACAGGTGATTAGACTATGATTGTTATTCTTCTCAAAAATGTAATGCCTGTCCAGTAACTTTACAGAGAATCAAACAATCAAGGAATCAAGCCGTTGATGATTCCCTTGTCTTTACAGTCAATATTTGTTAATAGAAATCATAAGGTTTTTTTAGCAAAAACAGCAGTATGTATGAATAGAATATTTATGTATGAATAGGAAGCATTTGTTGTGCTTCCGAAGGATTAGGAAAGCAAGAGGCATGTGATTCAAGACACAATCCATTCATTCATGTACGATCCATTCACAAAACAATAAGTGAATGATACAATAATTGCTTCAAGATGTGTCTGTCATTTCTGTTTTTGTTCTTTTCATGAACCAGATAAGTTTCCAAATCCTCCTCCCTCTCCATGTGTCACTTGCATTAACCATATAAAAATGCACAAGAAAAGTAGTTTATTACTTGATCAGGATGACTATATACTTGAATGATTCATTCAAGCAAACAAGAAAGAATACGATTGTTGTTCGTTACAAGAAAAGAAAAATGAAACATCACTGCTATAAATGGATCAAATGCTTTCTGTTTGGAAACAGGTATCCATCTTCCCATTCGATTAATATCTCGAGGTTGAAAGACTTGTTGGAGAAAAAGAAGAAAAACTACTGGAATCTTTTATTCCTTTTCTTGTCTTCCTGTCTAGCGAGACTGCCAAATGATTTTACATGAAAAAATAGTTTATCCTCGTCCTTGGATGTGATCACTGATCACAAGGATCCTCTTTCATCCGTCTTTAGATGAGGGATCATTCGGACGGAGGATGTAGTTGTATTTGAAATTCATTCATCTCTTGTCACTACAAAACACTTGTCCGCCTGAGAGATCACATGAGCTTTTGATTGTTCTCATCAATTCTTGAGTAACAAAATATGCAAGAATATCCTGAATAAAAAGGGGTTCGAGAGATAAAGTTAATGAAAAAGATAAGATGAATCTAAAAATATTGTCAACTTTTACTCATCACGTTCATCAGAAAAATGCATTCGTGTTCGTCATCATACATCTTTATTCCGTCGTAACATGTCAGGATACTCAACAAAACAACTCATTCTCAAGACCGATCTCTTCCAGGGCAGATGGGCTTCTTCCTGCCCTTCTCACTGGTCGTGCTCAGGATGTGTTGGCATCCACTCTGGGAACTTTCTTTTCCTCCCTCGACTCCTGTCTAGTCAATCGATCCCCTTGGAATGACCCTGAACTGGGGTCCTTTGCTCCGGACCCAAAGTACTGTGATGCCCGATGTCTCAGGAATGTCTTCTGTTGTTCTCCTGAGAAACCAGATGACTTGGGGGTCCAATTCCTCTTCTCTTCCTCGATTGATCCGATGACCACTAAAGTTATGAAATATGGAGACGATGAGTCGAGGAAGTTGTTTCTCAACTCAAATAGAACAGTAGTATTCATAGTCCATGGGTTCTTAAACCATTACTCATACGAGACCATGTGGAACCAGACAAGGGATGGATACCTGGCTCGAGGATCCGATGTCGTGCTCGTTGACTGGAGTCGAGGAAATAGACTTTACATTCAGTCGATGGCAAATGTTAGAGTAGTCGGTGCCCTAACAGGGCAACTGATTGACTTCCTAGACATACCATCGAGAACTCTTTGTGTCGGGTTCTCTCTCGGCAGCCATGTCTGTGGAGAAGCAGGAAGTTGGTTGAAAAGGAAGAGGGCATCTTTAGTCCCTGTCTTGAGTAGATGTCATGGAATAGATCCTGCAGGACCAGGATTCGATGGCTGTTCTGATGACATTAGATTGGACACCTCCGACTGTGGTGTCGTAACAGTGATCCACTCCAGTCAGTTCGTCGAGATGCTCGGGTTCGGAACCCGATTCAAGTCAGGTCACTGTGACTTCTGGATGAACGACGGGAGACATCAACCTGACTGTTCAAAGAACCCTCCCTTCTCAAGGATCGTCAGGGACACCATCTGGGGAAACATGGGCAGGGTTGGTGAAACACTCGAGAATGCAGTGGGCTGTTCTCACGTCCGAGGAATGAAGTACTACATATCTGCTCTGTTTGGGTTCTGCAACTTCCTTGGAGTAGAGAGCAAGTGTGGAGGAGGAAAGAAGTGTTTGGCCATACAAGACAAGAGACTGCCCAAGAAAATGAGTTTCACTCCTGCAAGTGATCTCTGTGAACGGGATGCAAACATAGACTATTGGGTTGAGACTACTGGACATGAGCCCTTCTGTTTAGACAAAAGGAAGAAGCTTGTAATCAAGTGATTTCATTCATTAAAACTGATGCTGATGTCAAGGATGTGCGTTTACAATGAATTAATGTGGCAGTTAATTAATGTGGCAGTTAACTAATGTGGCAGTCAATTGATTTAGCAGTTAATGTACATCTCAAACAAACTTGGTCTGCCTTTGGATCTTATTCATGTCAAGTAGCTTCCTGTCTCGACCAGACCTTGGAGTAGTTTCTTGAGTTGAAAACAGATCTCTTCCTCCTCTAAAGGCAATGGTCTTGTCCGACATATACTTTGATGCCAACTGTTTGATGTACACCGTTTCGGGTCCAGGACTACCTTTCCTGTAGTAGTCTTTGGTAGAAGGGGTTGAAGGAGGAGACATGGTTAGGTGGGGTCTGCTTCGTCTTCCATGGAATGACTCGTCCTCACTCTGTCTCAAGAGAATGTCGTCGATGTTGCGACTCATGTTTCGATAAAAAGTGTCCTCTGACTCAACGACCTTCCTTCCTGTCTCAACCACATCAGAGACATCTTCGTCCTCTTGAAGTCTCAGAGTAGTTGTGATGGTGCTCTTCTTCCTTCTCTGTTGGACAATAGACTTGATTCTGGTGGAGGGAGAGGTCATGGGAGAAGAAGAGGAGCATGAAAGTGGAGGTGTCTCTAACCTCGGACTTGATTGTTTGCAACGACAGTTATTGGTGACGACTGTTGGAGACGAGTTCATGGTAAGTAACCTCTCGATCTGTTTCGAGATCTCTTGGAGTTGATGGTCATGTTTCTCCAGCAGTTGACACATTCTCGAGACCTCTGCACTTGGTTTCTCTTCCACAACCATCTCCTTGTGTACCTGGTGATCTCTAGTGACTGGCAAGTTGTTGTTGGTGACCCTGAGGGGTTGTTTGGATCTTTGTTTTGATGCAGAGACAGTGGGAGGAGTGAGTGGTTTCCATGACGTCTTGGGTTGTTGTTGTCTCGAAGCAGGGTAGACAGTATTGAATCTCTTGGCTAAGTTGATCGGTGTTCCAGTGTTGTATTCAAGTCTGTTGTAGTTGTTGTCTCCGAATTCCTGGGAAACAAGTAAAGAAGGATCGGGTATGGTTGGTCTGGTACAGACAACTCTTGGTGGTTCAGGCACAGGAATCGGTTGCATCATCATCGGACGATGCATGTCTATCGAATTAAGAATCAGTAGACAAGTAATGAGTAATAATAACTGATAACTAATAACCAATAAAACAAATAAAACCGAAGAAGAGGAAGAAGTCTCTCCTTGACCTGTTAAGGCGGGATCCTTTTCAAACTCGCGCTCTTCGTGTCTCTCCCTCTCTATCCCTAGCTTTCTTTACCCGACACTTGTCTCTCATACTCCACCCGGTTCTCCGTCGGAGCAGTCTCTTCGGAGCAGTTCGCTCTTCTCTTCCGCCATTTTTCTTGTTTTCAGGACTAAAGAGAGCAAGTCAACTCAAAGTCAATGCACTTGTCTTGCCAGGTTGTCTTGTCCCCTGTTTTGTTGATAAGGATTCCGGAGATGAATTGCAATCCCACTTGAATTCATTTCATTATATTATTATTATATTTCACTTGACTTTACTTGGGACTTTTTCTTCTCTTCCACATCATTCTTCTCATGCATCTTGACCAACCCTTGAGATCAAGGTGAGTACAGTAAAGTCCTCTCATGTTTACAAGTGCATTTCAGGGGAAACCTCTTGATCATAACCATAATAGTAATAGCTTTATGCCTCATGATAAGTAGTGTAGGATGAAGTGTCAAGTGTGTCTTGTGGTTCATGATCAGGGTACAAGTACTTGTGATATAAAAGTCGTGATTTGTTTGACTTGAGAGTAAGGATCACAAGGGACTTGAGTTTAGTTTAGAAAGACTTACTCTTTGATACCGAGAGAGATCAAGTAGACCAAGATGTTGATCCCAAGACTTGCAACCTACTACTGCCCTCAAATAAGAACTGCTGCCACGACGGCCACTGCCACTTCAAGACTACAATCCAAGAAGAAACTTAGTTCCGCCGAAGTCTATGCCAGAGAAGACAAGTTTGGTGCCCATAACTACCATCCTCTTCCTGTTGCCATCGAGAGGGCCAGTGGGGTCTTTGTATGGGATGTCGAGGGCAGGAGATACTATGACTATCTCTCTGCCTACTCCGCAGTCAACCAGGGACACTGCCATCCAAAGATTGTCTCTGCATTGAAGGCTCAGGCAGACAAGGTTACTCTGACTTCGAGGGCCTTTTACAACACTTGTCTTGGAGAGTATGAGGAGTACATCACCAAGTTGTTTGATTATGATAGAGTTCTCCCCATGAATACTGGAGTAGAAGCAGGAGAAACGGCCTGCAAGTTGGCCAGGAGATGGGGATACGACGTCAAGAAAGTCCCTGACAATGAAGCCAAGATAGTTTTTGCCGAAGGAAACTTCTGGGGAAGAACCATGTCTGCCATCTCCTCTTCCACTGATCCCTCTTCATATGCCCGGTTCGGTCCCTTCATGAGAGGATTCGAGTTGGTTCCCTATGATGACCTGCCTGCATTGGAACACAAGTTCTCTAGTGACCCCAACATTGTTGCCTTCATGGTTGAGCCCATTCAAGGAGAAGCAGGAGTTGTCATCCCTCAGGATGGATACCTAAGGGGTGTACGAGATCTCTGCACTAAATACAATGTCCTTTGGATCGCAGATGAGGTTCAAACAGGGCTGGGAAGAACAGGCAAATGGTTGGCATGTGATCACGAGAATGTCAGACCTGACATGGTCTGTCTTGGTAAAGCTCTCTCAGGAGGAGTTTACCCAGTGTCTGCTGTTCTCGCAGATGACGACATTATGCTCAACATTAAGGCCGGGGAACATCGATCTA
>Ga0157374_10001830_pt1 | contig 17918 bp, 17 predicted proteins | sample M25metaG_FD_115308 | JGI IMG/M metagenome (GOLD analysis project Ga0157374, IMG submission 115308) | Miscanthus rhizosphere microbial communities from Kellogg Biological Station, Michigan, USA - M2-5 metaG | ecosystem: Host-associated > Plants > Roots > Rhizosphere > Soil | place: USA: Michigan...
AAGCGCTAAGCGCCTAAAAATGTAGTCAGTAATCGACGTGGCGGTCCGGATATCCTCATCATCGGTAATACCGGCCGGTGCAAAGCTGCTGCTCATGAGTGTGCGTACATAACTCTTAAGCGGTACGCCGTATTGCAAGCCATGACTCACTGAAATGGCAAACGAATCCATTAGACCACTCAATGTAGATCCCTGTTTTGAAACTCGGACGAACAACTCGCCAGGAGTACCATCTTCATACTCGCTTACGGTGAAGAAACCGGCGAGGTCAGCGATACGGAACTTGTACGTTTTTCCGTTACGGCGGCGAGGCAACATACGGCGCACTGCACCCTTAACGATAATTTTGTCGTTAACAGGAGTTTCTGTAGTCGCAGGCACAACGGTCGACACTTCAGCCTTTGCATCAGCCTCCTTTTTCTCTTCGGTTTCTTTCTTTTTACCCGAAAGTGGTTGCGCGACCTTACAGTTATCGCGATAAATTGCGATCGCCTTTAGCCCCATATGCCACGCGTCGATGTGAAGTTGCTCTACATCTTCAACGGTGGCTTCTTCAGGCATGTTCACCGTTTTACTAATTGCCCCGGAGATGAACGGCTGTACAGCTGACATCATTTTGACATGGCCGAGGTAGTGAATAGAGTTCTCGCCCACCGCACAGGCAAATACATCTTGATGTTTCGGCTTAAGGTGTGGGGCACCCGTAGCCGAACCGTTTTCAAAAATGTAACCAACAATTTCATCAACTTGCGCCTTAGGGTAGCCCAATGTCTTGAGCGCACGTGGCACGGTTTGGTTTACAATTGCCATCGAGCCACCACCAACCAAGTTCTTGTGTTTTACAAGGCTAAAATCAGGTTCAATACCAGTAGTATCGCAGTCCATCATAAGACCTATAGTGCCGGTCGGTGCAAGTACACTGGCCTGCGAGTTACGCACGCCGTACATTTCGCCCAGTTCGACAGCTTCATCCCAAGCGGCAGCGGCAGCGCTCAGGAGATCTTCTGAAACAAAGCTGGCATCAATATGCGAAACCGCACCGCGGTGCATTCGGAGCACGTTAAGCATACACTCACTATCTTTATGGAAGCCGGCAAATGGACCAACACGCTGGGCAATTTTGGCACTGGTAGCATATGCATGACCGGTCATACGCGCAGTTATGGCCGCTGCTTGGGCGCGACCTTCAGCAGAGTCATACGGTAAGCCTTGAGCCATCAACAACGCACCAAGGTTTGCATACCCCAAACCAAGCTCACGGTAGGCGCGGGCATTTTTTCCAATACCTTCGGTTGGATATTCACTGTAGCCAACTAAAATCTCTTGGGCAGTAAAGACAAGTTCGACAGTATGCTTAAATGCTTCGATATCGAAGGTGTTGTCCTGTCGCAAGTATTTAAGCAGGTTGATAGAGGCTAAGTTACACGCTGAGTTATCGAGGTGCATGTATTCGGAACAAGGGTTGCTACCGTTTATACGGCCCGCGTTTGGCGTAGTATGCCATCGGTTAATAGTGGTGTCGAACTGCATGCCTGGGTCAGCGCATGCCCATGCTGCAACGGAAATTTCGTGGAACAAGTCACGAGCTTTCACGGTCTCAATAACTTTACCGGTTGTCACCGCTTTGAGATCCCATTTTGCATCACTTAGAACCGCTTTCATGAATTCATCAGTTACGCGAACAGAATTGTTGGCGTTCTGGTATTGCACAGAAACAATGTCCGCACCATCGAGGCTCATATCGAAGCCAGCATCGCGAAGCGCGCGAATTTTGTCTTCCTCACGTTTTTTGGAATTAATAAATGCGTACACGTCAGGGTGATCGGCGTTCAAAATGACCATCTGTGCAGCACGGCGAGTCTTGCCGCCACTCTTAATAGCGCCGGCTACAGAGTCAGCACCACGCATAAAGCTGAGTGGACCGGAAGCATGCCCAGCGCTCTTGCGCAGGCGTTCTTTAGACGAGCGGATTTCGCTAACGTTAAGGCCAGCACCAGAACCACCCTTAAAGATCATCCCCTCTTCTTTGTACCAATTTAAGATAGACTCCATGGTATCTTCAACCTTAAGGATAAAGCAGGCGCTGGCCTGCTGGGCGCGCTCTGGGGCACCTATGTTAAACCACACCGGTGAGTTGAATGCCGCGCGCTGTGTTGCCAGAATATATTTAAGTTCTTCGGTAAAAGTCGTCGCCTCTGCTTGGTCTTCAAAGTAACCCTCTTGAAGGCCCTGGCGCGTTATCGTGTCAACAACGCGGTCAATAAGATGCTTAAGCGAACTCTCACGCTCTGAAGCACCCGGCGTGCCACAAAAATATTTTTGCGCGACAATATTTATTGCGTTTAAGGACCACCCCTCCGGAAAGTCTACACCTTTCTGCTCAAAAACAGGTTTCTTGGTAGCAGGATTTACAATAATTGCGTCCTGTGAAACCCATTTAAGCTGGTCGTACGCCTCTGTTTTTGGCTGCGTAAAACGGCGGCTCAAACCGAGGCTAGTTGTTTGTCCCATAGTTTCCCCCACTTATCGTCCGGCCACCTAAACCGAACGTCTCTCTTTGTAATTTTTATATATTTGTTTAGAGTTCGCGAGCATCACCCATGCCGCCAGCTCCACACGGGCCTCGTCTAAGGCGCGTGGGCAACTGGCGTCAGTTTATATCTCGATAGAATCCTGATTGAGTTCGCGAATTGCCGAAAGTTCCTGTTCGAAACCAGCGATATCCTTAAAGCGTCGATATACGCTTGCGAAACGCACATATGCGACTTCGTTAAGGGGCGCTAAGCGCTCCATTACAAGTTCGCCAATTTTATTTGACAGTACTTCAGAATCACCACACGCATATAGCTGATGCACGACGTCCGACACGAGCCTCTCAAGCTGCATATTTGTTACGGGCGTCTTCTCGCATGCCCTATACAACCCACCCAAAAGTTTTTCACGGCTGAACAGCTCGCGCACACCTCCGTTTTTGACGACGATAAGTTGAGGTCGCTCCAAACGCTCATATGTCGTAAACCGGTATCCGCATTCCAGGCGAGCCCTTCGACGACGTATAGCTTCGTTATCGGCAGCATCCCGTGATTCGATTACCTTAGTGTCGTCATTTTGACATTGGCCACACTTCACGTGCATGTCCCTTTCTTTTCGATAATATATGATTTAATGAACCCATCCCCATATATAGCGGTTGTGTTTATAATAATAACTCTATTTATGGTGCAGTGGCAAACAAAATCGGTTGTATTATTTAGTACACGACGGGCCAGTTCTAATTAGTTTTATCTTCCTTACGACGCTTAGCGAGGCGACGCCAAAATGCCGGTTCTCCATCAGCATCAGCTTGCATTAAGGGCGGCGAATCCACGTCAGACATATGACGCGGTATTTCTTCCTGATGATGCTGATTATCATCAATTGGGTCTTCGATTGTCCAGATGTTAGGCATAGTAGCATCAGAAGTAAAGTCAGTTGCCGCTTTGGCATGCTCATCAAGGTCAACATCAACCGGCCTAAGGTCTTCGTCATCCATATCAGCTGTTACAGGTGCTAATGAAGGCATGTGCGCTTGGTCAAGTAGTTCCGGACTTACCGTTGAATTTTGTGCGCCAGCGGTTTCGCCGGCACGGTTATTATAATATGCTGCTTCAAAACCAGCAGCTACAACGGTAATAATAATTTCATCAGTTAGCTTATCGTCGATAGTCGCACCAAAAATAATATTGGCTTCAGAGTCGGCGGCGGACGTTATGGTCTCGGCGGCAGAGTTAATCTCATGCATTGAAAGATCGTTACCACCGATAACGTTAAAGAGAATGCCGCGTGCACCATCAATTGATACTTCAAGCAGCGGCGATTCAATCGCCTGTTGTGCGGCAAGTACAGCACGGTTTTCGCCGCTCGCGCGACCAATACCCATAAGTGCCGAACCAGCGTTTGACATAACAGCTTTAACGTCGGCAAAGTCGAGGTTAATTAGGCCGTGTACGGTGATAAGGTCAGAAATACCTTGCACGCCTTGACGCAAAACATCGTCGGCCAACTTAAACGCCTCAATTAGCGGCGTTTGACGGTCGATAGTCTGGAGTAAGCGGTCGTTCGGCACTGTGATAAGTGTATCCACTGCCGAACGCAAGTTCTCTATCGCAATTTCGGCATTCCGACGGCGTTTTTCACCTTCAAAAGCGAATGGCTTCGTTGCACAACCAACCACTAAAATACCCATTTCTTTAGCGAGCGAGGCAACAATATGGGCAGCGCCACTGCCCGTACCGCCGCCGGCACCAAGCGTTACGAAAATCATGTCGGCACCAGCGAGCGCCTTTTTAATTTCTTCCGCTGATTCTTGGGCAGCTTTTTCGCCTACACTTGGATCCGCTCCGGCACCTAAACCACGAGTCGCATCTTTGCCAATATGAATTTTTGTTTGAGCTTTAGAGTGGAAGAGGGCTTGCGCATCGGTATTAATAGCAATAAACTCGACACCCTCAACACCGGCATCGACCATACTGTTTACAGCAGCACCGCCGGCGCCACCAACACCTACGACTTTAATTTTTGCAATAGTTTCGATAGCTGGTTCAACTTGAGGCATGATATATGATTACCCTCTCTTCATTCTTCTAAGTATACAAAGCAGTATAGACGATCATGCGCAACAGTTCAATAAATTTGATCAGAACATTACGCTATATTTTATTAAAAATTACAAATGTACACAAATAGTTAACGCTTTATCTTTTTGAATAAAGAATCAACAAAATTTAGTGCTCGGGTACCGGTTGTGGCACCTGGAGATGTGTTCACTTCCGGCATGAGCAACATATCGAGTAGCATCAAGCCTACGGCAGACGCATAAGCCGGGTCTGCAACCGTATCCACCAGGCCACTCACACCATGCAGAGCTCCAATTCGAGCCGCTAACTGCATTTTTTCTTTAGCAAAATCAGCAATGCCCGGCATTTTTGCAGTACCGCCCACAAGCACAACCCCACCTTGTAGTTTATGAGCACGATGAATCCTGGCCAACTCTTTATTCACAACTTCAAATAGCTCATCGACGCGCGCCTCAGTTATAAGCGCAATATCTTCAGATTTAAATATGTGCTCGTGGTCGTTCATTTTGATACGAATGTCACGGGTGATCTTCTGGGGAATCAAACTTGCGAATCGCACTTTTACGGCTTCGGCCACATCTAAGTCCGTTTTAAGCCCAATTGCAAGGTCGTTTGTAATATGCATGCCGCCGATTGGCAGCACCGCTACGTGCTGCACTTCGCCGTCTTCGATTACGACAAGATTTGTCGTGCCAGCGCCAATGTCTAAAAGTACCGTACCGGCTTCTTTTTGCTGTCTTGTAAGTACAGCCTCAGCAGCAGCACGACTTGAAAGTGTGCGATTATGAATGACTACCTGCGCTTTTTCTAGAGCCATATCCAAGTTGCGTAAGTTAGGTGTAGCGGCAGATACAATATGTGTGTCAACTTCCAGGCGCACGCCCCTCATGCCTACGGGATCTTTAATATTGTCTTGGCCGTCCAGACGATAATTCTTAGCAAATACTTGTATAATTTCACGATTCGGCGGAAGTTGTACAATTGTTGCGGCTTCTTCGACACGATATCGATCTTCAGGAGTAATTTCGCGGTTTGCGGCGCTAATTGCTATAACGCCTTTTGAATTTAGGCCGCTTACGTGAATACCGTTGACATTCACAGTCGCACCATTAATCCGTACACCAGAAAGTCTTTCGGCCTCTGTAATAGCCTGCACTATGGCTTCTGCTGTATCGTCAATGTGTACAACGATACCTTTACGCATGCCTACGTTTGGAGCGCTACCGTGACCGATAACCGAGACTTTCCCAGGGCTAGCAGCATCAACCATGCCAATAACACACCTAACGGTACTCGTGCCAATATCGAGGCCTATGTATTGCAAAGAAGCGGCTGGACCGTGCATATGCAGGCAGTATACCGCTTATTGTTATACCAAGGCAAGTGAAACTTTAGCCCACTACTGTGTAGATTCTTTAGGCTTGCGTAATAATCTCACAGCCTGTAGATGTTACTACAACAGTGTGCTCAAATTGCGCCGACCAGCTTGCATCAACAGTTAGGAGAGTCCAGCCATCTCTTGCTTGATATATATCTGTGCTACCGAGTGTTGTAATAGGTTCAACTGCTATGGTCATACCCTCTTGAAGCACCGCTCCACGGCCAGCTTTACCATAGTTCGGTATCTCCGGATCCTCATGAAGTTCATAACCGACTCCATGCCCAACCAGTTCTCTCACGATGCCCAAACGATATTTTTTAAGCGTCCGCTCGATAGCATCAGAAATGTCGCCTACATGACGGCCGGCCTTTACAAGCGAAAGCCCGTCATATAACGCTCGCTCGGTGCCTTCAAGCAGACGCTTGGTATCAGGTGTCAGTGCATTATCTATACAGACAGATATACCACCATCGGTAATCATTCCTTTATATTTAACACCAAAATCAAAATTTACAACATCGCCCGCGCGAAAAGGTATACTATTTGGATACTGTGCTGTACTTGGTTATTTACAGATATACAAATAGCATCTGGGTAGCCTTCAAAACCCAAGAAAGCCGACTGGCCGCCCAATATTTTAAGCTCCTTTGCCGCGAGCATCGCCATATCTTTGGGCGTCATGCCAACTGTAGCTTTTTTACGCATTAACTGTAAAACAAGAGCCAGCATCCTGCCGCCTTCTCGCATTGCGTCTATTTCCTGAGGGGTTTTGACAGTCATCATCGCTTTATGATGCACGGATTTTTACTAACCGTCAATGCACTTTAAAATAGCGTCATGGACCGCGCGAGGTTCTTGCGCCGCATCAATGGTACAGATCTGAATATTTTCGCTTTTGAAATAATCAAGGATAGGTAGTGTGACTGTACGGTATTCTTTAAAACGCTTGGTGATGGCTTCTTCAGTATCGTCTTGGCGACCGCGCGCAGTTAACCGCTTACGCACCACGTCCTCAGAGGCATCGAGATTGATAATAGCTGTTAATTCAAAGCGATTTTTATGCACTTGCTCTAATAGCCAATCCGTTTGCAGAATAGTCCGAGGGAAGCCATCAAGTACAAATTCTTGAGTAGGGTCGATGAGTTCGAAGACTTTATCAAGAATAGTTACCATCTCGTCATCGCTGAGAAGCTTACCTTGTAGCATTTCGTGACGGCGTTTACCTGTAACAAGCACGCGAAGAATCTCGCCTGTCGAGATCCAGGCGTAGCCATGTTCGTCAGCAAGGATCTTGCCCTGCATGCTTTTACCAGCACCTGCCACCCCGGTTAAAATTATCATTTAATACTTAACCTTTCTCTCACCATACTTGCAATGCGTGTGCCATTAGCACGGCCTTCGGTGTCACCCTTTACTTTAGCAATTACTTTACCCATTGCCTGCATAGAGGAGTTGTCAGCCTCAGCAATAACCTTATCAATAACCTGTTGCAGCTCTTCGTCGGTAAGCTGTTCGGGCAGATACGCCTCTATAAGTGCTTTTTCAACTAGCTCTTTTTTGGCAGCCTCTACATTACCGCCTTTTTCGAAAAACTCAGCACTTTCTTGACGTTTCTTGGTCTCTTTTGCGAATAAGCTTAATATTTCAGGGTCCGCTAACCTCTCTTCTCTCTTACCTTCAGCAACCTCAGCATACAGTATGACACTTTTAAGACCGCGCAATGTTGTTGCGCGGTCTTTGTCACCTGATAGCAAGGCAGCCTTTAGATCTTGGTCTAATTGCTGCTTTAACATATGAACTAGCGTTGGCCTAATTTAATCTTCTTTAGCTTAAGAGCTTTACGCTGAGTACGAATAATGGCCTTAGCGCGACGCTCACGTTTGCTAATCGGTTTCTCGAAGTACTGGGCCTGTTTCACAGTTGTGACAGTACCGGCCTGTTGTACTTTACGATTAAAACGACGAAGCAAGTTCTCTAGTGATTCTTTTGAGTCTTTACGTGTAACCTGTATCATTTCGTTTCTATTCTACTTTAACAGAGAGAGTTTTGCAAGTGCTAAACGATCTGTTTCTTTTGAGTTGCCCTTTGAGACTTCAAAACAATGCTTTGAAGTTCTTTAAAAATAGGGAACTGCTTATTAGTGTGATAAATTTTAGTGTTGCCTTGCTTCTCAGAAATAAGAAAGCCAACATTTTCTAAGCGCTTTAATTCACGCTGAATATTACCAGCGTCTTCTTTAATGAGCTTAGCCAAACCACGGACATGTGTCTTGAAGTCTTGATACTTAGCATAAATTACAATGATTTTGCGGCGAACTCGTGAGGTTATAAATACATCTAACATACAATCTTCGGTCTTTTATTGTTATAAAAGCAACATAACAAATTTTCGAGTCTCCTGTATAGCGCTCTACACAACTTGGTACAACTATATATTTTAAACTAACAACGCCCTATAATGCAAGTCATGGTTTATCTAGAAGTGGCGGTTGCCGATAATTCCTACCATGGCACAGGGGTTTTAACCTACCATACCGAAGTTACCGTTCGTAAGGGCGAGCTTGTTTTTGTGCAACTCAAAAGCAAGATAGTACCAGGGGTTGTCACAAAAATTGTGCAAAAACCCCTTTTTAAGACTCGTCCCGCCACAATATTGCCGAGTTCACTCACTCTACCCGCACACCTTATAGATCTTATACTTTGGATGCAATATTATTACGCCGCGCCGCTTGGTTCTGTAGCACAACTGTTCATACCCAAAAAGATTGACCTTACTGCCGACGATTCACAAACACCTCAAGCGCCCACACTAGACCTTCCTTTTTTAACAGATGATCAAAGGCGCGCAATTACCCAAATTGAAAAATATGGCTCAGGAGTTAGCATACTTCATGGTGATACCGGTACAGGAAAAACACGGATATACATAGAGCTCGTGGCAAAAACGGTTCACAACGGTAAATCTGCAATCATTCTGACACCAGAGATTGGTCTGACATCTCAACTTAGTGAAAGTTTGCGGGCAGTATTCGGCAGACAGGTTATTGTACTTCACTCTCGGCTTAGTGAAACCTCACGAAAAAAAATATGGATGCGCATACTTTCTAGCTCCGATCCGCTTGTGATTATAGGCGCACGCTCCGCATTGTTTAGCCCTTTAAAAAATTTAGGCCTCATCGTCGTTGACGAGGTGCATGAAACCGCTTATAAACAAGACAACTCTCCTCGTTACTACACGCCTCATGTTGCAAGTAAGCTTGGGTCTCTCCTAGATATTCCTGTTGGATTGGGCTCTGCCACTCCCCCGATAGCCGATTACTTCTTTGCGGAACAAAAAGGGCGGCCCATAATACGGATGACACAGACTGCAAAAAGCAGCAGCAATACTGAGACTAGCGTCACCATTACAGACCTCCGTAATCATACAAACTTTACTAAAAGTCCTGTTCTATCTGACAAGCTTATTGAACAAATAAAGTACGCAAAAGCAAATGGCACACAATCTCTTCTCTTCTTGAATCGACGAGGTACGGCACGAATTATTCTTTGCGATGTTTGCGGATGGCAAGCGAACTGTCCTCACTGCGATATACCAGTCGTGTATCACAGTGATACTCACACAATCCGTTGTCACAGTTGCAACTACAGCAACACTCCACCAGTTAACTGTACTAAGTGTTACAACGACTCTATTCTTTTCAAAAGCGCCGGCACAAAGGCCATTTATAACGAGGCTAAGAAGTTATTCCCCGGCTACTCTATCATGCGCTTCGATAACGACAACAAGAAAGAAGAGCGATTTGAACAACATTACAATAAAATTCGCGAGGGTAAAGTCGACATAATCATCGGTACTCAAACTATAGCCAAGGGCCTCGATTTGCCAAGATTAAGCACAGTCGGCATTGTAGTGGCAGATACGACACTCTTCGTACCTGACTTCAGCGCACATGAACGAACCTACCAGCTTTTAAATCAGGTCGCAGGCCGAGTCGGCAGAGGCCATGTTTCGGGTACAGTTTTTGTACAAACCTACGATCCTGGTAATCGCTTAATAAAGATAGCGCTTGGTAAAGACTGGCAAGCATTTTATTCTACAGAGCTCGACGAGCGAAGACAGTTTCTCTTCCAACCGTACTGCTATATGTTGAAATTATGGTGTCGGCGAGCGACACAAAAAAGCGCCCAAGAAGCAGCCGAAAACCTGGCGGATTTATTAAAGCACCATAAGGGCGTTGTTGTAGAAGGGCCTGCACAGGCATACCACGAAAAAATCAATAAAAGCTACCAATGGCAGATCATTCTTAAGTCTAAGCAGCGGAACAAGCTCATCGATATAGCAAATACGTTGCCTCCAAATTGGAATTTTGACCTTGACCCAGTTAACCTGCTATAAAAAACCACAATTTTACGATATACTACATCGGTAATGACAAAAAACGATATTATTTCACTGCCTAACCCACACCTTCGCCAGCGCTCTCAAAAAGTTGGCGTTGTAGATGAATCAATAAAAAAACTTATTCAAGACATGAAGAATGCAACGATTGACTGGGAAAATAGCCGTGAACACGAGGTTGGTGTTGCGCTCGCCGCGGTGCAAGTAGATAAAATGCTGCGCATTATAGTTATTCGTAATGACTTTGATAATAAAGACGATCATACGTTTAGTGTCTTTATTAACCCGGTTATTACAAAATACGAAGGAAATATTGTCGAAGACTACGAAGGATGCCTAAGTGTACCAAATGTATACGGCAAGGTTCCTCGCCATAGTAAAGTACGTATTAAGGCTCTTGATGATGATGGTAAGGAATTTCGAGTTACTGTTGCAGATTTCCTTGCTCGTGTATTTCAGCACGAGGTCGACCACACAAATGGCATTGTATTTATAGACATAATTAAAGATGACTCTAAAGCTTTCTTTAAGCTACGATCAGATGGTCACCTTGAGGCACTCGATTATGAAAAAGATGTCCGAAACAATTCTATTCTTTTGTAGCGGACCAGTTGCTGCCAAAAGTTTGGAGTTACTTAGCACAAGCTTTAATGTTGAAGCAGTTGTAACTAAACCTCGCCTGTCTCACCACAAGGGAACGGTGCCTGTAATAGAAACTGCCGAAAAACTTGGGCTCAAGATATATACGGCAGTGAACAAGAAATCTTTGGACACTCTTATAGAAGAAGCCCAGTTTCAAAGTAAAGTCGGGGTGCTTATAGATTTTGGCATTATCGTGTCTCAAGAGGTTATAGACTCATTCGAAAAAGGAATCGTTAATAGCCATTTTTCTCTTCTGCCCGAGTGGCGCGGAGCAGATCCTATAACATTCTCTATCTTAAGTGGTCAGCCTGCGACCGGGGTTTCGTTGATGCTTCTAACAGCAGGTATGGACGAGGGGCCAATTTTAGGTTACGGCCAGTATATGCTGTCTCCAAGCATAACTGCTCCCAAGCTTACCGAAGACCTGATAGACCTGAGTAACGGCTTACTCTGCGAACTATTACCACTGTATTGTGAAGGCAAAATTAGCCCGACACCACAAAACGACACTATAAAACCTACTTATTCGCGTAAGCTCACAAAAGACGATTCAATTCTCGATTGGAGTAAGCCTGCCGAACAAATTGAACGTGAGATTAGAGCTTTTTTGGAATGGCCACGGTCACGCTGCATTATCGGAAAGCTTGAAGTACTAATTACATCAGCTCATGTTATTGCGGCAAATGGTAGGCCGGGACAGTTTGCAAAGCTCAACAAGCAGCTCATTGCCTATTGTGGCAGTAAGGCGTTGGCTATCGACACTCTACGGTTAGCTGGCAAAAAAGAAATGACCGGCCAAGCATTTTTGGCCGGTCACAAACACCTACTAAACAGCTAATTCTTTATGCAGCTTGATCATATTGATCTTGCGTTGGTGCCTGAGGCGGGTAGGCTGGCTGGCCCGGCTGGGGCTGTTGGTATTGCTGCGGCATTTGAGGTGGCATAGGCGCAGGAGCCGGATAGCTCATAGGCTGGTGCTGTGGGGGATATACAGCCGGTTGTGGCGATTGAGGCAGGGTTTGGGGTTGTTGTTGCGATGATGCGGGCTGTTGGTACATTGCCGGATCAAACTGTGCTGACTGAGGCATAGGTGGCTGTTGGTATTGCGATTGGATTGGAGCTTGCATCGATTGTTGGGGCTGTTGGTATTGCTGCGAATCTTGGGGTATAGCGGCTGGCTGGCTAACGCTTGCAAGAATTTGCGGTGCAGCTTGACGTACCTCATTTTTCAACCTTTCAAACTCACTTGCGACAACATCTTTGTAGTTCGGAAAGTTCGTCTCTAGCCAATGTAACGCACCGGCTTCGTCATTGTTATTTATAAAGCCCTCAAACTCGTCAAGCTGGGCATCTGTCATTTGTTGTGCCAAGGTAGTACCTACGCGCATCTCAAGCGTTTCATAAATATGCCTAAGAAGATTCCTCTTTTCTTCTACGGGTAAGGCATGGAGGTCAAGCTCAGCAAGTAAATTGTCATCAAGTTTGATCATTTTAGATCCTCCTCTCACTTAATCTTAGCACTTTTATAGTCAGAACTACAATGTACGCTGCACAGTTGAGCGAGTAAAGCACTCGATATGATCGCCTTCTTGCAGTTCAACCTTGTTAATCGAACGGAAGCTCAAACCGCACATTTCGCCTTCCAAACCCTCTTTAGCTTCTTGAGGTCCGCGCTTGAGGTTAACAACTTCGACCTCTGCGATAGGCTTACCATCTCGGATAATATGTGCCAACGAAGGTGTTATTAAGTGCCCTTTTGTCACCTCGCCACCACATATAACCTCAGTTTTGGTTGTTTTAAATATTGCACGAACCACCAGCCGGCCCATCTCAGTTTCAATCACCTCTGGCGAGAGCAGTTTACTAAGTTCGGTTTTGGCGTCATCTATAAGCTCATATATGATATTGAAAAGCCGTATATCGACCTTATCGCGACTTGCAAGGCGCTTAATACTCGCAGGCGCTATGACATTAAAGCCATAAATAATTGCGCCACTAGTATGCGCACGGTAAAGATCATTCTCGGTAATAATACCTACACCAGAGCTAATAACGTTAATTGATACTTCATCAGTATCAAGGGCCTTAAGACTATCAATAACAGAAGTTAGGGAACCTTGGACGTCAGCACGAATAATGACATTGAGTTCCTGGAGCTCATTGTTACGGTTAATGAGCCGCAAAAGTTCTTTGCTGCTCATGTCACGTCCGGAAACAGTTTTGCGCTGTTCTTGCATACGCTCAACGTAATTACGGGCCTCTTTTTCATTTTTTACAACGTTAAACTCGTCACCAACTTCTGGCAGAGTCTTGAAACCTGCAATAATTACAGGTGTGGAGGGTGTCGCCTGTTTAATCTCTTTTCCGTCACTACTCTGAAGCGTACGGATTTTGGCATACGATGTGCCCGCCACAACAAACTCACCTACTCGTAGCGTTCCTTCTTCAACAAGGGCATTTGCAATTGAACCACGACCTTGCTCCATATGAGCTTCAATAATTAAGCCCCTCGCCGGCACAGCAACTTCTGCGCGCAAGTCTTCGACGTCAGCAACCAGCAAAATCATATCCAATAACGCGGAAACTCCTTCGCCAGTTTTAGCTGAAACAGGTTGTACGACAGTATCGCCACCCCATTCCTCAACTAATAAATCCTGTTCTGCAAGCTGCTGTTTAACGCGGTTAATATCAGCGACTTCCCTATCGATCTTGTTAATTGCTACAACGATCTTTACTCCGGCTTTACGGGCAAAACGAATAGCCTCAATAGTTTGAGGCTTAATACCATCATCTGCCGCTACAACAATAATTGCAATATCTGTCAGGTGCGCACCGTGCTCGCGGATTGCTGCAAATGCTTCATGGCCTGGTGTGTCTAAGAAAGTAATAGCACGCTTATTGTGCTGGATTTGGTAGGCGGAAATATGCTGCGTAATGCCGCCAGCTTCGCCTTTAGCGACCTTAGCGCCACGAATTGCATCGAGCAAGCTTGTTTTACCGTGGTCAACATGTCCCATAACTGCCACAACAGGAGGACGACTTTGAGCATTCTCTCCTTGCACTCTTTTCTCACGAGTTTGGATCGGCTGTGCAACAACTTTCTTAGTAAGCTGTACATCTATTCCAAGCTCGTCAACAATAATTTGAGCAGTATCGAAATCGATCCGCTCATTTACTGTAACCATAACGCCGTTCTTTAGTAATTCACCAATCACGCGGGTAACAGGAAGCATTAATTTCTCGGCAAGAGCCCCAACAGTGGTCATGTCTTCAATTTCAATTGTTCTAGTCATGAAGGGCAACCCTTTCTGCCGAGGAAACGGCGTTATCTATATTTTACAGTCGGTCTATTTGGCGCTCTTAAGGCTAAGGGCAATCTTGCGAGCCTCAGTGTCGATGTCGAGCACCTTGAACTGCTTTTTTTCATTAAGCTGGAAGATCTGCTGCGGATCAACAGCTTCATCGTCGCTCATTTCGGACACATGAACCAGCGCTTCGACACTTGCCGAAAGCTGTACGAATGCGCCGAAAGGAGTAATGCGAGTGATCTTACCTTCCACGATATCGCCTTTTTTGAACGCCTTAACTTCTTGAAGCCATGGATCTTCGGTCATTTGTTTAAGGCTGAGACTAAGTCGATCTTTATCGATAGCAATAATTTTCGCCTCTACCGTGTCACCGACCTTAACGTACTTGCGAGGGTCTTCAACACATTCCCAAGAAATTTCAGAAATATGGATTAGCCCTTCAATTCCGTCTACATTCACGAATGCACCAAAGTCAATGACGCCAGTTACAACGCCTTTAACAACGTCGCCAACTTTGAGTTCTGCAAAGCGAGCCTGCATATCATCTTTTACCGCTTCTTTTTCAGAGAAAATAAGCTTATTATCTTTGCGGCTCACATCGAGTACGCGGACACGTATCGGTTTATTAACTAGAATGTTGAGTTTTTGCAGAATCTCGTCCTTGTCTGCACCAGATACGCGTGGGTAGTGGCCTGCGGCCAATTGTGAGACCGGCAGGAAGCCACGGATACCTTCAAGTTCGACAAGTAAGCCACCGCGGTTTGCATCGTAAGGTGAAACTTCGATAATTTCCTGTGACTCAAATATGCGTTTAAGTTCATCCCAACCGCGATCTTTAGCGGCCCGCTTCATGCTGAGTAAAGCGTACCCTTCTTCAAGCTCAGGGTCGATGACGCTAATGGTGACTTTTTGGCCAGCTTCAAGCGTTTGGCCGTGGCCAATCTCGCGACGCATAACCACACCCACACCTTTAGCACCAAGGTCAATCCAGACCTCGTGTTTTTTGACAGAACTCACCACACCTTCGACAACTTCACCTGCTTCGAGGTTCTTGATGTCGCTCTGTGCAAGCAGTTCATCCATAGTAATAGTATTTTTTGACATGTAGTATCATGCCTCCTTCGTAATATATTTCTGTTGTGCACCCAGGAAGTTAGGGTGTACGCAAGATTACTTACTATTATACTCGTTTTACTTCTTTGGGTCAAAGTTACCTATGCGCCTACGCGCCAGAGCATGCTAAAATACAGGTAACATGTACTTGGCGATAGACATCGGAGGAACAAAAACACTCTTAGGCACCTTTTCAGAGCAAGGTGAATTATTGCAAACGCTAAAATTTCCAACCCCTCAAAATTATCATGATTTTATCCGTGAACTTGCTAATAATGTTGAAGATATCACTACAAATAAGCCGCGTATGGCAGGAGTTGCGCTCCCTGGTCGGATAGACAGAAAGAAGGGCATAGGCATTGCTTGTGGAAACTTACCCTGGCGGAATGTGCCTATACAAAACGACATTGAAAAAATTTTAGGCTGCCCTGTCATTGTAGAAAACGATGCAAAACTTGCCGCTTTATCTGAAGCACAGCTTGTACAAAAAAAATACTCACGCGTACTTTACGATACTATCAGCACAGGCATCGGCATGGGTGTCGTTGTCGACGGCAGAATTGACCCCGATTTTCAAGATTCTGAAGGTGGCGAGATAATTCTTGAGCACGAGGGCAAGCTCCAAATGTGGGAAAAGTTTGCTTCTGGCCACGCGATTGTGCAGCGTTATGGGCAAGAAGCGCGGCAGATAAGTGACCCTGCGATTTGGGATGCAATCGCTCGCAATATTAGCATTGGGCTTATTGACTTGTGTGCGATCGTACAACCACAGATTATTATTCTTGGCGGTGGCGTTGGTGAACACTACGAGAAGTTCCAGTTACCGCTTAATAAATACATGGAGCAGTTTGCCACACCTCTTAACCCCTTACCTGCGCTCGCACAAGCGCAACGCCCAGAGCAAGCAGTTATTTATGGTTGCTTTTTAATTGCCAAAAATGAATGAGATAATAATTGCGCTCCAGCTCATCTACCCAAAAGTTGTCTTTGCTAATGGAGACCAATTTTCATGGTCAGCTCAAACAAAAACAATTACTTACAGGCAAACTAGCGATACGTCGTCAGACACTTGGAGCCTTTTACATGAGGTCGGTCATGCTACGCTCGAACATTCGGATTTTGAAACCGATATTGACCTACTTTTAAAGGAATCAGCGGCTTGGGAAGTCGCACAGCAGCTTGGTGTGAAGTATAAAACCGTGGTTCCTCAATATTATATTGACAATTGCTTAGATAGCTATCGCGACTGGCTTAACAAACGCAGCACATGCCCCTACTGCGGCTCTCAGGGTCTTCAGACAAGCATAAAAGTATACATGTGTATAAATTGTAACCGGCCGTGGTGTGTTACTCAGAATCGACTCTGTAGGCCTTATAGAAAAAAGTAGAAGGCCTACAAGGGCCTTCTACTCCATCAAGCACAATAAAGTCTCTACTTACGCAACTACTTTTTCTTCGCTCTTTTCTTCGGTTGTATCTTCTTCGACCTTCTTTGTACGTCGTGAGATACGTCCACCTTCGGCGCCAGCCTTACGAGCTAGTTCGCGATTTGCAAAGAAGCCACCAGTATGACCATTTCTGCCACCTTCACCGCCAATACGAGCGTAAAAGTCAGAACCGTAACGTGTTTTGTTGGTAGCAGCCGCAGCCTTACCACCTGCTTTTGTTCCTGCCATAAGACAAGTCTCCATTAACTTTTAGCTTTCGCGCTATACAAAAAATAGAGAACCGCATATTCCTTGCAGAACCCTCTATTTTCTCTCACGAAATTAAGTATATGTTAGCACGTTATTGTGCTAATGTCAATACTAATCGTAAGCAACTTGGTAAAACTAGGTAGATATTTTCAAAAAAGATAAAAGCCATCCTATTCGGATGGCTTTTATATAATTCGGCACCGTGCTATTTTCCCAGGACTTGATGATCCAAGTATTGTAACCGCTACGAGGCTTAACTGCTGTGTTCGGGATGGGAACAGGTGTTTCCCTCGCGCCATGGGCACCGACTACACCCACTCACAATAGTGGGCGAAGTCGATGTCCATCTCATTCGCACGGAGTAAATTGAGATGTTAACGTTTAAAACAAACGGATGGATATCATTCCTGATAAACACCAATAACTAGTCAAAGCATTTCTCTCATTCTTACCATCAAAGATGGCCGAATGAGAGATCATAAAAAGTCAATGGGACTATTAGTACGCTTCGGCTGCATATATTACTATACTTCTACCTTGCGCCTATCAAACTGATCGTCTTTCAGTGTCCTCATAGGGAAATCTAATCTTGGGATCAGTTTCGCGCTTAATATGCTTTCAGCGCTTATCTGCTCCGCACATAGCTACCCAGCCATGCCATTGGTATGACAACTGGTACACCAGCGGTGCGTTCACCCCGGTCCTCTCGTACTAGGGGCAAATTCCCTCAAATTTCCTTGCGTCCACAGCGGATATAAACCGA
>Ga0157374_10001831_pt1 | contig 17913 bp, 32 predicted proteins | sample M25metaG_FD_115308 | JGI IMG/M metagenome (GOLD analysis project Ga0157374, IMG submission 115308) | Miscanthus rhizosphere microbial communities from Kellogg Biological Station, Michigan, USA - M2-5 metaG | ecosystem: Host-associated > Plants > Roots > Rhizosphere > Soil | place: USA: Michigan...
GATAGCGCCAGGCCGCCATCTCTTCGCACCACACGAAGCAGTTGTTACCGCCGGAACGGAGACGGTCCGTGTCCTCTTCCGAGTGGGCACCGAAGATCTTCGCTTCGGACCCGTTCGGCCAATGGATCACCGTTCCGCCGTCCCGGGTGACCTTCACCGCCCGGGGATCGTGGGCCCGGATCCCCGACGGACCCTCGTAGCCGGAGCGGACAGCGTCACCGAGGGTCGGGCCGATGATAGCCATCCAGTGAGGGATCGGGCCGGGCATGCACGCCGGACCGTTCACGTGCTCCACCATGGCGTGCGCGCAGGCATCGGTCTTGCCCGCACCACGTCCGGCGAGGAGGAGCCATCCGTACCAGTCGCCAGGGGGAGGAATCTGGTGGGGTTCCGGCTGCCACCCCATGGCAGTACGGCGCGCGAGGGCCGCGAGATCCCTCATGCGCTGCGCCGCGAGACGTGCCGTGGACGGACCAACCATGAGCACGACGATAGATCATGTCAACCGGGGTATCCGTCCGGAGAGACACCCGGAGGTGATCGTCATGCCTGGTGGCCTGTTGTACGTCCTCGTCTGCCTGCTCGTGCTCCTGCTGATCCTCGCCGTGCTCGGGGTGATCTGATCATGAGACTGTTCGGAACCATCCTCGCCGCGATCCTCGCGGCATGGTTGATCGTCGATGTGCTCATCCCGGCACTTCAGAGGTGATGCCTGCCCACCTCCGGCGTGCTGGCGACCGGAGGTGGCGCCGGACTCGAACCGACCGGTCATACCTTCTGCGCATCCGGGATGGTGAGCACCTGGCCGGGGAAGATCCAATGGCCGTCGGCCGCGTCCCCGTGCTGCCGTGCCCATTCTTCGATCAACGGCAGATTGGCGTGGAAGAGAGCGGGCCAGCCGCCCTTGACGTCGTACAGGCGCGCGATGTGGGACAGAGTGTCGCCGGGTACCACGGTGTGGGTCGTGGAACTGGCCGACACAACCGGGGGTGTTTTCGGGGTGGCCGGAGGGTCGAGATGCGGAGACGACTTGGGGTGCACCGGCGCGGCCTCCGGCTTCACCCACTTCGGGACCGACCGGTAGGTGGTCGTCCCGGCCGGGCGGACCGCCCCGAGGGCGTGCCAGGCGCCGCCGGTGCGGGACGCGAGAGGCGCGATCCCCACCCCGCCGTTCGCCCGGTGCGAGGACGTGTCGATCACCATTCCGTGACCGGCGTAGAGACCTACGTGGTTGGCGTAGCCGGAGGAGTACCCGAAGGCGATGATGTCCCCCGGTTCGAGATGCGACAGAGAGACGCGCGGGAGCTTGTGCCACTGATCGTTCGCGATCCTGGGGATGTTCACCCCGGCGTGGTGCCATGCCTGGGAGGTGAGGCCGGAGCAGTCGATACCGCCGCGCCCGTTCCCGCCCCAGAGGTAATGAACGCCGATCATGGTCTTCGCCCATGCCACGGCGCGCGCCCCGGCGGATACCGCGACCTTCGTCGTGGAGGGTGCCGAGCGGGTATGTGGCTTGGCCGCTGGCGCCCTCTGAACGGAGAGCTGAGGGGTTGGTCCACCCCGGATGAGACCGGCCCGTACAGAACAGACTGGCCACGCGCCGGGACCCTGTCCGGCGAGAACCTTCTCCGCGATCGCGATCTGTTGGGCCTTGGTCGCGAGATCCGCCCTCGGCGCATACTTCGCGCCGCCGTACGCCAGCCACGTGGACGTGGTGAACTGCAACCCGCCGTAGAACCCGTTCCCGGTGTTGATCGACCAATTGCCGGACGACTCGCACGCCGCGACCCGGTCCCATGTGGAGACGGAGGCGGCATGCGAAGGGGCCGCTGCCGACAATGCCGCGACCCCTGCCACTCCCGTGGTACCAACTGCTGCGACGATCTTGTGCCGCTTGGCCTTCCTGTGCGTGCTCATGAGGAGGTGATCCTCTCCCGTAGCTGCCCCCAGCCGACGCGAGAGTGTAAACCCGATTGTCGCGATCTCGTAACAGGAATGGTCAAAGCCTCAACGGATCGGCGTCATGGAAGTACCAGGGCACCGGAATGAGGGGCGATTGGGTGCCGGACGAGACCGCCGGGCAGTAGTCGCACCGCGAGACGTACGCCCCGTCCTCGGAGGACACGGTGAGGTCGGCGTGGTAACACACCCGTTCCTGGGACCTGATGTGCTCGAACGCCGCATTGATCCGGTCCTCCCACCTCTGCCGCTCCGAATCGATCGACCGGAAGTCGTACGTCACCGGTTGATCCGTTGCCAGTACGGGATCTTCTTGAGGTACCGGCGCCGCTGCCTCGGGGTGAGACGCGAGACGTCCGGATCCACGCCCCGTTGCCGGGCGTAATGGATCAGGCGCATCTCGGGGGTCATGGGAACCAAGATCTTCTGCTTCGGTTTCACTTCGTCTTCCTCCGCCGCGCCGTCGTCTTCTTTGCCGCCTTCGCGCCCTTCGTCTCCCACACCGCATGCGGGGAGTGCTCGAAGGCGTGGCCGCAATGGGTGCAGAGATCACCGTCACGGTCCACGTCCCGGTGCGCGCAGTCGAGGAGGTGGAACCGACGGAACCCGTCGGCCCACCGGTCCGGTTCTCCGCCCTCACCGGCGATCACCGGGGCGACCTTCGGGTCCGGCATGATCTCCGACCACTTGAACCGCCGGTCGAACGTGGCCGACTCGAAATACACCCGGTCCTTCAGCTCGTCGAGATCTACATAGTTGGTCATGCGTCCTCCCAGCAGTGGCCCCGGTCGTCGATGAACATCTTTCGGCCGGGGTCCTTCATCGTGCCTACCTCGTACTCCCGGATGTTCCCGCACGCCAGGTGAGACGTGAAGGACTCGGGGTTCTTGACCCGGATGATCTGCGGGCCCACCGCCACCGGCACACCGTGCTTCCGCTGGTACCTCAAGATCTCCGCACCGGAGAGATCACCGAACTCGGGGTGATCGGCGAGACGCGCCGTGGGACGGTCCGGGAAGTGGTTCGCCGGACACCTGCCGGTCTCGTGTCCGTCCCCGCAATGCATCCCGCACTCCGTGGTGTACCCGCACGGGCAGGGATGCCGGGCTGCATCTTGGTCATGGGTGACGGTGACCGGGCCCACTGTGTGGTCGAGACCCGCCAACGGGTCTTGCTGCGTGGCGAGTTGGCCGGTCTCCTCTTCCAACTTCCGTAGCTCGTTTGCCCGTTCGACCCACGACTGCCGGTGTCCGAGGGTGATCAACCACCCCATGCCTGCCCAGAGACCGAAGAACGGCCAGAAGGCGAACCACGGCATGGCCTCACGCATGGCCGCCCGGTGCGCATCGGCATGACCATGCTTCCCGCCGTAGATCATCGGGGCCGGTGATCCGTAGACGAGATCGTACTCACGCCGGTACATGCGACCGGCGATGATCGCGGATGCGACGAGATGACCGAGGAACCCGAGCAGGAATCCGATCACTGGTATCCCCCCGTCCCCGGGTCGTGCATCTCGTCCATGGTGCCCGCGAGGGCCTGCGCGCGGCGGCCGAAGTCGAACATGTGATCACGCCAGTCGGACATGAGTTGCCGGACCTCGTCCGGAGAATACCCGCGCGCCTCTACCGCACCTTCAGAGTTGATCTTGAACATCCTCGCGTCTCCGGCCCGGCCGGATGCCGCGTTCCGCAACGCCTTGACCGCCTCGGAGACCGGCAGGGCCCGGGAGGAGAGAACGTCGGCCTTCGGCTTGTCGAGGGAGCTGAAGTCGAAGCCGCCCATTTCCTCGGGTTCCTTGCTCACTTCAGACCCGCTTTCTTCGCGTCCGCCTTGATCGTGTTGTAGAACGCCTGCGCCGTCACCGGAACCGGCTTCGGAACCGTCGCCCACACCGGTTGCGTGATGTCCCCCTGCATGCCGAGAAGGGTCACGAGATCCGGCTCCTTCACATAGATCCATCCGTGATCGCCGAACGACTCCCCCCACGATTGCGGGATCTTGTAGAGGCCGGTGTCGGAGTCCCAGCCGGAGATCTCCATTTCGTGGCCGCCCGCCTCGCCGGACGACGTGTCGATGACGAGGCAGTCGTGCGCGTCGAGGTCGTACATGGAATTGAGCCAGACGGTTCCCCACATCACCGGGCCGTACTGCAACGCCGTCTGGACCGCGTCCAGGGAGAAGGCGTGGGTGTAATGGTCGGCGAGACCGAGAAGGACCAGGGCGGAGGCGGCCGACGGGCCGTCCGACCCGGTGTCCTCGGTGGGGTAATCACCGGGGAATGGGTCGATCTTGGTGGTGAGGGAGTACCCGGAGAGAACGAACGGGTTCTCCTGCACCTGGTAATCACCCATGCGGAACACGCCGAACGTGTCGGCATGGGTGACATGCGCGATCTGCGCGCCGGTACGGCCGCCCGAGGAATCGGTGGCGAGACACCCGGCACCCGCGTTGAACGTGCACGACCCCACCTGGCCCTGATCGAAGATCGGGACACGGCGCGTCCAGTCGACGGAATGGAGAGCCCGGCGGGGGAGAGGTGCCACGGAGTAGGCGAAGTCCCGGTCGTCCCGGCGGACGTGTCGGCCGAGACGCGGGTCGGTGACGTTCTCGTACCGGCGGACGGTGACGGTCATGATCAAGCTCCCTGGAATGCGGTGCCGTTGTGCAGGTCGTAATGCTTGTGCCACAACTTGTTGAGGTCGCACGGAGGGACGTAACCCTCCCACCGGCCGTCGTCGAACAGGTGCCAACCCGCTTTGTTGGCGCACCAGTCGACCAGCTGAGAACACATCATGTGCTGGGACGTCCGGATGTAGTTCTGGAGGAACCCGCCGGGGACGTGGAACCGGCGCGCGCCGATCGCCGCGTAGTCGAGCCAGGAGTAGGGGATCTTCTGGTCGGCGCAGAGATTGAGGAAGTGGACCATCTCACTGCGGTACTCGTTCGGGCAGACCAACCACCGGACGCCGGTGTAATGCAACGGGACCTTCACCGCCCCGCCGGGTTCCGCCTCCACGATCACCGGGCCGGTGTCTCCGGCGGGATCGTTCTCGACCACCCCGAGGGCGTGCTCGTAGTCTTCGAAGCCGCAGCCGTCGGCCCATTGGAGGCCCCGGATGATCCGGCCGCCCGCACCGGAGATCCGGACGAGGCCGATATCTCCGACACGCGGCCGGTAGGTCTTGGTCGTGGACGTCGGTCCGAGATGAACCATGATCATTGAACCTTTCTGATGAACGCCGGGATCCTGATCGTCTGCCCGTACCGGCGCTCTCCCGAGTCCCGGCCGGAGAACTTCAACTCCCATTGGACCGTGGGGAGTTCATGGCCGCACGGGACGAGGGACATGCCGACCGTCTCGGTCTCGTCGTCGTTCAGGACCCAGTTGAGGCCGTGGAGGTGGGTGTCGCACTCGGGGCACCGTATGTCGTGGTCCGGGGAGAACGACCAGTTGGGGTCGGGTTCGGGAGGGGTGGTCATAGCGTCAGTCCCGGGGTGAGGTGGTTCATGGTCGCCAGATCGAACGCCTGTGCCGCGAGGCTCCGGCAACGGGGCGGGATCATGGATATATCCTGCCCCTTGATCTTCCCGTCGATCGCCGCGTGCACGTTCATGTGGCACACCGGGCACAGGGTGATCATGGGGGTGACGACCAGGACCCCGGCCGCCTCGAACCACGACTTCGGGCAGATGTGGTGCGCGTTGACCACGGCGCAGAAATGATCTTTGTAGAGCGCGCACTTCTGGAGAATGACCGTGTCTTGGACGATCACCAACTCGGCAGGAACCCGCATGCGTATCCTTCGGTCGGTCCGATACAGTGAGCAGCATACGGCGTGAGTAGGAGTGACGTCTGAGGGGCGCCGGGCAAAGGGACAGTGATCACGGGTTACTGGGTGTCTTCCCGTCCCCCGTGGCCGACCCTGGCGGAGACCGTCACATCTCCGAGGCACCCGGGTCCGCTGCGGCTGGCACCAGCAGCTTCACAGACAGCCGTGCGGGAGCGGCATCAACGATCGCAGCCGGGGGCGCGTGCCCGGTTCTCCCGCTCATCGGGTGGTGGCCAAGGTGGTAAGGCACTGGTTTCGGGAACCAGAGATCGTGAGTTCGAGTCTCACCCACCCGACTGATCTTGATCTACTTCAGTTAGGTGTATGGGGTAGGTACAGCATTAAAAGTTCTTAGATTTTACCGTCGAATCGGGTTGAACCGGGTCAATTCGGCGCATACTACTAGTAGACGGACAAATCAACAGAGAGCAGGGATCATGAACAGGACCCCCGGAGTCGCAGCGGCGATCTTCTTCTCCGCCACCCGGATAGCGCGCAGGACCCCGAACGCGAAGTCGATCGTCAACCGGAAGATCAAGAAGTAAAGATCAAGGGCCCCGAGAGGGGCCCTTCTCTTTGATCTACGGGTGCTGTACCTACCCCATACATCTAAATTTGACTTGATCGCGAGATCATGGCTGTGCGCCCCGCTGAGAGGTCGGGGCGCACAGGTGCGTATGGGTGGACCGGGAGGGGGTCGAACGCGCGGGAGACGGCAGCGTGGGCCGTACGCCGGGCCGGTTACGCGGGCACCCAGGACCCGTTGCGCACCCAACCATGATCTCCGCACGAACAGAGAACGGACGGGGAGATCGTCAACGGATCCCACGCCTGCACGTCCCACGTCGTGGCATTCGGCGCCACCTCCCGTTGCACGTCTCCGGCGAACGTGCAGAACCCGGCGCACCACTCACCGGCCGCTGTCTTGTGGTAGATCAGGATCCCCCACTTCTCCACGTCCGGCAGGTGCGCACGGTGGGGATTCAGTTTCCGGTCCGGCGCCCACTGGCTGTACTCGGCCCAATGGTCATGGCCGAGATCGAATGCGTTCGGCCCGAGAGGGTTGTGATCGGGATCGATCGGACTCATGAGGAGATCCTTGTCTGATGGACGCACGGGCCGGTGGGGTTGATCTTCTCGATGACCGCCGGATCTTCTCCGCCGAGTGCCGCGTGTGACGTTCCGGTGTCGTAGATCCAGTCCGGCTGAAGCCAGTTGATCACATCGTAGTGGCAGGTGACGGCGATCAGTTGCTGGCCGCGCCGCCGCACTGTCTTCTGAATCGCATGACTGGCGATCTTCGCAACCTGCCGGTCCACGGTGGACGTGAACTCGTCCACCACGCACACCCCCTCTGCCTGGGCCAATGTACGGGCGACGGAGGCGCGGAACGCCTCGCCGGTGGAGAGAGTGCGGTAGGGGCGTATCCACGCCGGAGGGGAACCGAGACCCACCGAGGTGAGGAGGCCGACCACGTCTTTGATCCCCATGCCTGGAGGGAAGCAATCGACGAGGGCCCGGTCGTCCCAGGAATGGACGGCACGGGTCGCCTCGGGGAACAGGGTGCGCGCCATGACCGACTTGCCCGAACCGGACGGGCCGACGATGAGGCCGACGTTCCACTCACGGTCCTCAATGGGAAGATCCACACTCCACTGGGCGGTGACCCTGCCGGACGCCGGGACGTCGAACATGCCGGACACCTGGAGAACCCGGGGCGTGACGTTGATCTCCGTAAAGACCTCGATGTCCCTCTTCACCTGATCACCGGCACATACTCGAACGATCTCATGGACAGGACGCGGGGATCGATGATCCGTTTCACCGGGGTCCGTTCTCCCGCCACACTCCACCTGTCTCCGGTCGGCCGGTCAGGAACCTTGCGAGAGGTGTTGGTGGTTTCCCTCCAACGCGGTGACCGGGAGCAGTAGGAGATCACTGCCGGATGGGCGATGACGCGCCGGTAACGGAAGCCTTGATCGTGCAGCATCTGGCCGATGGTTTCCGCCATGACCCCGGAGATCCCGAGCCCTTGGAAATCGGGAAGGACGACGGTGCGATGCCCGCGTTTGATGTTCCGGACCTTGGGATGGGGGAAATGGATGTATGCCATGAACGCCACGAGATCTTCTCCGATGAACCCCCCATAACACTGTGCTGAGGAGTTGATGTCTGCGCTCAGGTAGTGGTGGCGGGAGAACATGGGCCACAGGGACCGGTCGATCTTGTGGATGCACAACGGAACGAACGGGTGACCGGTCGACCGGTGCCACATGAACCCGGTCATTTGATCAGGGCGCGGACGACCCGGCCTTCGTCGATCATGCGCTGGAGCAGCTCGATCTGCTGCTGTTCGGTGTCGCACATGACGATCACGCCCCATGAACCGTTCTCGTCTTTCCGCCGGGCCGCCGCATCGTCTTCACTCAGGGGTCTGCTCATCCGAGATCACCTCTCCGTCCACCGCGTCGAGACGCGCCGCTGCCGCTTCCAGGGCGAGCATGCGCTGTTGGGGTTCCAAGCCAAGGGCTTCAGCCGCCGCGAGAACCGCCTCTGCCACAAGATTCGACTCCACGTCGGCCCGGACGTTGAGGGCGATCTCCAGCTTTTTGGAGGCGTTGATCCCATGCAGGTCGGACCACTGCGACTCGATTCTCAACAAGGCATTGAGCGCCGCGAGTTGTGGACCGGCGTCCCGCAACGGCCGCCCCTGGTCGTCCCTCACGATCTCTCCGCCCTGCACCAACGGATGGTCGGCCACCATGATCGCGTGAGCCCGGCGCCGCATGGCGTCGTACCGCATGTCCGACTGCTGGACGAGGGCCTCCAACTCCTTCTCCGTCTCCCGGGCGAGGTTCTTGACGTGCGCCTTCACCGCCGCCGAACACGCCTGGGGGGAGTTGAAGCCGGTGGCGCGCGCCGCATCGTCCCAGGTCATGCCGACGACCACCTTCAGGTGTGCGGCCTGCCTGATCCGTTCCAACCGCTCGGGATCTTCGAATCGTTCGGGTGCCGTCATGATTCAATTTCCTTCTAGATCCAAATCTCACCGCATGAGGTCGAGAAGCTCGCGCCGACGGTCCGGATCTCTGAAGTATCCCGTAAAAGACGAGGTCACCATGACCGCTCCGGGCTTGCGCGCTCCCCGGTGTGCCAGGCACCCGTGTTCGGACCGGATCACGCACGCCGCACCACGGGGCGAGAGGTGCTTGTCGAGGGCCTCGGTGATCTGCGCCGTGATCTGTTCCTGCGTCTGGAGACGCCGGGCGAACACGTCGAGAAGGCGCGGGAGCTTGGAGAGGCCCACGACACGGTCTCCCTCGCCGGGCATGTAGGCGATCATCGCCGTGCCGGAGAACGGGAGGAGGTGGTGAGCGCAGAGGGACGTGAACGGGATGTTACTCACGCCGATCGGCTCCGCGCCGGACCGGGCCACGGGGAAGGTGCGCGCCAGGACCCGGCCGGGATCTTCCTGATAACCCTGCGTGAACTCTTCCATGGCCCGGATCCACCGGCCGGGGGTGTCCACGAGTTCCTCCCCGTCGGGATCAAGGCCGAGGTGGGCGAACATGCCACGGAGGCCGTCGCGGAACATGTCGGCCGCCGTCGGCGCGGCGAGACCCACGGAGAGATCACAACCGGGGATGTAGGTGTGCATCTCGGAACAGGCGTCAGTGCACATGATCAGTGGCCTCTTTCGTCGCCCCACACATGGATGTGGAGTCGGGTTGTGACGTTGAACCCGGCCGCAACGGCAGGATCCGTGATCACCGCCAGATGATCGCACAAGGCCGGAGTGTCGACGCCCTCCGGCATGATCCATACGCACTCCGGCCTGATCTGGAAGATCTTCACCCAGCGCTGCACCTCGGCCACGTGCTCCGGGGTGGCGCACACGAACTTGAAGATCACCCTGTCCTTCCACTCGCCGGGCTGGTCCATGATCAGCCGAAAGGCACCGATCGCCTCCGGCACGATGCGCGCCGACTCGGGATCACCGGCGTGCGCCAGCTTGGGGGAGACGGTGAACCGGCGCACGAAGTCCCGGCTGGCCCGGTTCGGGATCTTCGTTCCGTTCGTCTCGACCTCGACCCCGATACCGGCGCCGGTCAGGGAGCGGAGGACCAACTCCCAAGCCCGCTGGTCCTGGTGGAGGAGAGGTTCTCCACCGGAGACGATCACCAGATCGACGTTCATCGCGATCAGTTGCTCCACGATCACCGGCCATGTCATCCGGTGACCCTGCGCGACGAGATCGAACCGGCGCGCATCCCAGGTGTACGCCGTGTCGCACCACGAGCAGTGCAGGTTGCAGCCCATGAGGCGGAGGAACGCGCACCGGCGCCCCAACGTCGCGCCCTCGCCGGACACCGTCGGCCCGAAGATCTCCGAGACGACCAGGCTCGGAGTCACGGTGTCGTCACCACGCCGGTAGGTCACCGCGACCTCCCCGGAAGAACGAGGTTGTCGGCCGACATGGGATCGTCCTTGATCTTCTCCACCCAGTCGACGATCAGGCCGGTGCGGGTGGAGATCCCGAAGTGGTCGGCCCATTCCGCCAGACGGCCGAGCTTACGGATCACGTCCGCCACGGTGGACGGGTCGGCCGGGAGCATCTCGCACTTGGCGCCCCGGCCGCCGTCGGTGCGCTTCATGTTCCACCCACGGGAGAACAGGCGCTGATTCATGTGCGCCGTGCCCGGCCGGGCCATGAACCGGATCAGCTCGAAGTCGCACGAGAACGGGCGGACCGGATGGATGCCGCACCGGCCGTCGGGCATCAGGTTCCGGCAGCGGTCGGAACGGTGGTCGTCCTGGAGATCCGAGAAGATCTCCACCTGGTACCCGTTGAAGTCGATCATCCGGGGTGTGGTGCCGTCCGGCCGCGTCTCGGTCGGCAGGTAGTCCAACGAGAAGCGCGGGCAGCACCCGCCGCATCCGGCCGGGCAGGTGTAACCGCGCAGGAGGCCCGGAGACACCGTCAGGCGCGGCACGTCGTGCACCACGCCCCGGTACTCGAACCGCTGCGCCGTCACGGCACCGAAGTACTGAACGACGATCTTGTCGACCGAGTCGGGCCTCACGGCCGGTACTCCGCCCAGGATGTCTCGGTCTCGTGGACCCTCACGGCCGCGACCTTGCCGGTGATCCACTCCGGGAGCGCGATCTCGACCACGGAGAAGATCCAGGCGGCGAGGTTCTCCGCCGTCGGTTCCACCGGCAGGATCTCGTTCAGGACGCGGTGATCGAGGGTCTTGTCGATCCACTCCTTGAACGGCTTCAACCGGCCGAAGTCGACCACGAACCCGGGGTAGTCCAACTCGGCACCCAGCTCAGTGAGTTCCAAGTCGACCCGGTAGGAGTGGCCGTGCATCCGGGCGCACTGGTGGTCCGGCGGGAGGCCGTGCAACTGGTGCGCGGCCTCGAACCGGAACGTTTTGGAGATCGTGTAGGTCACGCCAGGTACTCCGTCGGATCCGAGAGACCGGCGTCCTTGAACGCCTCTTTGCGCTCTGTGCACGTGCCACAGGTGCCACAGTGCAAATCGCCGCCCTTGTAGCAGGACCAGGAGAGATGCACCGGCGCGCCGAGGGTGTCTCCGAGGCGGGCAATGCTGGTCTTGCTGATGTTGATGAACGGCGTGTCGAGACGCGGGGTGTGGAACCCCTTGAGGGCGTGGACCATGGTCTGACGCAACGCCCTGACGAACTCGGGTCGGCAGTCGGGGTAGATCGCGTGGTCCCCGGCATGCATCCCGAGGGCGATCACGTCCGCCTCCGCCGCCGACGCAACCCCGATCGCGATATTCGCCATGATCGCGTTGCGGTTCGGGACCACGGTGGCGCGCATCGTCTCGGCCGCGTAATGCCCGTCCGGCACGTCGACCTCCGGATCCGTCAACGCGGAACCGGGGAGGAGATCCCCGACGGAGGAGAGATCGACCACCTGGCGGGAGACGGGGGCGATGCCGAGGTTGTCGAGATACCCGGCGACACGCGCACCGGCCGCCAGTTCGGCCGCCTTGTGGCGTTGCCCGTAGTCGAACGACAACAGGCCCAGCTTGTACCCCTGATGGAGGTACGACGTGGCGAGGACGGTGGAGTCCATCCCGCCGGAGAAACAGATGATCGCCTTCATACGTCGTCACTCCCCATGACCGGTTCTCCGAACGCGTCGACCTCCAGGACCAACCCGCCCCGGACCTGTTGGGTGAGATGCACCCGGACCGGGAACCGCAACGCCTTGCAGAGATCTTTCGCGATCGTCGCGGCGAGATCCTCCGCGAAGATCCCCCGGTCCCGGAACGACCAGAGGTAGAGCTTCAACGACTTCGACTCGATCGTCTTCCCCGGCGCGTCGTACTGAATGATCACCTCGTACTGGTCCGGCTGGCCGGTGACCGGGCAGAGGGCGTTCAGTTCCTTGGTGGTGTAACGCACCGGCCGGGCGAGGTTGTCGACGTCGATCACGTCGAGATCCGCCGCCTTGATCGGGGCGCTCGTGCGTTCTCCGAGAACCTTGGTCATTCCGTCTCCTCGTTGTCCTCTTGATCGTCGTGCACGTACTCCGTCACGTCCGGCACCTCGTCGGCCGCCGACGTGATCCCTGCCGCATACCGGGCGTTCAATTCGTCCCGGATGGAGGCAAGAGACAAGATCGCGGCGGCCTGCCAGGTGCGCGGCATCCGTGGGTCGAGATTGGCGAGACGGGACGTGGACCCGTCGGGGAACGAGAAGTTCCCGAACTCGCAGATCCTCAACACGTGGTTGTTGTCCAGAGACACCACGTCCTCCCCGAGGATCTCCAGGAACGCCCGTTGGTTCTTCCATGATCCGCCGAGAAGGTGGACGCGCCGTCCGCGCAGCATGGAGGCGGGCATGGGGGTTCCGCCGTAGGACGTGGGCACGGAGAACCCGATCACGTACTCCTCCGGGATCTTGTCGAGGCAGTCGTATTTGGGGATCACGATCACGTTGTCCGCGTGCTCCGCCACCTCGGCCGCCATGTCCAAGATCTGTTCGACCGGGAAGAACTCCACCCCGGCCGCCTCGCACTGCGCCTTGGTCATCACGTCTCGGACCGTGGCGTACTTCGGCTTCGCCTCCGTCACCCCGGCGATGTGCGCGGCATGATCGTAGTCGTGCCAGTCGTTGTCCATGAGACCGATACGGATGCCGGGGTTGCGGTCCAGGATCTTGCGCCAGGCATCGGTCTTGGACGAGATCATGCCGGGCAGGAAACCCATCTCGTACGCCGCGAGGGCGATGGAGTTGTAGCGGCAGCAGAACATGGCGTCGAGGGGGACGGTGCGGGAGATGACCCGAGGGGGGTCCGGCTGCACCTGGCTTCCCGGCTCCGGGGCGCTCACCGTCTCCTGGGTGGCCAGTACCTCCGCCGTCTGCTGATCTACGTAGCTGCCCTCCAGAAGGCGGTGCGTGATCGACTCGTAATCGTGGTAGTCGTAGCCGGTGCCCGCGAGATCTTCGAGGGTGCCGAGCTGGTCGGCCAGAAGCTGATCATCACGGTGCCCGAACTCCTGGATCCGGTTGTCCGCGACGTTGACCTTGATCGCATCGTCGTCGTCGCACTCATAGATCTCGCACCGTGGCCGACCGTCGAACGGTTGATCGTCCACGCACAGACCGCACGCCGGGTTGTCGTCCGGGTTCTCGGCGTGCAGCCGCGCCCGGTCGCAGAGCTGTGCGCCGTGTTCGACCATGGCCAGCTTCGTATGGTTCCCGGCCATGACCACGTGCCGCCCGTCCACCTCGCGGACGATCAGACTGCGGAACTGTGAATTCTCGATCAAGGACTCCACGATCGCCGGGACGTTGCCGACGTTCGCGTTGCCGGGGAAGAGATCAAGCTCGTCGAGGGGGATCTTTTCGTACCGCAGGAACCGGAGCACCGCGCGCCTCCATGGGGATGTGAACGGATCGATGATATGCGGTGAGGAGACGGTCGGAGACACGGCACCCGTACAGGTAGCGGCAGAGAAGGCACCGGCGGTGATGTGCCGCCAGTGCCCTCAGTTCGTCATTCATGGCCGGAGGGTATCCCGGTCCACCTCGGTGAACGGGTCCTGCACCGCGCGGGGGAACTTCTCTTCGAAGATCTTCCGGATCAACACCTCCACGTTCTCCGGCACACCGTCCGCGTCGTAATCGATCATCGGCATTTCGAGCTGCACAACGTGGACCGTGCCGAACACATCGATCCCCCGCTGTCTGATCCTAATCTTCAGTTCCTCAAACACGGACCACGCCCTTCATGAGGTGGTAGGCGTGATGCTGCACACACCACTCCACATGACCGAACCGCCAGTCGCCCCGGCGCCATTGCCGGAGCATGATCTCATTCGCCTCGCGAACCGTCTCGTACCAGCGCGGGATGTAGCACATGATCCATCAGGGCTCCTCTCATGTCATGATCTCCGCCCGGCGTCCGTTCTCCAGGACGTCGCCCCACCCGGCGAGATGTTCCGGCCGGTCGGCCGCGTCCGGCCACAACACCCGGATCAGGCCCTCCTCGGCGCGGAGCATGGACCACCGGTCGGTGGCCGGGTCGAACCACCACGCCGTGCCGCCGTTGATCTGCCGTGGCACGTCTCCGGTCAGGATGATCAACGGAGTCTGTGCATAGATGTTGACTTCCGTCGCCACCTCGAACTCACGGGCGTTCGGCCATGGTCCTTTGATCTCCACCCAGAACGGATCACCTGCCCGTGGGCGGATCTTGAAGTCGGGGATGTAGACCCCGGAGGGAAGATCGAACCGGACGGGTTCGTACTCCCACGTCCACCCCATCTCGTCGAAGATCGCCGACCACTGGGCTTCGAGCTTGGACCGGAACACGATCTCCGGGTGCTCGGCACGGCGCGCCCTCATGCCGGTGCCACCACCCAGGAGTAGAGGCAGACGAGACACCGGAAGATCGTGCCGGACGGTGATGCCTTCACGTCCTCGCTGTGGCAGTTGGGGCAGCACACCTTCATGGTCAGATCCTCTCGTGACACCGGAAACACACCGGGGAGTAGCCGCCGAATTCGTCGGTCATGTCGTCGTGCAACCCGGCGCGGCACAACAACCGGCGGAACCACAGGACCGGCATGCCGACCACCCACCACCACATCACGCCAGCCACTTCCGGCGTGCGGAGATCGTGGTGAGGAACAGGAGCGCCAGCGGGGAGACGTCCCAGTCGTACCGGGGGTTGAGGCAGATGGACATGAGGCGCCAGAAGGACACGATCACGGCGCACGCCACCCACATGAGGTTGATCATGAGTCACCGTCCCGGCCGCAGGGGCAGACGTGGAACCCCTCGTCCTGCATCCGGCTTGCCACCTGGAAGGCGCAGCGGCCGTCTCCGGCCCCGTGGTAGGAGTGACCGCACATGCCACACACAACGATCTCGTCAGTGGGCGAGCTGTCCATGATCTCGTCGATCGTTTCGGGGGAGATCGACATGTCCCGGTACGCACGCTCCTGCACCGCCGCGTTCTCGGCCGACATGGGCCGGTGCGGACGGATCCCGTCCACGGTCCCGGCCACGGTGTCGTGCACCACCCCGGCATGGTCCGGCGCACCGCACACCGAGCACGGACGGTAGCTCATCTCGGTGATCACCTCGATACCGGCCACGCAGCCGCACATGAACCGTGATCCGTCCGGGTTGCCCGGCATTCCCTCCGCCGACCGTACGCACCGGTCGCCGTCCGGGTGGGCGGGGTGATCGCACCACATGCAGTTGGTTCCGGCGATGTCCACGAGATCACCGAAGATCCGGCGCGCGTCGGCCGCGATGCGTTCCTGATCTTCCGTGAGGCGGATCGTCTCGGTGATCTGCGGGGGGATCTCGGAGTGGTACCGGAGGAGGGGATCATGGCACTTGCACCACCGGCACGCGTCGGCGGAGGGGTAATGACGGCCGCCGCACGGGCACCGTGACGGGTCCACCCGTGCGGCCTCCTCGCGCATCCGCCGGTCCTCGTCGAGAGCCGCCAGGCGGAGGGCCTCCTGGTACGCCGTGGCCTTGCCCGCCTGCCGTGGGTGGACATGCACGCCTGCATCCCCGTTCGAGGGGTCCGTGGCCACCCACACCGCATCCGAGGCCGGGTCGAGACCGTAGGGGTCCGGCCGCGCCGTGCACCCGCACTCCGCACACGACCGGTCGTGCGCCTCGTGCAGGCAATGATCACAGCTCACGTGTGCGCGCGGAACGCCGGTCTCTGCCCCTGTGGCGGCACAACCCTCCGGGTTACCGCGCTGCGGTCGGTTCCGGCGGGGTTCCTTGGTGATCATCTTGTAGATCTTGTACCCGATGATCTTGAACCAGAGAAGGATCATCGCACACCCCGCGACCGCAGGCGCGACTCACCGAGAACCGCGAGGGCGGTGAGACGATCACCGCGCCACCCGTCGCGCACCGCCTGATCGTAGATCTCCGCCGCCTTGTCCTTCGACTTCACGACGGACATCTTGATCATCAGCTCCGGTGGTTCCGGGATCTTCGCCATGATCGACTTGAGGGGGCCCTTGTACCCGTCCCGTCCGAAGCCCTTGACGATCCCGAATCCCCCGAACTCGTTGACCACGTTGCCGGGGATGGTCACCCAGTCACCGAGACCGACCGGTGCCACGTCCGCCGGTACGGCGTAGGCGTAGGTCCGGCGCGCCGACGCGCCCGCGATCCTCACCTGGATCACCTGTTCCGCCACCCCGGACGACGCACGCCGGGTCACTTCCGCATTCATGATCCCTTGTCCTATCTCTAGCTTGATCCCATCATACGACCGGCCGCCGCATGATCACTTCTTGTAGCACTCGGCCCAGTTGTCTCCGGCGGGGGAGGATCCCCACGTGAACGGCACGCCGCCCCGTTCGATCGTCATATCCTCGATCACCGCCCGCTTCACGTCCTCAAGATCAGCCCTGGGGATGGACATCACGATCTCGTCATGGACGACGACGCGGAGACGGGGGATCAGTTCGGGGTGCCGGTCCTTCATGCGCAGGAGTCCCTCCGCCACCACGTCCCGTGTCATCGACTGACCGTGTCCCGCCGGTGCCTGGGTGTACTCCCTGCCCTCGTCGCACCTGAAGTGCCTCCCGAACCCGTTGTCGAGCAACGCGCGGCCCTCTGCCGCCCGTCGCACGTCATGCTGCCAGTCCGGTACGGAGTTGAACTGCGTCCGCATCGTCATGTCCACCCGTTCGGCCGCCTCACGGGTGATCCCGGGGGTGTTGGCCAGACCGTTGACGGTGCGGCCGTACAGCCATCCCAGGTCGCACGACTTGGCGTGGAACCGGTGATCGGGTTCATGATCGCCGAACGCGAGATCGGAGATCTCGGAGTGGATGTCCCGGTCCGGGTCCTGCATGATCGCGAGGAGACCCGGGTCCTGCGAGTGGTACGCCACGCACCGGATGTCCACCTGGTCCGCGTCGAACGACACGAGAACCTCTCCGGGATCCGGCAGGAGGAAGACCCGATCCGAGTCGTCGGCCGCTTTCTTGAGCGTCGTCAGGTTGCCAGCCGACCACCGGCCGAACGCCTGGAATGGCTCGAAATTCTGATGGATCCTGCCGTCCACCGCGCGCCGGTAGAGGTTCTCGGCATTGGAGCGGAGCCCGTTCATCTCGGCGACCGCCTTCATGATCGCCAGGGCGGGGTGGTTCTCCGTCTCCGCCCACACGATCGCCTCGGCCATGATCTCTTTTCCGAGGGAGAGGGACCCGTCCTTGCCCCGGGGCCAGTCATCGAGATCCACACCGAACGACTTCAGCGCGGCCTCGAACGCCGCCTTCCCGGCCGTGGTCCTCTGCGGCGCCTTCGAGAGATGCTTCCCGTCGGCCGTGTGGGTGGGAAATCCGAACCGGTCATGGAGGAGGAGCCGCCCGGCCGCACTCTGCTCCGCCTGCTCCGCGATCTTCCGCTGGAGGGCGGGGAGATCCACCCGGAACCCCTCGATGGTCATCCGCGCGGTGATCGCGGCGACGCGCATTTCCCGCCGGTCGTAATCGGTCATGGGAAGGACGTCCGCGAGACGGAGAGCCTTCTCCACGTCGTCCCGGCAGTAGTCGTGATACCGCGCGTCCTCGTACGCGATATACCCCCAC
>Ga0157374_10001832_pt1 | contig 17895 bp, 14 predicted proteins | sample M25metaG_FD_115308 | JGI IMG/M metagenome (GOLD analysis project Ga0157374, IMG submission 115308) | Miscanthus rhizosphere microbial communities from Kellogg Biological Station, Michigan, USA - M2-5 metaG | ecosystem: Host-associated > Plants > Roots > Rhizosphere > Soil | place: USA: Michigan...
AATTGTCCAAAACCTACAAGAGCGAAGAAGGAACCGAGTCAGGTACTGGCCTGCTGTTGGGAATGCTGGATCACACGACGCATCATCGCGCATCAGCGGAGATGTACCTCCGAACAAAAGGGATCACACCGCCGGAATATCAGTTCTGATTTTGCCTCTACTCTGATCTTTCTTAGTCTTCGCCTTCGTGTAGGGGCTATTTCTGGAATCCGGCATCTGTGAGCGCGAATGGCCATTCACGGTCACGACAATTGGCAGCCTATGTCTCCTTTTCTGTGCGTATTGACTATCGAGTCGGGCAGTCAAAGTTGGTATCGAAGAGATACCTTCACGCCGACTGCAGGACGGGAAAAAGCTGAAGCGAGTGCGTTCCGCAGATTGAGGGGCCTAGGAGCTGCAAGCTAGGTTTTCGGATTCGTGGAGGATGAACCCGTACTCGGCAATAACGAAATAGTGCCTCGTCCGCACGGACGCTCAGTTCAGACGAGACGGCCGTCTCATCCAGCGTTCGAAATTGACATCGGACATTTGGATCCGATCAATGCTCTTCGACGCGCCCGGACAGCTCGCCTGTCCTTCATCATCAGAGTCAGGCAGCAGCGCGGATGGAAGATCTGAAGTGATTCAGGCTCAGCTTCAATCCTGTCTCGAGATCTATCTTTGGTTCCCAGCCGAGGAGGGTTCTGGCTTTCGTGATGTCCGGCTGGCGCTGCGTGGGGTCATCCTGCGGTAAAGGGTGAAAAACAATCTGACTGTTCGATCCGGTCACGCGCAGAACAGCCCTCGCGCATTCAAGAATGGTCCATTCCGAGGGATTGCCAATGTTGACGGGCGAGTGTTCCTCGCTCCGCGACAATCGCAGGATGCCTTCAATCTCGTCGGAAACATAGCAGAAGCTTCGCGTCTGGCTTCCATCGCCGTAGATAGTGATGTCGTCGCCCCGCAAGGCCTGTGTCATGAAGTTGGAGATTACGCGGCCGTCATTGGCCTCCAAACGCGGACCGTAGGTATTGAAGATTCTCACCAGCCTCGTGTCGACCTTGCGATACCGCCCATAAGCGGTGACCAGTGCCTCTGAAAATCGCTTGGACTCGTCGTAGACAGACCGCGGTCCGATGGGATTTACGTGCCCCCAATACTCTTCTGTTTGCGGATGCTCGTCCGGATCGCCGTAACACTCCGAGGTCGAGGCATGCAGGAATTTCGCTTCGTATTTCTGGGCGATCTCCAGCATGTTGCGTGTCCCCGCGGAACCGACCATCAGCGTCTCGATGCCGAGGCGCATGTAGTCCGGCGGGCTGGCGGGCGACGCAAAGTTGAAGACATAGTCGACGCACTTTGAATCGAATGCTTCGCAAATGTCATGCTGCAGGAATTCAAACCGGGATTCATGCTTCAGATGGGCTAGGTTCTCAAGCGAGCCGGTGCACAGATTGTCTACGCCGAGCACCTCGTGCCCGTCCGCAAGAATTGCATCGGTCAAGTGAGAGCCAAGAAATCCTGCGGCCCCGCTGATCAGCACGCGCATCGTTATCGATATTCCTTCCCCCAGGATTGTTGTTGTCACGCAGGCGCAGGGAGGTGCCGGGATGGTGCGGAAAACTCCACGCTGCATCCCCCTCGACTGGCCGGTAGTCAGCTCTTGCCGTTTTCCCTCCGGCGCGGCAGAAAGAATGCTCCGACAGGGTCGAGAGGCTGCGTAAGTCCGGGACGTCCCACGCTTAGATAAGTGAATCCCGCATCGCTCATCGTCGATGGATCGTACAGATTCCGCCCGTCGATCACAATCGGGTAGCGCAGGGTGTAGTGCAGCTTCGCCAGATCCAGTTCTGCGAATTCCTGCCAGTCGTTCAAAATCAGCAGTGCGTCTGCATCCTGTGCCGCGATGTACGGATCGTCCACGTAGTGCATTTTTGCTGATTCCGGGATGATCTCCTGGCATCTCGCTGCTGCAGCGGGATCGTAGGCAAATACGTTGGAGCCTTCGGTAAGAAGGTTCTTCACGATGTCGATTGCTGGAGATTCGCGAATGTCGTCTGTTCCACCCTTGAACGCTAGGCCCAGTACGCCGATCTTCTTTCCCCGGAATGTCCAAAGCGCGGATCGAATCTTCTGGAAAAATCTCTGCTTTTGCTCTTCGTTGATCTTCTCGACTTCGTGCAGCAGTGCGAAATCGACTCCGACCTGCTCTGCTACGTGGCGAAATGCGGCGACATCTTTCGGGAAGCAGGAACCGCCATAGCCAACACCGGCACGCAGGAACTTGGGCCCGATTCTCGAGTCCATGCCGATTCCACGAGCAACTTCTTCGACGTCGGCGCCTGCAGCTTCACACACATTTGCAACTACGTTGATGAACGAGATTTTGGTTGCAAGCAGGGCATTTGAAGCGTGCTTGATAATCTCTGCGGCCTTTGTCGAGGTCTGCAGGATGGGAGGAGGATCGATGGCAGTACGCGGACCGGATACGGATCCGGGAACGTTGTAGTAGGTTCCGCTGGTCAATGGCTCATAGATCTTCTTCAGCAGCTCGGCTGAGCGGCCCGATGCGGCTCCGACAACAATGCGATCGGCATGCAGGAAATCGACAACCGCAGTGCCTTCTCGCAGGAACTCGGGGTTCGAAGTCACGTCGAAGAGGTCCTTTGGCACACCGTTGCGCTCGATGACGCGGCGAATCCATTCGTTGGTGTAGACCGGCACCGTGCTCTTTTCGACAATTACCTTGTAGGAGTCGATGGAACGGGCGATCTCACTTGCCACGGCGTCTACGTACGACAAGTCTGCGCTTCCGGTTTCGCTCTGTGGAGTGCCTACCGCAATGAACACCGCTTCGGCTTCCTGGGTCGCGGCGCGAAGGTCGGTTGTAAACTCGAGAGTTTTGCCCCTGTAGCGCGAAAGCAGTTCTGGCAGATGCTCCTCGTGTATGGGAACTCCGCCCTCCTGCAGCATGCGCACTTTGGCCTCGTCGTTATCGACACAGACCACCCGGTGGCCGATTTCGGCAAAACAAGCTGATGCGACCAGCCCAACATACCCGGATCCAACTACCGCAATCGTCGCCGAATTCTTTTTCGCGTCCATTTGCTGATACTCCCGTCTGGTGTGCATCGAACAGCGACACCGGATAGATTGATGAATCGATTATCGGATTGCGCCGGTCTGAGGGACCGGAAGTTCAGCCCGATACCTCCACAAAAGTGGTATGAGGCGCGGGGCAGCGAGATATCGAGGAATGAACTTCCGCGGCGATGAAACGCAGCGGAAAAGCCAACCAAGATAGAGCCGGTCAGCCCAGTTCGGAATCCTGACCTGGTCTCCACTCAGAAACGCAATCGCCGCGCCAATGCAATGAATCGCGGGAAGATAGCCGAGATTGCGCTTGAGATAGAGGCCCAGCCGCTCCTGTGTACCACCTCCCACAGTAATCACGATATGTTTTGGCCGCAATACTCCAAGAGTGTCAATCAGTTGGCGGTCTACGATCTTGCCGCCGTACATGGGCGCGTTGTAAACGCATTCCGGCGGCACGTCGATGCCCTCGGATCGGAGCCATGCCAGGTTTTTGGCGGCGCTTGCGGCTCCTGCCATCACCCAGAACGTCCCGCCCGGCGTGCGGACGTCATCTCTGTGCAATAGCGCGCGCAGATACTTCAAGCCCGAGATACGTGGGATCGAATCCCGCTCCATCCAGTTCCACAACAGAACCATGAAGGCTGAATCGGCGATGGCCACATCGGCGTTGATCAATGCGTCCCGATAATCCTGATTGTGAGCAACATCGACCAATGCCGGGGCAGCGGGCACGACGAGAAGCCCGCCATGCGAGAGGCGCTCGAAAACGCCCTCAACGTCGCCGACGTAGAAGTTGACGCCGAGAATCTGCCTTTCGTCTGGCATCGAGGTAGGCCGCCCTGGGGGTTGAGGTGCGCTACTGCGGTGCATTGGATTCCACCTTTAAATCAAGAGATCGGCGACGATCTTCGGTGCTGCTTGTAGAGCGGCATCGATTTGAGACTGGTCTTTGCCTCCGGCTTCGGCGATCTCGGACTTGCCGCCGCCCGAACCGCCTACGAGTTTTGCAACGGCCCCGACGAGTCTGCCGGCCTGGATACGCTTTGACAATTCCGGGGTCACACCCGCGATGATGGCGACTTTGCCCTCGGGTTGAGCGGAGGCAAGCAGCACGACACCTTCTCCGAGTTTTGTCTTGAGGTTGTCGACCAGCGTGCGGAGCTGTCCGCGCTCGAGCGAATCGGCTCGATGCGTCAGGACCTTCACGCCTTTCACTTCGACGGCGCGCTGAACTGCTTCATCGAGACCGCCGGCGGCTGATTTCATTCGTGACTCTTCGAGTTCGCGGCGGAGCCGTTTGAGCTCGTCTTCCTGGGCTGCGAACCTGGCGCGGAGCCCGTCGGCGAGATTGTCGACGGAAGGAACATATTGTCCGGCGAGCTTGGCGACTTCGAAATCGCGGCGGAAAGTGTCGAGCGAGCCCAGTCCACTGATGGCCTCGACCCGGCGCACACCGGAAGAGACGGCGCTCTCGCTGGTGAGTTTGAGGAGTCCGATTTCACCCGTGGCCGCGGTGTGGGTTCCACCACATAGTTCGGTGGAGAAGCCATCGCTCAGCTTTACGACGCGAACCTTGTCTCCGTACTTTTCGCCGAAGAGCGCCATGGCGTGGTACTCGTTCACTGCGACGTCTATCGGTACGTCCTCCAGGGTTTCAACTCTTGCGTTGGCGAGGATTTCGCGATTTACGATGTCTTCGATTTCCTGCAATTCTTCATCCGCAACCTGTGAGAAGTGGGAGAAGTCGAAGCGTAGACGTGCGGGCTCAACAGCGGAGCCGGCCTGCTTGACGTGGGTGCCGAGGACCTGGCGAAGTGCGGCGTGGAGCAGATGCGTGCCGGTGTGATTGCGCCGGATGCTGTCCCGACGACCGCCATCTACGAGCGTGTTGACGTGATCTCCGACTGCGATGTCCTGCTTGAGCAGAGCTTTGTGCGCGCGGACCCCTTGCACGGGGAGAACGCAGCCGGTGATCTCGGCGACGGTGGTGTTGCCGTCGGTAGAGGTGAATTGACCGGTATCGCCGACCTGGCCGCCGGAGTCGGCGTAGAAGCTGGTGTGATCGAGAACGATGTCGACTGCGTCGCCGGCTTTTGCGGATGGGACGCCAGCGCCGTCCTTTACGATGGCGAGAACTTCGGCGTTGGTGGCGTTGAGTTGTTTGTAGCCGAGGAAGTCAGTGCGTACGAGATCGCGGAAGACAGGGCTGGCAGTCTTCTGGCTGCCGCCTTTCCAGGAAGCTCGGGCGCGGGATTGTTCTTCGGCGCGAGCGGATTCAAAGCCAGCGTGGTCAAATTGAACGCCGGCATCCCGGGCAGCATCGACCATGAAGTCGAGGGGCAGGCCGAAGGTTTCGTAGAGGTGAAAGGCTTTCTCACCAGTGAAGGAAGCCTTGAGCTCCTCGTCAAGTCGCGTAAGACCGATCCTGAGAACACGATCGAATTGCTTCTCTTCGGCTTCGACGACTTTGGCGACGCGAGATGCCGAGTCACTGAGGTCGGGGTAGGCGCCGGCCATCTCGTCGCGGACGGCGTAGACCATCTGGTTGAGGAATGGTTTTTCCTGACCGAGTAAGCGGCCATGTCGGATCGCGCGACGCATGATCTTACGAAGCACGTAACCGCGACCTTCATTGGAAGGCAGGACACCATCATTTATAAGGAACGTGGCGGCACGGGAGTGGTCGGCGATGATGCGCAAGCTGGCTGACTGAAGCTTCTCTTCCTCGATCCAAGCCTGCCAGTCCTCTTCTCGCGGCACTCCTGGAGCCAAAGCCTTTGACTTCCGTTGAGATTCCACGCACTTGAAACCTGTCAACTCTGCCGCATGTTCAATCAACGGCGTGAACAAATCCGTCTCGAAGTTGCTGAGCTTGCCTTGCAAAACAGCTGCGACGCGTTCGAGGCCCATGCCGGTATCGATGGAGGGCTTGGGAAGAGGTGTCAGCTTGTAGGTTAAGTTGCCTGCCGGGCCAATGGCGGAGCGATCGAACTGCATGAAGACCAGGTTCCAGATTTCGACGTAGCGTGCGTCGTCTTTTCCGAAAGGCAGGTCAACGCCGGGAGTTTCGGCCGCTTCGATTCCCATGTCGTAGAAAATTTCAGAGCATGGGCCGCAGGGGCCGGTCTCGCCCATTTGCCAGAAGTTGTCTTTGCGGCCGTAGGTGAAGATGCGCTCTTTGGGAACGCCGGTCTCGATCCAGAATTGCTCAGCTTCGTTATCGCGCGGGACTTCGGCGTCGCCCTCGAAGATGGTGACGTAGAGGCGATCTTTGGGGATGCCCATCCAGTCGGGGCTCGTAACCAGTTCCCAGGCGTATGCGATGGCGTCTCGCTTGAAGTAGTCGCCGAAGCTGAAGTTGCCGAGCATCTCGAAGAAGGTGTGGTGGCGGCGCGTGAAGCCGACGTTTTCAAGGTCGTTATGCTTGCCGCCAGCACGGACGCACTTCTGGGATGTTGTCGCACGCGCATATTCGCGCTTTTCCGCTCCAAGGAAAACATCCTTGAACTGGTTCATTCCAGCGTTTGTGAAAAGCAGCGTCGGATCGTTGGCCGGCACCAGCGACGAAGAGTGCACGCGGCGGTGGCCCTTGGTCTCAAAGAAGCGCAGAAACAGCTCGCGGATTTCGTTTCCCGTACGGAATTGCATGTCTCCTCTAGTGTAAAGGTCCGCAACTGGAAGCAATGGCCGGCTCAGGCTGTTTCTGGACGAAGGCAGCTTGTTGTCCAGGTATGTTTCTGGCCGGCGCGTAACATCCGAACGAAAAATGCATCTCATCGTCAGATACAGAGCTACAGGAGGAAATGAATGGACAGGTTCGCACTGCTTGCGCTGCTCGAGGCCAAGCCGGGAAAAGAGACGGAAGTTGAGGAGTTCCTGAAGTCAGCGGAACCATTGGCGGGACAGGAGCCTGGAACGACGACGTGGTATGCGGTGAAGCTGGGACCGGCGAAGTTCGGCATCTTCGATACCTTCCGGGACGTGGCGGGACGCGAGGCTCACCTTTCCGGCGAGATTGCCAAGGCGCTAATGGAGAAAGCCGGAGAACTGCTGGCAAAACCGCCGCAGATCGAGAAGCTTGACATCCTGGCGTCGAAAGCTCCTGGCGCGTAGTCGTCCTTTGCGCTGAATCGCTCGTCCAACAAGGCATGAGCTCTCGTCTGCGGAGAATCCTGATCGAGGCTGCGGCCGTCGCGTCGACGTTCCTGATAACGCTCGCGGCCCCATTGCCTCTCGGCGCACAACCGGGGCACGGCCTGAAAATTGTGGACTCGCGCGAGGTGAAGGTGCGGGGCGGAGTGCTGCAGGTGGACTTCGCGGAGGGGCAGCTGGACGATCCGAAGGTAATCCTGCGGCGCATCCAGACCGCCGCATCGGCCGTGGTGGCTTACTACGGGCGATTTCCGATTTCGAGAATGCGAGTGCTGGTAGTGCCGGTTGCGGGACGGCATGGCGTGGTCCAGGGCACCTCGTGGGGCGATATGGCGGGTTTTCCGGGGATGACGCGGCTCCGCGTGGGCGAGCACACCACAGACGAGGATTTGCGCGACGACTGGACGACTACACACGAACTGGTACACATGGGGTTCCCCACGCTGCCGGACGATCAGCACTGGATGGAAGAGGGGTTGGCGACCTACGTGGAACCGCTGGCGCGCGTGATGACGGGCGAGTTGAAGGCGAGCAGCGTGTGGCATGACGTGGTTCGCGACATGCATCAAGGCGAGCCTCAGGCAGGAGACGAGGGGCTGGATCACACGCATACCTGGGGTCGGACGTACTGGGGCGGAGCGATGTTCTGCCTGGTGGCCGATGTGGCGATCCGGGAGAAGACACATAACCGGAAGGGTCTTCCGGACGCGCTGCGGGCGATCGTGGAGCACGGCGGTACGATCGATCAGAACTGGGATCTGCCGCACACGTTGGCCATCGGAGACGCGGCGACGGGAACACACGTGCTGACGGAACAGTATGCGAAGTGGAAGGATGCTCCCGTTACGGTCGATTTGCCGGCGCTCTGGGCCGAGCTCGGAGTGCGACTTGATGGAGACGAAGTGGCCATGGTTCCCGATGCTCCACGGGCGCGTATTCGCGAAGCGATTGCCGGGGAACGGCTGCACTGAGAGGCTTTCTCAATGGATCCTCTGTCCAAAAGGCGAGAGACCGGAGGCACCCGAACTTTCAGCTCCCGGTTCACTCTTCTGCGGGTTCGTCAGCGAGGTTGTCGAGGGCAGACAGGGATTCGTCGGGGACGTCCCACTGGCGGAGGATACGGTAGATGACGCCTGTTGAGAAGCCGGCACCGACGAGCCGGCGCATGACGCGCGCGGTCTCCTTTTCGTTGGCGGGCTTGCGGAGGCGCCTGCGCTCGAGGTATTGGCGGGCCAGGGTCTCTTCGTCGGTTTTGGCGTAGCTCTCGGCGACTACTTGATCGACGACCTTGGACGAGACACCCTTCTGGCCAAGGGCCTGGCGCACCCGGCGCTGGCCGAACTTGTCGTTTTCGCGGCGGAGACGGGAGAAGGTCTCGGCATAGGAGCGGTCGTCGAGGTAATGCTTCTCTTTGAGCCTGCCGATGACGGCATGGATGACCTCCTCACCCCTGGAGCCGTGCTCAACGCGGGTCCGCATTAGGCGGCGGAGCTCTGCCTCGGTGCGCATGTGGCGGCCCAGCGCCTCGATGGCGTAGTCGTAGAGGCCGGACTCGTTGAGGAAGGCCTTGGGTTTCATGGATGAGCTAGCTACTAGCTTCTAGCGGCTGCCTGGGAATGGCAAGGGGTGGGGAAGAGCTTAGCCGTTGAGACTGGCATACAGTTGGTCGCTGGCAGCTTGGAGCTCTCTGCTATGCAGCAGATATGGAAGAGTTTAGGATTTTTTGGCCACGGCAAAGCGCGCCTGGATACCTAGACATGATGGACGACGGCATGAGCCGGTGTGAGGGCTTCGCAGCGGGTAAAGTAGGCCAGGCCTGTCATGCCGAGTCCGGAGAAGACGAAGAATGATAAGAACACGCCGATAATGCCAACGGCGCCGGCCAGCGAGTACTCGAGAATCACGATATCCGCAACGAAGAATGGGGTGCTGAAGACGAGGAACAGGGCGCTGGAGGCCATGGCCCAGCGGCGGGCGGAGGACCAGTTCTTCCGGATTGCCCAGAACGCGATGCCGTTTACCAGCGCCAGAACCGGCGGCATGACCAGGATCATTTCGCGCATGACGATGAGGATGATACCGGCGGGATCGGCATGAAAATGCGAGGTCACACGCGGGTAGGGTGCCTGAATGATGGCAGGAAGCATGGCGATGAAGACCAGGGCAAAGACGAATGCCGTGCAAGCGAAACATCTGCGCAAAATCTTGAGTTCGGCCATCGGATGATCTCGTTCCTACCGAATGGGGAATCTTCGGATGGATGTGACTCTATCCCAGCGATGACGAATGACGTAAGAAGAGAATGAGTTTACGGGCCTGTCCGCAGTACTCACCCAGAGAAACGATGGATGGTAGGGATGATTACCTCAGAGGTACGTTGGGGCGCGGCGGCTCGGGGTCGACTCTAGATCCCTATCGGCGAAAAGGGCAAGCTCGATGGCCTGCCCGGAATCAATGATTGTTTTCTGTTTGGGCCTGGCTGGGTAGCTCGGCTTCGTCCTCAGGAGGCTTATGCTGCCTGCGGTGGTTCGTCGTTGTCGAACCGGCGGCCGCCGTTAATGGCGACGAGTTGCGGCTGGTTGCGCGGCGTTCCCCAACCATCACGGACAACTTCAGATTCAGAGCGAGCGGAACCACTGGCGTTGCTGCCACTTAGAATGCAAACGATTTTTAGTTTGAAGAGCTGCATGTATCTACACCTGCTAAATGGGATGCAGCCGGAAGCTCAGATCGTTGCATTTGACGCTATTTTGTCGCTAAGGGAAATTTGTTGCTCACGAGGGCAACCGCACGTCGTGTGTCATAAACGCAGTCTGCGTTTTGCTGAAAACGATTTCTGGGCAAAAAAGAAATCGCGCTAAAGCGCAGAAGGGGTGCGTGGCACTTTCACATGCGCCATTCGAAGATGCTGTGAGGGTTCCGCGACTCTCTTTCGATCAGCGACGCTGAGAATAACTTATCGCGTTCGGTCGCTCAAGACGATCGTCGGATCCGAAGGTAAAGCTTGAATCGCGCGAGACGCCGGCTGTTTCGTCGCGCGCGGTCTAGTTCCCTCGATCAGAAATTGAAGGTGATTTTGCCGGTGAGGGTGCGAGGGGTGACGTAATGCGTACCGCTGAATGTCGACAGAAAATTGTAGAGCGCGTACTCGTTGGCAACGTTGATCGCTGTTAGGTCGAGGTCTACCTTGTAGTGATCAGCGCGAAAGAGATTGTTTTTGCCGAGCGAGACATCGAATAGATTGCGCGGCGCGATGCGTGGCGGATTCAGATCGTTGTTGCCGGTGCCGGGTGCGGGAATGCGGATGAGCGACGAACTGAATTGCGAAGCTTGGCAAACGCGTGGAAGCGAATTCCCGGGTGCAGCCTTCTGACCGTTGCAGATGAGGCCCGCCTGGAACTGCTCGTCGGCAGTGAGCGAAGACAGATCAACATAGGGTTGTCCGCCCAGGGTGAGAGAAGTTGCGTCGCAGGAGCTGTTTGGATCATTGGAGAGCGGGTTATAGCAAGGCGCCTGACCCGCAACCTGGCCGGAGTCGTAGCGCCAGTTGAACCCGCCCCAGAGGCCATTGAGTGTCTTGTCTTGAGCCCATGTGTACTGCACATGCGTAGTCTGGTTCAAATGCTCATCGTGATCGATGCGGAAGGGCAGGCCGGTTTCTCCGACGGTGGCACCTGCCCCTGCAACCTGGGGCGGAAAGAATCGTGCAGATACGGACGAAAGAACGGTGTAAGCGGTGAGGTTGTGGAAGTTGGGCATATTTACGTGCAGCGCGTAGCCGGGGATCTTGGAGTTGTGCCAGTCGATGGGGAAGGTGATGGGAGTATTCCCGAGCACGCTGAAGTCGAAAGCGTTGTGCGTGTACTTCCAGATGTATTCCCCACTGAAGATGAGGTGTTTGCCGAGAGCCTGCTCAAGGCCCGCATGGAACTCGTTGCGGAAACCGGGCACTTCGGTTGTGGATACACCGGCGGAACATGAGAGAAGCGGAGCGAGCACGCTGTTGGCGCAACCCTCGCTGGAGAGCACGAGATTCTCATTGAAGGGTGTTTCGAGAGTGCGCGCGTATGAGATACGTAGGACGGTACCGCTCGGCTTAACCGTATAAGCGCCACCGAGGCGGGGCTCGACCTGCGTGGCACTGGCGAGGCCGTTGTAGACATCGCCGCGCAAGCCGATGTTCCATTGCCATTGGCCCGACTTGATCTGGTCTTCGATGTGGAGCGCGGTTTCCTTGATGTCGGCGCGACCACGATAGCCGTAGTAGTCGCCACCACGCGTGAAATCGTATGGCGCGAGCACCGGCAGGTAGCTCGGATTCGCGACTGCTCCGTCGGATGAGCATTGCGATGAGTCGGTATAACCCGGCAAGGGAGTGCCATCGACGTCGACACAGGGTGCGTTGTAAGTAGTTTCGACGATGCCGAGGCTGTCGTTTTCGCGGAGAAACGTATGCGAGAACTGGAGTCCGGCCTTCACGGTGTGGATGCCATGTGCATAAGAGACATCCGCATGAATGCCGGCGTTGGTGAGAGTGCGGTTCTGCGCGATCGACGAGGTCTGGAGGTTCGGGGGGCCCAAGTCGGCAAGCGGGTTGCTGCTGGGGTAGTAGTTGTAGTCGTCGTGACGGACAAACGCGCCGAAGTTGAAGACCGTCTCGTTGTTGATGATGCGCGTGTACGTAGGGGCGATGTTAAAGGTGCCGATCTTGGAGCGCTGATCGGTGTCGCCGATGACGCCGAAGAACGGGTTGGCTGTAGTGCCGCCGGCGCGAACGTTGGTGACATCCACGTTGTCGTAGGCGTTGGGATTCTGAAACCAGGAGCGACTGTAGTTCAGATTGAGATGGATGGAGTCGGCAGACGTGAAGCTGTAATCGATGCGATCGAAGACATTCTGCTCATTCCCCTTGTCGTGAATCACGGAGAACTCGGGCGGATCGAGGAAGCGGCCCGTGTTCAGCCCGTCAAGTTCGAAGAAGTTGCCCCACCTTTTGCCGCCGTAGGAGACATCGAAGCCCGCGGTGCCGGTGCCGAACGAGCCGTAGGAACTGTAGAGGCTGCCGGTAGGCTTGGTGATCCCCTGACCAGAACGAGTGGTGGCTACGATGACGAGGCTGGTTTTGTCTCCATACTCGGCGGGCGGTGCGCCGGCAATGACTTCGAGAGACTGGATGGAGTTCGATGGCAGCTGGTTGGAGAAGGTCTTGCTCTGTTGATCGGTGATGGCCTGGCCATCAACCGAAAACGAATTGGAAGCGTGGTCGCCAAGCCCATGGGCCTGGCCGTTGGAATCGGCCGAGACACCGGGAGTGGTGGCGGTGACGAGAGAACTTAGCGACGAGGTTGCGCTTTCGAGGGGCACCTTAACAAACATGTCGCGATCGACGTCGGTGTGGAATGTCGGGTCGGTTTCGATAGCGTCGCTGCTGCTGGCCTGGACGGTGACGGTGGAAGCGGCGGCTTCGATGTGGAGTACTAGATCGAGACTGAGACCGACGGCGGAGCGAAGGTTGACGTTCTGTTTGAGAATTCCGAAGCCGGGAGCAGAGACCGTGACGTTGTAGAGATTGAAGGGGAGATTGTTGACTTCGAATTGGCCGGTGGCGTCGGATGTGACGGTGCGCTGGAGACCGCTGACAGAATTCGAGACGTTGACCGTAGCTCCGGGAATGACTGCGCTGGAAGGGTCGGTCACCGTTCCGCGAACGCTGGCGGAGTTGCCTTTCTGTGCAGCGGAAGCCGCAAACGTCGCGCACAGAAATGCGGCAATGGGTAGAAATAGAAAAAGCTTGCTTGAAAAAGATCGCATGAAGAGAGAGCCTCCGATGGTTGACTGAATTGCGGAAACACGTGCTTGGAGCACGGGCGATCAGTGCAACGAGGGCATCGATAAGAAGCGGTTCAAGCCTTGCCTGGATCAATGAAATCCGGAATGGAGATGGAAAGCGAAAATCAGCCTGAACTGGATCGGAACGATGCGGGGCTAGATAGAGGGCGGAGGACGGATGAAGAGCTGCCGCCGCCATTGCGCGCGGATGGGCCGCGCGTGGACTTGCGGAACGAATGCCTCCATCTCGATGAGGACGATGATGGCAGCCGCAACCGCCAATGGAGCCGCGGAGTGAAGGACGACGCAGATGGGGCAATGGTCAGCATCAGTATTGACCGGGTGAACGTGGGCCACCTGTATGAAGGTGAGCAAGGTAAGCAGCGCCACGCACACCACGACATAGGCCATGGGCCGTTTGCGTCTGGTGCTTCGCATCCATGTGTAAAGTGCGGTCAAACCTGGGCTTCCTCGCAAAACTCCCTGGATCAAGGATACACATACTTTGATGCCCGAAGCCCCGAGATGTCACCACTGAGCTTCGACGTTGGTAACCGACGCCAACCTGCAGAATCGGTCAGCGTCTAAACTGTTGGACAAAGAGGAATTTCGGGGCTATGGGACGGATATGGGTGACAGGTCTGGCGTTTTTGCTTGCGGCAGCGGGCGGTGCGATTGTGCGCGGCCAGGAAAGCGGGCAGGAGCGCGATCGGGAACATTCGAAGGTGATTACGCCGGATGCGCCGGGGTTGGCGCATAATCACCGGCTGGTCTTGAAGGACGGCAGCTACCAGGTCGTGCGCAAGTACCAGGTCGTCGGCAATCGCGTTCGGTACATGTCGATGGAGCGAAGCGGCGAGTGGGAAGAACTGCCTTATGACCTGGTCGACTGGGATGCCACGAAGAGATGGGAAGCGCATCATACCGGACCGTATGACACGTCAGGGAATCCATCGGAAGCGATGAAGGAGGCGGCGGAACTGGACAAGGAAGAGGCTGCCGAGCGCGAGGACCAGAAGGCGCGAATGCCAGAGGTCGCAAAAGGATTGGAGTTGCCGGATGAGAACGGCGTGTTTGTCCTTGATACATATCAGGGGACTCCAGAATTGGTTGAGCTGAGGCCGTCGGACCTGGATTTGACCCAGAAAAGCCGGAAAGGACTGGCGACATTGAATCCGCTGGCTGGTTCGAAGGCGTCGATCGAGCTGGCTGGGGCACACGCGAGATCACACCTGCACGTCAATGATCCAGAGATCTTTGTGTCGCTGGAGGGACGGGACGACGTGGAGCAAGTGGTGTCACACGCAATGACTGTGAAGACCGCGGGAGCGCAGGAAGTGGCGCACAGGAAACACGGAGCACATTCGCCGCAATCCGGGTTTGCAATTGTGAAGGTGGATGAGAGGCGCGAGGTGCGCGTGATCGGAGCCATCCACGTGAGCGTGACAGGGAGTGTGACGCAGAGCGAGGATGTGATTCCGACGCAGGTGGAAGTTCTACCGGGCAAACACTGGCTGAAGCTGACGCCGCAGGCGAATCTGAACGTCGGCGAGTATGCCCTCGTCGAGATCGTATCGCCGTCGGACATCAGCCAGTCGGTTTGGGATTTCCGCGTAGATCCGCACATGGGGGATAATCCCGGATCGCTGGGGCCGATTCTGAAGTAGACCGACGAATCTTCGCTCTATTATGGCGCTTCGCGGCGCGCGAGCTTGATGCGGCGCTGTTCCCACTCGTCGCTGGAGAAGATGCGCGGGCCGACTTCAATGAGCCGCGGCATCATGTTGAAGACTGCGACGCGGCTCCAGGGTTTGCCCTCTCGGGTTCGGAAGCCCTTTTCATTGAGATCGCTGACGATGGCCGAGTAGGAGAAGTCCTGGGCCAGCAGGTCCATCATGAGGAGCAAGACCTTGTTCTCGTGAGGATCGATTTCGAGACGCTTGCAGTCTACAGAGATGCGAAGGCCGAAGGGGATGTCCTCAGAGAACGCGCCGTCCGAGGGCGTTTCTGAGTCGGGCAGTTCACGCCGCCACTCGATTGAGACCATCTGCCATCCGGCCGAGGTGCGCTGCCGAATCACGTCCGAGCTGAAGGGCTCAGAGACTACGTCACGAATGCGCTCGAAGTACGCCATTGGAGCCTCCGAAGACACTACACTGCCGTTATTCAGAGCAATTCCGGGGCCAGAAAACATCGGCCGTTCAAGATGAATGCACATTGATTCGGAATGAGTTGAGTTGAAGCGAGCGGTGGACGCCCCTGGGCAGCCTGGCCGATTCTGAAACTCAATGTTCGAGAATGAACAAAGTACTAGCCCGCAGAGTGTGCACTAATATCCGGGGCTTGATTACGAAAAGATCTATTCCTCAGGGGAAACAACATTGCTACAATTCATCGATCCCATAAAGCCAATCTGGCAAATTGAGGACTGGAGCGAGGGCGAGACCGACCTACTGCATCCATGATCGACTACTACGAGTTCCTTCAAATCAGTCCGCATGCGGACGCCGACACAATTCACCGGGTATACCGGTATCTGGCTGGGCGCCTGCATCCGGACAATCCGAACTCAGGCGATGCCGAGATGTTCCGGATGCTGAAGGCAGCTTACGACACACTCTCGAATCCTTCGCGCCGCGCAGAGTATGACGCGGCCAATCGCCGAGAAGCGAAGGAAGAGCCGCCGATGTCAAACTCAATCGACTTCCTGGACAGTGTCGAGGGAGAGCAGAACCGGCGGATCGCATTGCTGGCGGTACTCTATTACAAGCGGCGGGCCAACCCGAGGTTTCCTGAGGTTTCGCTAGCAGAAATTGAGCGGAGAATGGGATTCCCGCGCGACTACCTCGATTTCACGACCTGGTATTTGACGAAGAAGGGCTATGTAAGCCGGGCGGACAACTCGGACTTCGCGCTGACTGCGGAAGGCGTCGACTACATCGAATCTCAGCGCGGAAACCTGCCGATGCTGAACAAGCTGTTGACCGACGGCAGCGGGATGACGGCAGGAGCCGGCGCACGGAGCCAAGGCGGTGAGCCGGGCAATGGCAAGGGTGGCAAGAAGCCGATCATACTGCCCAATTCAGAGACGGTGTGGATGGATCGGCGTCAGAACGGCGGGGGCGATCGTCGGCGCAAGGTCGCTGATCCGCAGTTGATTCCGGTTGAGCGTCGCGCGAGTGCCAGGGACCGGCGCGTGAATAATGGTGATCGCCGCAAGATCAAACAGGACAGGCGCTCCTACGCGATCATGAACACCGGGACCATTCAGTAGGCTTCACCTTCGCGAGTTTCCTCCAAGCAACGACCCGAGAACACCCCTTATGATCTGGCGGCCAACGGTGCTGCCGATGGAACGCGCAGCGCTCTTCACCATTGCCTGCGCCACTGTCTCGCGACGCCCTGTTCCGCTGCCGAGCACATTCCCCAGCACTGCACCCGCCTCCTGCATCCAGCCACCCTGGCTCGCGGCCGGAGTCTGTGCGGCGTTAGATTGCGGGGCAGTGGCTGCCGGAGCGCCGGCGCTGGCGGGTGAAGCTTCCACTTTGCCTTTGAGTTTCTCGTAGGCTGATTCGCGATCGACTTCCTGTTCGTATACGCCAGCGACGACGGAGGTGCGGATGATCTCCGCGCGTTGATCGGGCGTGATGGGACCGATCTGGCTATGAGGCGGATAGACAAGGGCCCGCTCCACAACGCCGGGGATTCCTTTCTCATCGAGAAACGAAACCAGGCCTTCTCCCACACCCAACTGCGTGATCACCTCTTCAACGTCGAGCTTTGGGTTGGAACGAAAGGTCTGCGCCGCGGATTTGACCGCCTTCTGGTCGCGTGGAGAGAACGCGCGCAACGCATGCTGGACGCGGTTTCCAAGTTGACCAAGCACGGTCTCAGGCACGTCGATCGGATTCTGGGTAACGAAGAATACGCCGACGCCTTTGGAACGGATCAGGCGCACAACCTGCTCGATGCGCGATTGAAGAACTGCGGGCAGATCGTTGAAGAGGAGGTGCGCCTCATCGAAGAAAAAGACCAGCTTCGGCTTCTCGGGGTCACCGACTTCGGGAAGCCTTTCAAAGAGCTCGCTCATGAGCCAGAGCAAGAATGTAGCGTAGAGCTGCGGCGACTGGAGCAGCTGGTCGGCCGCCAGGATATTCACGACACCGCGACCCCGGTTGTCCACCTGGAGAAGATCTTCGATGTTGAGCGCGGGCTCACCGAAAAACTTGTCGCCTCCCTGCTGCTGAAGCGCAACGAGCCCACGCTGGATCGAACCCACACTTGCAGCAGAGATATTTCCATATTCGGTCTGATAATCCTTTGCACTGTTGGCGACTGCCTGCAACATGGCTTGGAGATCCTTCATATCGAGCAGAAGAAGGCCCTGGTCGTCGGCAATTTTGAAGACCAGTGTCAGGACACCGGTCTGGGTGTCGTTCAGGTTAAGTATGCGGCTGAGAAGCAGCGGCCCCATTTCGCTGACGGTGGCGCGTACCGGATGACCCTGTTTACCGAAGACATCCCAGAAAACGACCGGGCAGCCGGAGAACTGCCAATCGCCAAGGCCGAGGAGCTTCAGCCGTTCGTCGAGCTTCGGCGAACTCTTTCCCGGTTGGCTGACGCCGGAGAGATCGCCCTTGACGTCGGCCGCGAACACCGGCACTCCAATCGCACTTAGGGCTTCAGCCATCACCTGCAGCGTTACGGTTTTGCCTGTTCCTGTTGCTCCTGCAACCAGACCGTGGCGGTTTGCCATTCCAGGCAGAAGAGGAATTTCGTCAGTCCCTTTTGCAATCACCGGCGCGTCGATCATCCTTTTGAAGCCTCCATTGGAGTGGA
>Ga0157374_10001833_pt1 | contig 17893 bp, 16 predicted proteins | sample M25metaG_FD_115308 | JGI IMG/M metagenome (GOLD analysis project Ga0157374, IMG submission 115308) | Miscanthus rhizosphere microbial communities from Kellogg Biological Station, Michigan, USA - M2-5 metaG | ecosystem: Host-associated > Plants > Roots > Rhizosphere > Soil | place: USA: Michigan...
CACAGAGATCACGCTGGCCACCACGCAGCAGTGCCTCAAGCAGTACATCGACATGCAAGTGCGCAAAATCACGATCGAGTCGATTCAGCGCGCCGTGGCCGAACAGTTCGGCATGAAGGTGGTTGACCTGAAGCAGAAGAACAACTCCCGCAACGTGGTTGTTCCAAGACAGATCGCCATGTATCTCGCCAAGCAGATGACGGAAGCCAGCCTTCCGGAAATCGGACGCCAGTTCGGCAACAAGCACCACACCACCGTGATGCACTCCATTGGCAAGATCGACGAGCAGCGCCGCACCGACAAAGACCTGCATCGCACCCTGAACAAGCTACAGGAAATGCTGAACGGTTAAAGACAGGGATTAGGGAACTCGGATTAGGAGTAGAAAAGGCCGCGCGATGCGCGGCCTTTGTCCTCTCCGCTATCCTCAAACCTGGATCGAATCATGAACCAGGCCGCCTTGCAGTTTGCTAGGTATTCCATGGCGCAGGTGCGCGGTTCCCGGCTGTATTTTCGCTGTTCGAGATTTGGCGGAGTCGTGGATTGCCAAGCACCGTCTGACTGGCGTACTGACGAAGTACCCGTGGATGCCGGTGCATATGACTGGTGGATAGAGGCTGGCAGCTTTCAACCGAAGAACCTCGAGAATGCCTTTCAGATTTCATCCAGGGTTTCGGCTGCACATCGTTCGAGCATTACCATTATGAGGATGGCGCTTTGTCATGATCCAGCGCGCAAGTTAGTTCGAATTGGCAAACTCCGTCAAACTCAGCACATTCCCATCCGGGTCCTTGAACCAGGCGATCCTCGCACCCCCCGGCGAATTCCAGATGCCGCGCGGATCGGCATCATTCATACCTTGAAATCGCTCAAACTTCAGGCCGGCTGCAACAAGCTTGTCTACTGACGCTTCGATATCGTGTACGCACCAGCCAAGGACCGTGAACTGCTGGGGTTCGAACTCATGCACAGCCGTGACGCGCAGCATGATTCCGTTGGCGTCGAAGACAAGTGCGAACGGCTGCTCATCCGCGACAAGGCGAAGGCCCAGAACGCCTTCGTAAAATGCTCGTGCTTTTGACCGGTCTGTGGTGGGAGCGAAGGCGATCACATCGCTCCCGCCAAGAATGGATTCGCCTGCCATCTCTTGCCTCCGCCCGCATTCTTTCTGCGAGATCGCTGCGGTGGCAAGAGAATTGTTGAGTCAACTGCCTTGTCTACGCGCCCTGAACGACCAGGTCCTGCGAGAGCTTGAAGTGCACGATCGACTCTGCCGGAATCTCGAGGTCCTTGTTGCCTGTCATCGCTGCGCCCGCGGTGCCTGCGCCGCCACCGGCGAGTCCGCCGATCAGCATTCCTTTGCCGCCGCCGGCGAGTCCGCCAATCAGCATGCCCAGACCCGCGCCGCCGCCGATCATTGCCGCCGACCGCTTGCCCTTGCCCTTCTTGGTCTGCGTCAGGTCGGCGGTCCTCAGGCGATACTCCGTGCCGCTCAGCGTCATCGTGGTTAGGCGCAGTTCGAGCACCGAGGCGCCTTTGACGCGGCCGCGAGCGTGCGAGGCATCAATCACGCCGCTTACCCGCGTGCCCTTGGGGACCACAGCAACTCCGTTGGGATCGACGACCGGATTGACGACCTCGCCAGTGAAGGTGTCGCCTGCTCGGCTCGATTTCACGCTAATGTGCTGGTCGATGCGCACCGCGAGATTGGTCCCAGCCTGAATCGTGACTTTCACGGGGCCGGACGGCGATGCTTTTCCTGCAGCCCCGGCCTGGTCATTAGACTGATCCGGATCGCCGCCGAGCGGCATCACCTTGGGATCCTGCGCTGCCGGCACTGGCCCGGTGGGAGGCGGAGGCGTCGAAGTGGTTGCAATCGCCCCCGCATTCTGGCCCTTCGCAGGCGGCTGCACCACGGTAGTAGTCGTAGTTCCGGTCTTGTCCACAGCGACGACCTGTTGCGGCTGGCCAGTTGAGGCAGCTTGCTGCTTGGCTTGGTCAATTGCCTTGTCCATCTTCGATTGGCATGCAGTGAGCACCACCGTCATAGCCAGCGCCAGCATCGGCATGCGTCCGCGGCCAAAAAAATCGCAGGAAATCATATGTGTCCCCATTTCGCCACGCGCTTGCATGGCACTGTTGATCTGGTGCGAGGCCTAGGCAATCAAAGAAGAACCGCAATAGGTTTAGGTGGCTGTTTGACCCAGTTGAACGCAAGGAGGCGAGCCCGGCAAGAGTACCGAAGGGATGTTGCTATTTAAGGGCTAAAGATACAGAGAATTGGACTCATGGCACGCGTCCGGTCGTGACGGACCAGCGCCTGAAGAACTCCCCGGGAGTTCAGATGTTGGATGTTCTCTCTAATTCATGCACGGTTGTGTCGAGTCCAGACCTACCGGCGACCGAATCCCCGCGGCCTGGTCGGCGGAGTTACCGGCAGATGCGTTTTGCCTTCGGGATAAACCACGAGAAAGCGGTCCTGCCCCTCGCCGGAGCTTGCCGTCTCCACTCCCTGCAGGTCCTTGAAGGCCATATGCAGCAAACGCCGCTCACGGCTATTTTGCGGCGGGAAAGCATACGGAACACCCGACTTTTTCACCTTCTCGGCAGCCATTTCAGCCGACATCCGCAGTTCCTGCGCGCGCAGGGCCTTGAAGTTCCCTGCGTCGAAGCTGATCAGGTCGTGCTCTCGCGACTCCAGCCGCAGTATCTGCGCCGCAATTGTTTCGAGGGCCCGCAGCAGTTCTCCGTTGTGCTGCGTGAGCATCTGTGTATCAGGCCCGCCCAGTTCCACATAGATCAACCGTGCTTCGAGACCCTGGGGGTCGCGCGCTCCATCGCCTGCCGTGATGCGATACTTCAGACGCATCCCGCCTAGCTTGTTGAGGGAGCCGAGGAAATTCGCAATTTTCTGTGCAGCCTGCTGCAGGTCGTCAATAGGCATAACGGAACAGTATCTCAGAGTGGGGTGGGGGTGTGCTCCCACCCATCCCAACGAACTTTGGACTCAGCCCTCCCGAACCAGCGGTGTCAGATACTCCGGCCCAATCGGGTTCTTCACAGATTCAGCCACGATGCGGTCGATCTCTGCCATCGCATCCGCTTGCAGCCGCCAGCCCATCACACCTGCGATGGGGTCCAGCTGGTCAGGCCGCTTCGCTCCCCACAAAGCAACCGAAACTCCCGGCCGGTCGAGAACCCATCGCGCCGCTAGTTCGACAAGGGATTTTCCGAAGCGTTCGCGGGCGAATTCAGCCAGCCGCTCCACGGCTGTCATGTACTGGCTGAAACGCGGCTCCTGGAACTTGGGATCGACCGCACGGATGTCGCGATCTTCGAATTTCATTCCGCGATGCACACGCCCGCCCAACAGGCTGCGGCACAACGAACTGTACGTCAACACGGATACATTGTTCGCGTCGCACCACGGCAGGATTTCTGCATCGATTTCGCGCTCGAAAATGTTGTACGGAGGCTGGTTTGATGCGAGCGGCGCAACCCGCCGGAAGGCCTCCATCTGAGCGACGCTGAAGTTGCTCACGCCCAGCGCCCGCACTTTTCCCGACTCCACGAACTCCGCCAGCACGCCGGCGACTTCCTCTACCGGAATCAACGTGTCCGGCCAGTGGACTTGGTAGAGATCGATGTAGGTCGTGCCCAGGCGGCGCAGGCTGTCTTCCAGTTCGCGCCGCAGCCGTTCCGGCGTCGAATTGGCGAAGACGCCTCGACTGTTCCACTCCAGTCCTGCTTTCGTCGCGATATAGAAGACTTCGCGACGGCCGTGTTGTTGCATCGTCTTGCCGATTAGTTCTTCCGCGCGACCGCGTCCGTAGATTGGCGCGGTATCGATGAAGTTGATGCCCCGTTCGACGGCCCCGAGCACTGTCGCGATCGCGGCGTCCTCCGGGACCGCGCCCCATTCCGTTCCACCAATCGCCCAGGTACCCAGGCCCACCCTTGAGACTTCCACACGTGCAACGGTTGTCGTTTCCATGCAGAAACATCTTATGCGCAATTGCAGACCGTGACCCAGACCATGCCGATAACATCTAAGACTCAGGAGAAATTAAGGTTCCGCCGATATGCTCTTGTCCGTGCCGAAGGAATCGAATCTTGCGCCGGCCAGAATCTGGCACTGGCAATGGACCCTCTTTGCGCTCGGCTTCCTGAGCGGGCTTGCCGGAGTAGTGGCTCAGTCAACGGTTCAGGGAGACCAGCAACCGGCAAATCCGGCCACCGCGCCCGTCGTCATCACACTTGAAGAGGCGCTGAAGCGCGCGCAGGCCAACGAGCCAAATTACGCCACTGCACTGGCGGATGCACGCGTTGCTGGACTCGACAAATCGATAGCACGGGCAGCGCTGTTGCCCGGTGTTATCTATCACAACGAGGCCCTCTACACGCAGCCCAGAGGCCAGGGTCAGGGGATCGGCAACGACACTTTCAAATTCATCGCCAATAACGCAGTTCGGGAATACACAAGCCAGGCCGTTGTCGGCGAAACCATTGGGCTAGGCCAGATTGCAGGCCTTCGGCGAGCGAATGCCGCGGCCGCAGTGGCTTCCGCAGAACTCGAGATTGCGCGACGGGGACTCGTCGCAACCGTCGTCGGACTCTACTACGGCCTCTCGGCGGCGGATCACAAACTGACTATCGCGCAGCAGGCCGCCGATGAAGCGGCCGCTTTCGTCAAGCTGACCGGCCAGCGGGAGCAGGCACGCGAAGCCGCCCATGCCGACACCATCAAGGCACAGCTGGCGCAGCAGTCTCGCGATCGCGAGCTCTCTGACGCAAAGCTTAATGCGGACAAGGCACGGCTCGAACTCGGTGTGCTGCTCTTCCCCGATCCGCGAACGCCTTACACGCTGAATATTTCAGCTGAACCCGCCGCGCTTGGAACCCGTGAGGAGATCAACCAGCTTGCCGCAGGACATAACGCGGAGTTGAAGAGCGCACTGGCCACGCTCAACCTCGCAAGTGCCGACGTGTTGACCGCGCGCGGCGCCTACCTGCCGAGCTTGGCCATGAACTACTCTTACGGCATCGACGCGCCTCAGTTTGCGGTCAATGGGCCCGATGGCGTGAAGAACATCGGCTACTCGGCAATGGTGACCGTCGATCTGCCGGTGTGGGACTGGCTGGCCACCGAACACAAGGTCAAGCAGAGCGAGATCAAGAGAAATGCCGCGAGGGTCGCGCTTACCGCAACCCAGCGCCGGCTGATTGCACAGCTAGATGAGTCCTACGCTGAAGCGCAGGCTGTACGCGCTCAACTCGCCTCGCTCGACGCCAGTGTCGCCACCGCCGCAGAAAGCCTTCGACTCACCAAGCTTCGATACACCGGCGGTGAAGCTACGGTGTTGGAGGTTGTCGATGCACAGATGGCTTTTACGAATGCGCAAAATGCCCGCGAAGATGGCCGGGTGCGTTACGAAACGGCAATGGCGCAACTGCAGACTTTGACCGGAACGATGTGAACCAATGAACGAGATCGCTTTCACCCGTTGTTTGATCACAAACCGCAATTTGACGCCGTCGCGCATCCTGCTCGTCTCCGCGCTGAGTGCAGCGCTCGGGTTGGTCGCTTGTAAAAAGGAAGAAACGCCCGCGCCTGAGGTGACGGTTCAAGCCGAGCACCCGGAACAGGGCGAGATCTCCGAGCACATCACCGCCGATGCCATCCTTGCTCCTCTTGCGCAGGCGGCGATCCAGCCGAAGATCAGCGCGCCGGTAAAAAAGTTCTATGTACAGCGAGGAGCGAAGGTCAAAGCCGGCGAACTCCTCGCGGTCCTCGAAAATGCAGACCTCATTGGCGGCGCGCAGGACAACAAGGGCGCTTATGAAGCCGCTCAGGCCGCGTATGCAACTGCCACCAAGGCACAGGTCCCGGAGGACGTGCAAAAGGCTGAAACCGACTTCGCGCAGGCCAAAGCCAATCTCGACCTCAACAACAGCATCGTCAACAATCGCAAACAGCTATTCGCGGAAGGTGCGATACCAGGCCGCGATCTCGATACTGCACAAGCTGCGCTGGTACAGGCGCAGGCCGCATACGACACGGCGTCGAAACATCTGGAATCGATGCAGAAGGTGAATCGCGAGGCGGAGTTGAAGACGGCGCAGGGCCAGCTCACCTCCGCTGAGGGCAAGTACAAGGCGGCTGCCGCGCAAGTAAGCTTTACCGAGATTCGCAGTCCAATCAACGGCGTCGTTACGGATCGTCCCATCTACCCTGGGGAAACGCCTGCCGGCGGATCGCCTCTGATCACCGTTATGGATACTTCGTCGCTCCTGGCGAAGGCGCACATTGCGCAGAGCCTGGCACAGCAGATGAAGATCGGGGATGAAGCCGCGATCAGCGTGCCGGGAATCGCCGATCCCGTGACTGCAAAGGTTTCATTGATCAGTCCCGCACTCGACACGGGAAGCACCACCATCGAAATCTGGCTGAAGGCCGACAACAAGAAAGGCACGCTCAAAGTCGGCACGCCAGTCAAAGTCTCCATTACTGGCCGCACGGTTGAGAAAGCACTCAAGGTGCCGGTTTCGTCGATCCTTACCGGAGATGATGGGGCGAAGTCTGTCATGGTGGTCGGCGCCGACAGCACCGCACAGAAAAAGTCCGTTCAGACGGGTATTCAGGATGGCGACGATATCCAGATCACGCAAGGTCTCACCACCAGCGACGTGGTCATCACCACCGGCGCGTACGGGCTCGACAAGGGCACGAAGGTGAAGGTTGGCAAAGGCGACGAAGACGACGATAAGCCCGGTGCAGACAAGGGAGGCAACAAAGACTGATGTCGACTGCCACGCCGACTCCGGTAGAGAAAGGAGAAGCTTTCTGGCTGACGCGTTTCACGCGGCCAATTTTCTTCTTCGCTGCTGTGCTGACAGTCGCGGGCGTCTATGCTGCGCTTCAGGTGTCGATCTCAGTATTCCCTGAGACAAGTTTTCCCCGCGTGGTCATCGGCATCGACAACGGCGTGATGCCGGTGGAACAGATGGAAGTGACGATCACGCGGCCCATCGAGAATGCGGTGAACTCTGTGCCTGGGCTTGCAACGGTGCGTTCCACCACCAGCCGCGGATCCGCAGAGGTGAGCCTTTTCTTTGACTGGGACGTGGACATGTACCGCGAGCTTCAGCTCACGGATGCAGCTTTGAGCAAGGTAGAGAAAGACCTACCCCCGACGGCGCGCATCACGACGAATCGACTTACCTTTGCGACATTCCCGATCCTTGGCTATAGCCTCACGTCCGATACTGTGCCACAGACTCAGCTGTGGGAGGTTGCGACCTATGAATTGAAGCCGCCGTTGAATCGCGTGGAGGGCGTAAGCACGGTTACCGTGCAGGGGGGCCAGACGCCGGAGTTCCATGTCACGCCGAATCTTCCGCTACTGGCAGCAAATGGCGTCACTGTAACCGATCTCGTCAACTCGATCCAGGCCTCGAACATCATCGACTCGCCGGGACTCTACGAAGCCAATCATCAGCTCCTCCTCGGACTGGTGGGCGCGCAGGTGCACGATGCCGACCAGCTGCGGCAGCTCGTGATCAAGACGACAGCCGCGGGTGCTCCGGTTCGCGTGGCCGATGTCGCCACGGTCGACCCGTCAACGCTGCCCGTGTATACGGCCGTCACGGCAAACGGAAAAAATGCAGTGCTCATCAACATCGCGCGGCAGCCAGCATCGAACACCGTCGCCGTGGCGGATGCAGTCGCTACACGGATCGCGCAGCTTCGCCAGGCGTTGCCGGCCGGCGTGAAGCTCGAGCCGTTCTATGATCAGTCGCAGCTGGTGCGTGACAGCATCTCCAGCGTGCGCGACGCCATCTTTATTGGATTGATCCTTGCCTGCATCATTCTCTTTCTCTTTCTGCGCGACTGGACTTCATCCCTGGTCGCTGGGCTTGTCATTCCAGTCACCATCGCGGTCACGATTCTGGTCCTCTGGGCCATTGGGCAAAGCTTCAACCTGATGACACTGGGCGGGCTTGCCGCTGCGATTGGCCTGGTGATCGACGACGCCATCGTCGTTGTCGAGAACATCGTGATGCACCGCGACAACGGCGAGCCGCGGGCGAGTGCGGTGCAGAAGGCGCTGCGGGAGATCACCGTCCCACTCATCGGCTCGACTATCACGCCGGTCGTTGTCTTCCTGCCGCTTATCTCCGTCAGCGGCGTTACGGGAACATTCTTTCGCGCGCTCGCAATCACCATGGCATCGGCACTCCTTACGTCGCTCATGCTTGCGCTGACTTGGACGCCGGGTCTGAGCCTCGTTCTTTTACGTAATCGCCATGCTGAAGATGACGAACACAAAGATCACGCCGCCGGCCGACTCCTCTCCGGAGCATTGCGTATCCACCATCGCGCACTCGAATGGGCACTGGCTAAACCACTCTGGCTCGGGCTTGCTTGTCTACTTCTCGTAATCGGGACCTATGTCGGCTATCGCTATCTCGGGTCTGACCTGCTGCCTGAGATGGACGAAGGCGGGTTCATCCTCGACTACATCATGCCGGCTGGCAGCGCGCTGACAGAGACAAATCGCGTCCTCCAGCATGTGGAGCGCATCCTGCGCGAGCAGCCCGAAGTAGAAAGCACTTCGCGCCGCACCGGTCTGCAGATGGGCCTCGCCGCCGTCACTGAAGCAAATACCGGCGACTTCACCGTCAAGCTGAAATCCAAGCGCAGCCGCGGCATCGACGAAATCATCGATGATGTCCGGCATCAAATCAACAAGACCGAACCCGAACTCGACGTCGATTTTCCGCAAGTTCTGCAGGACATGATCGGCGACCTCTCAAACGCGCCCGAACCTATCCAGATCAAAATTTTCAGCGAAGATGAGGCCCTGCTCACGCAACTCGGGCCTCGCGTCGGCAGCGCGATCGAAAAAATTTCCGGTGTCGTCGACGTCAAGAACGGCATAGAGGACACGATCAGCGGCCCGGCAACAAATTTCCAGGTGGATCCCACCGTTGCGATGCGCCTCGGCTTCACGCCCACCGAGGTTGCAGAAGATGCAACGTCGATTCTCGATGGCTTACCGGCAAACGATCCGCTGATCGCCAACGGCCGGCCCTATACCATTCGCGTGCGTCTCAGCGACGATCACCGCAAATCCCTTGACGCCATTCAGAACACAGTGTTCAACAGTGCATCTGGGCACTCCGCCACTCTTGGCTCGCTCGCAACTATCCAGCAGTTGCCGCCGCAGAACGAAATCCGACGCGAGAACTTGCAGCGCATGGTCGTTGTCACCGGCAGACTCGAGGGAGCGGACCTTGGAACGGCCATGACGAAAGTCCGCCAGACAGTGGAAGGCCTGCATCTTCCGCCTTCCGTTCGCGTCACGTATGGCGGCACCTACGAAGAACAGCAGAAGTCGTTTCACGATTTGCTGAAGGTGCTGATGCTGGCGCTGGCGCTCGTTTTCGGAGTGCTGCTCGCGGAGTTCCGCAATTTCCCTGCTCCGATTGCGATCCTCACATCGTCGGTTCTTTCCATCTCCGGCGTCATTCTTGCGCTGCTCATCACGCACACCTCCTTCAACGTCGCGTCGTTCATGGGGTTGATCATGGTTGTCGGTATCGTCGCGAAGAATGGAATCCTGCTGCTAGACGCCGACGAAAAATTTCGATCCGAGGGCGTCTCAGCTGCAGAGGCGATGATGCACGCGGCGCAGCGTCGCCTTCGCCCCATCGTGATGACAGCCATCGCTGCCGTTTGCGGAATGCTGCCGCTGGCATTCGCCCTTGGCGCTGGATCGCAGATGCTGCAGCCGCTGGCCATCGCCGTGATCGGCGGCCTGACAATCTCGATGGTGCTGAGCCTGGTTGTGACACCCATCGTCTACTTCCTGTTGACGAAGAATCGCGTAGAGCTAGTGTGAAGTCGTGGCCCTCGCACCTGGGGATGTGGGAACAAGTCCAGGCCTAATGGCACAATGGAATCATGCTTACCGAGCCTGTGAAGCTCACCGCAACTGAAGCCCGTACGGTTGGGGCGCTGATTGAAAAGGAAATCACCACGCCCGACTATTACCCACTGTCGCTGAACGCGTTGATGAACGCCTGCAACCAGCGCTCGAATCGCGAGCCCATCATGGATGTGGACGAGGACGACCTGCGCCAGGCTCTGCATAGTCTTGAGGCAAAACAGCTCGCAGGCCGTGCGCGCTCCGCTGACGGCCGCGTTACGAAATACGAGCACTGGCTTGGCGAGGCCTTCAACTTCAGCCGTGCAGAGACCGCATTGATTTGCGTTCTGCTGCTGCGGGGACCTCAGACTCCGGGAGAGCTGCGCGGCCGCACCGAGCGGCTGCACGAATTCACCGAAATGAGTGACGTGACCGCCGGGCTGCAGAAACTGATGGAGCGAGAACCTTCGCTGGTTGCGCTTCTGCCGCGTCAGCCCGGTGCGCGGGAATCGCGTTACGCCCACCTGCTCAGCGGTCCGGTCGAATCAGTTCTCGCCGCAACAGCTAACTCGCCGGGACTCGTGGCAATGTCGGACCCGCAGAACAACGACCGCATCGCGCAGCTTGAATCGACGATTGAGGAAATGAAACGGGAGATCGCAGCGCTGCGCGAAAAGATCGATAGCTTATTTGGATAATGGGAAAACTGAGCTGACCTAAATCATCTCGTACCCTGCAAACCAGTAGGCGATTTCAAAGCGGGCCGTATCCTCGCCATCGGAGCCATGAATCGCGTTTGCCCCAATCGACTCGGCATACTTCTTGCGGATGGTACCCTCTTCCGCGTTCGCCGGATTGGTCGCGCCCATGAGCTTGCGCAAATCGGCAATGGCGTTGTCTTTTTCCAGCACCATCAAAAAAATCGGGCCCGACGACATGAAGTTGCACAGTTCACCGAAAAAGGGCCGCTCTTTGTGAACGTAGTAGAAGCCCTGAGCCTGCGCCTTTGAGATCGACTGTTTGCGAATCGTAGTAATCTTGAACCCGGCCTTCTCAATATCGGCCAGGATCGCCCCCGCGTGACCGTTTTTCACTGCGTCGGGCTTGATGATGCTGAAAGTGCGTTGCGCCACTCAATTCTCCCTCAAAATTGATCTAGTCCCATCCACCATTGTACTTGTCACTTCTCGCGGCGGGCTTGTCCCGCGATCTGCTAGAGTTTCGCAATGCATCGCTTAGCCGCCGTACTGCCTCCGTCGGGCCTTGCTCTTCTTGTTCTGCTAGCCGCAACGTCCAGCCCTGCCCAGACACGCTCCGAGTCGGCTCAGACTGCACATGAGTTGCGCGTCTTTGATACCTCGCTGATCGATTCAGCGGTTAATCCGTGCGAAAATTTCTACCGCTTCAGCTGCAACAACTGGTTCAAGCGTACTCCGCTGCCCGCAGACCAGGTTGCCTACGGACGCTACACGGAGCTGTTCGAGCTCAATCGCGTGCACCTGAAGGAGATCCTGGAAGAAGCGTCCAAAAAGAATTCAGGCCGCACGCCGAACGAACAGAAAATTGGCGATGAATATGCCAGTTGCATGGACACCGCATCGATCAACAAACTCGGGCTCAAGCCCCTCAAACCGGAGCTTGACCGGATTGCCGCTCTTCGCGGACCGGACGGCCTGCCCGTTCTACTCGCGCACCTGCACACTCTTGGTGTTGACGCGTTCTTTGGCTTCAACGCAACACAGGATTTCGCAGATGCCAACCAGGTCATTTCGTTCTATAACGCGGGTGGTCTCGGACTCCCGGAGCGCGACTACTACTTCCGTCGCGATGCCAAATCTGCTGAGCAGCGCAAGCAGTACGTCGAACATGTCCGTAAGATCTTCGTGCTTGCCGGCGAATCCGAAGCGCAGGCCGCGAAGGACGCTGACACCGTTATGGCGATCGAAACTCGCCTGGCGAAAGCCTCGCTCACCATCACGGAGCAGCGCGATCCCCAGAACTTGAACCATCCGACAGATGTCTCCGCCCTGGCGGGTTCGCTCACTCACTTCAAACTCATCGGCTATGCGGAGGCAGCGCACGCACCCGCATCCGGCAAGGCCAACGAGAGCGAACCGAAGTTCATGGCGGAGTTCAATGATCTGGTGTCAACAACGCCGATTGACCAGATACGCACCTATTTACGCTGGCATCTTCTGCATTCCTATGCGGGGACCAGCATGCCCGAAATATTCGAGACCGAGACCTGGAACTTCTATGCTCATATCCTCAACGGCGCAGAAAAGCAGCAGGAGCGTTGGAAACGTTGCACCAGCCGGGTCGATCGCGAGATGGGCGAGGCGCTGGGACAGGTTTACGTTGCCAGGTATTTCCCGCCGGAAGAAAAGCAGCAGGCACTTGATATGACCCTGGCTATCGAGCAGGCCATGAGCAAGGATATCGACTCGCTTGATTGGATGAGCCCGGCAACCAGGCAGCAGGCAAAAGACAAGCTGAAGACGGTGATGAACAAGATCGGATATCCCGACAAGTGGCGGGATTACTCGAAGCTGGAGATCGTGCGGGGCGATGGCCTGGGCAACTTGGAACGCGTACGCCAATTCAACTTCAACCGGGAGCTTGCCAAGATCGGCAAACCGGTCGACAAGGGCGAATGGACCATGTCGCCACCTACAGTGAACGCCTACTACGAGCCTCAACAGAACAACGTGAATTTTCCCGCTGGATACTTCCAGCCGCCTTTCTTCAGCGGCAAAGAAGATGACGCAGCCAACTACGGCGATATGGGATCCACGGTCGGACACGAACTCACACATGGCTTCGACGATGAAGGCCGCCAGTTCGACAAGGACGGTAACCTGAAGGACTGGTGGACAAAGGAAGATGAAGAAAAGTTCAAGCAGAAGGCGCAGTGCATGGTCGACCAGTATGACGCCATCGAAGCCGTTCCCGGCGTACACCTGAATGGAAAGCTCACGCTCGGGGAAAATCTAGCTGACCTCGGAGGCCTCAGGCTGGCATGGCTCGCCTGGCAGGACAAGGCACAAGCCGCACACCTCGACATGAACGCGAAAACCGAAGGTTACACGCCAGAGCAACGCTTCTGGATCGCGTATGCGCAACAGTGGTGCACTCAGACGCGTCCCGAGCAGCTGCGCAGCCAGGCACAAGGCGATCCGCATGCGCCAGATGAGTATAGAACGAACTCAGTGCTGCAGGATCTGCCGGAGTTTGCCAGGAGCTTCAGCTGCAAGCCGACGGACAAGATGGTGAGCGCGAAGGCGTGTCGGGTGTGGTGAGAATTAGCCGTCCAGGCGGACGCGGGTTGTCACCCGCCTGTGGCGTCTGCTGAACTCAAGATGTTGCGCGGAGCACACCAATCGCTTGCTCCCAGAGACTTGCCGCAATCTGTCCTGCTGGTTCAGCGCGCGCCAGACGGGCTGATTGTCCAGCCCACATCTGCATGCGGTCTGCTTTGCCTTCTTTTGCAGCAGCCTCGCGCATGGGTCTTGTGAGTCCACGCTGCAGCGGGTAGGGTGCTGGCGGCGGTGCGCCAGGAGAAGCTGATGCCCGCACGTATGCGTTTGCAACGCCACGGCCGGGACGTCCGGTAAATGCGCTCGTTATCACTGTATCGTCTGCAGCCGTCTTGCCAAGCGCATCGGCCCACGCCGGGTTGATCTTCGCCTCGGGGCAGCGCAGGAAGCCCGTGCCGATCATCACCGCGCTCGCACCAAGGATCAGAGCAGCAGCGACGCCGCGCGCATCTGCGATTCCTCCGGCCGCGATCACCGGAACCGATACGGCATCGACGATCTGCGGCAGCAATGCGAATAGTCCAACCATCCGGCGTTCCGCCTCGCTCGCATCGAATGCGCCGCGATGCCCGCCTGCCTCCGCGCCTTGCGCAATGAGGACATCAGCTCCTGCGGCTTCTGCAGCTATTGCCTCGGCCACCGTCGTCGCTGTCGCAAACCATAGAATGCCGCGTGCCTTTATCTCTCGAACGAACTCGGGCGTGTAGATGCCCATGATGGATGAGATTGCCTTGGGCCCGGCCTCCAGCATCGCCTGGCACTGTGCGTCGAAATCCGGGAGCACGCCTTCAACGGCGCTATCCGGGACTTCCGGTCCCCAATGAGCCAGATACTCCCGCTGGCAACGCTCAACCTGAGCATCGCGCTTCGGTTCCGGCCCGGGAATCCAAACATTGATCTGGAATCCACCATCGCTCTGTTTGCGAAAGTCGGCGCACCACGCGTCGATCTCATCCGGCTTCATCAACAGCGCGCCGCACGCTCCCAAGCCGCCGGCATTGGCAACAGCCGCCGACAAGGCCACGGGACACGCACCTGCCATCGGCGCGAGCAGAACAGGCAAACGAATGCCAAGACGCGTCGCAAACTCTTCCGCACGCGCAACTGCGTTGCTAATTTCCCTCATTGGAGTTTCTTCGCATAGACGCTTTTTTTGCGGCCTTCTGAACAAGAAAGCCCACCTCATGGTGGGCTTTCCCTATTCTGCCGCAAGCTAGCAGCTAGTCGCTAAGAGCTGTTTCACTTCCCGATTACCTTTGCCAGTGTCTCGCCAATCTCCGCCGGCGAAACCACCACGTGGATCCCTGCCTCGCGCATTGCCTTCATCTTGTCAGCTGCGGTTCCTTGCCCGCCGGAGATGATGGCCCCCGCGTGGCCCATGCGGCGTCCAGGAGGTGCTGTCTGGCCGGCGATGAATCCCACTACCGGCTTCTTCACGCGTTCCTTCACAAATGCAGCCGCTGCCTCTTCGTTGGTCCCGCCGATTTCGCCGATCATGATGATCGCTTCCGTCTCCGGATCGTCATTCAGCAGCCTGAGCGCGTCGATGTGCGTTGTTCCGATGATGGGGTCGCCGCCAATACCGATCGCCGTCGATTGCCCAATGCCCCGCTGCGTCAGCTGATGGACAGCCTCATAAGTCAGCGTGCCAGAGCGCGACACAATCCCCACATTGCCTTCTTTGTGAATGCGTCCCGGCATGATGCCGATCTTCGCCTTGCCTGGCGAAATAACACCGGGACAATTCGGCCCAATCAGGCGCGACTTCGACCACCTCAGCTTCGCCCACACCTTCACCATGTCGATTGTGGGGATGCCCTCGGTGATGCAGACGATCAACGGAACACCCGCATCTTCGGCTTCGAGAATCGCATCGGCGGCGAATGGCGGTGGTACAAAAATCATGGTCGCGTTCGCGCCCGTCTGCTGCACCGCATCGGCCACTGTATTGAATACCGGCCAACCTTCATGCGTAGTCCCGCCCTTGCCGGGAGTCACGCCACCAACAACCTTGGTGCCATACTCCGCGCAGCCAAGAGCGTGAAATGTGCCTTCCTTACCAGTGATGCCTTGCACGATGAGCCGCGTGTCGTTTCCAACAAGAACTGACATTACTTAACCCCCTTCGCGGCAGCCACCACTAGTTCTGCAGCTTCCTTCATCGTTGCGCCGACCTCGAAGTTCAGACCAGAATCCTTCAGGATCTTGCGGCCTTCCTCCACGTTCGTGCCTTCAAGACGCAGCACGATCGGCACTTTTACATTCAGCTTCTTGGCAGCGGCCACAACACCGGTGGCGAGCCGATCGACGCGCAGAATGCCGCCGAAGATATTGATGAAGATCGCCTTCACATTCGCGTCCGACAACAGGATCTCGAACGCGTGTTCGATCTGCTCCTGCGTAGCGCCTCCACCCACATCCAGAAAATTCGCAGGCGAACCGCCCGCATACTGGATGATGTCCATCGTTGCCATAGCCAGCCCCGCGCCGTTGACCATGCAGGCGATAGTGCCGTCGAGCTTGATGTAGTTCAGCGCGTACTTGCTGGCTTCCACTTCCAGCGGATCTTCCTCCGCCACGTCGCGCAGCGCCTTGATGTCGGGATGACGGAAGAGCGCGTTGTCGTCGAAGGTAATCTTCGCGTCGAGCGCGAACAGCTTGTCATCTTTGGTGGTGATGAAGGGATTGATCTCAACCAGCGAAGCATCGGTGTCGATGAAGGCTTTGTAGAGACTCTGAAGGAACGTGACCGCCTGGTTGATTTGCGTCGGCTTCAGTCCGAGAGCGAAGGCCAGCTTACGTGCCTGCCATGCTCCGAAGCCTACCGCGGGATCGATCGCCTCTTTGAAGATCGCCTCAGGCGTCTTCGCGGCGACTTCTTCGATTTCCATGCCGCCGGCTCGCGACGCCATAAACACCAGCTTACCGGTCGCGCGATCTAGCACAATGCCGAGATAAAGTTCGCGATCGATCGCGGCGGTCTCCTCGATCAGGAGACGCTGTACCTTCTGTCCCTGGGGGCCGGTCTGGTGCGTGACAAGCTGCATGCCGAGAATGTTCTTAACATGCTCTTCAGCTTCCTCGCGGGTGCGCGCCACCTTGACGCCGCCACCCTTGCCCCGTCCGCCCGCGTGAATCTGCGCCTTCACCACAACGCCGCTTGCACCTTCCGCGAAAAGCTTGCGCGCTTCGGCGGCGGCCTCTTCGGGCGTGTTAGCCATTTCGCCCTTCGGTACGGCCACGCCATACTTCGCCAGGATCTCTTTTGCCTGATACTCGTGAATTTTCATGTTGGTTTGGATCCGCCTGGTCTGCTGATATTTCAGGGAATTCGTTCTGGAAAGCGACAAGCTGCGTCAGCACGATCGTGCCAGCGGTAACAAGATACTATCTTGCTGCACGTTACAGTCGCAAACGCCCTGATGCCCGCAGGTGCGCTATCTGGGATTTCGATTGCGGGAGCCAGACGAGCCATAAGCTCGAAGCGAAGGCGACCTCCTGCGACCCTTGTCCGTGACCTTCTATGACTTCATCAGCTTCCATCCGGCGAAGGGCTTTACCGTCGCGCAGCTGGGGGTGCCGTCCTTTCCGGTGCCCGGGACATGCGTCTCAAACACAGAACACAGATCTCGACTGGCCTGCTCTACCATCTGCGCGTTGATGCCGGTGAGTGGAACTTTCAGGCGCCGGTTCCACTCTGTGTTTGTCTGGCCGGCAAACGTTCCGATGCCGATGTAAACGAAACGTGCATCGGGCGTGCCTTGGACGAACGGACCGAGCAGGTTCGGCATAGCGCCTTTGACTCCGGGAATCGCCCGCGCCGTGAACTCAAACCGCAGGTCGCCCGTTCCCGATCTCTGCTTCTGCACGATCTCGTAGTTGCTGCCCTTGCCCTTCTGCAGGGCGAAGTCCACGCCGGTCGGCGGATTCTCCAGAACGATACGAAAGGTCAATTCGCGTTCCATCAAGACCCCCTAAATTCTTAACGCAATCACGTTTCGAACGAGTACCGGCGCCAGGCTATTCCATCCGCCTGAACAGCGGAAGGCGACACCGCATGGCCGGTAAATCTCTCAATGCATGACTCCCAGAACTTACTCGCCGGGACATTGCTCTCCATCACCCGAATCTGCCATTTTCCCGGACAATTGCGCCAGATGTTTTCGGCCAGTTCAGTTCCAATTCTGAGATGGCGGAAACGGCGCAATACAAAGAACTCGGTCATATCCCAGACCTCTTCTTCAGGACCTGCTTCCCGCTTCAACAATGCAAATCCGGCCCATTGGCCGTCGGTGCGCGCCAGAAACGGCTGGCGCTTCGGGTCCGACCAATATAGGGCGAGCGCGCTGTAGCCGAACCGGCCGTCTTCCCCAAGATTCACCGGTGTGAACTCGCTAAAGTCGTGGATATATAACTCAAGCAGATTCGCCAGCACCGTCTGATGCTCTGGACCAGCGAAGATCAATTCGAGTCGGGAAGACATTTATCGAGATTAACGGCAAAGGGCGTTCAAAGACAGTTGGATGCCCGCTAAATCAAAGACGTACTGAGCCAGGTTTGCGTTTCGGTCGGGCAAGTCGCCGACGCAATTACCATTATTAAAGATATGGATTCCCTGAAGACCCTGCTGAAGCAGCTCGCTGA
>Ga0157374_10001836_pt1 | contig 17880 bp, 24 predicted proteins | sample M25metaG_FD_115308 | JGI IMG/M metagenome (GOLD analysis project Ga0157374, IMG submission 115308) | Miscanthus rhizosphere microbial communities from Kellogg Biological Station, Michigan, USA - M2-5 metaG | ecosystem: Host-associated > Plants > Roots > Rhizosphere > Soil | place: USA: Michigan...
ATTACTGATATCATCGTGAACTTCACGCTGAGCCAGTAAGAGAGTGTGTCAGTCTAGATTTCGCTAATTCAATATTCGATTCAACTTAGGAGACAAGCATGGTTTTACAATTTCAAGTTTGGGCATTCTGGCTATTCCAGGAGGCCGAAACCATCAATTTCGATGTGCGATCTGTCTGGGGAAACATGGGCGTCGCGGCCAAGTTGGTGGTGCTCTGTTTGTTTATTATGTCGGCATGGTCGATCGGCGTGATGATCGACCGTTTGATCGCCTATAGCGCGGCCCGCAAGCAGTCGCGTGCGTTCGCTCCGGCGGTGGCAGGCGCTTTGCGTGAAGGTAAGCTCGATGAAGCGATCAAGATCGCCGACCGCTTCAACAAGAGCCATCTAGCCAAAGTCGTCGTGGCCGGTCTACAAGAATTCAAAGCACACCAGATGAGCGCCGACATTCCGGGCGAAGATATTGAGGCCTCGCGCCGCGCTCTCGAACGCGCCGAAGCGATCGTCCATGCCGAACTGAAGCGTGCGTCAGTAGCCTGGCGACTATTGGCTCGACGGCACCGTTCGTCGGACTGTTTGGTACGGTCGTCGGCATCATGAACGCGTTCAAATCGATTTCGACTTCGAAGTCAACCGGTCTGGGCGCCGTTGCTGGTGGTATTTCCGAAGCGCTGATCACCACCGCCGTCGGCTTATTCGTCGCCATCCCGGCCGTCTGGATGTTCAACTACTTCAGCAACCGCATTGAGGCGTTCGACGTGGAAATGGGCAACTCGAGCTCCGAGTTGATCGACTATTTCCTCAAGCGGACGCAGCAACGCGCGGCCGCCAAGTAGAAGCAGTCGAGTTGGTTGAATCTTAAGTTGAATGGAGGGCGGGAGCCCATGGTTGGAGCTCCCGCCAATCAGGAGAGTCACATGGCTAAGAAAATGAAAGCGCCGGCGATTGTGTCCGAAATTAATGTCACGCCAATGGTGGACGTCATGCTGGTGCTGCTAATTATCTTCATGGTCATCACGCCCATGTTGTCGAAAGGCGTCGCCGTGAACATGGTGAAGACGCACAACGACATCAAGCTCGTCGAGGCCGATAAGGAAGATGCCATCATCATCTCGGTGACGCGCGACGGCCGTGACTTTCTGGCTCCCGGAAACATGCGCGTGGAGCCAGGCGATCTTCCCGCTAAAGTCAAAGATCTGCAAACCAACCGCTCGGATAAGACGGTATATATCCGGGCCGATGCGCGGGCGCGATTTGCCGGTGTAACAGATGTGATCGACAACCTCCGCACCGCCGGTGTGGACCAGTTGGGGTTGATTACCGAAGCCATTCAGGAAAGAAGAAGGAGCGGTCTCTAAAAGAGACCATTTGAAAGGGAAAGATCGCTATGGCAATGGCAGTTGGCGGTTCCGGTGGAACCAGGGCGGACATCAACGTTACGCCTCTTATCGATGTGTTGCTCGTGCTCTTGATCATCTTCATGGTCATCACACCTTTGACGCCCCACGGATTGAACACACTGGTGCCCCAGCCACCACCTCCGAATCAGCCTCCACCACCGCCGAATCAGGATCCCAACGTGGTCATAGAGGTGATGAAGGATCAGAGTCTGCAGATCAACAGTCAACCGGTTGCTGAGAAGGACCTGACCGCAAGGCTCGAAGATATCTTCAAGACACGCGCCACCAAAGTGGTCTTCGTGAAAGGCGATCCGGACGTGGACTATCGTTATGTCGCGCAGGCCATCGACGACGCCAAAGGCGCGGGGTTGGATAAAGTTGGCATCATGACGCCAAAGGTAGAAGCCGGTCAATGAAGATGCAACAGTCAAAATGGTTGATGTGCGCTCTGTGCGCGACCCTTCTTTCGGTTGCTGGATGTGCGAAACTGAAGTCCCGCGACCATATGAATCAGGGGGTTCAGGCGTATAAGAATAATCATTATGCGGAGGCGGTGCGGCATTTCAAGGAAGCCGTAACGCTCGATCCGACCAATCAGAACGCGCAACTATATCTGGCAACGTCGTACATGATTCAGTGGGTGCCGGGCGCCGACGCACCTGACAACAAGAAGAACTATGACATGGCTAAACAGGAGTTTGACGAGGTGCTGAAGAAGGATCCGTCGAATCCTTTGGCCCTCGCATCCATGGCCTCGATGGCCTACAACTCTGCCAGCAGCGGAACTCCCGACCAGAAGGCGACAGCGCTGGAAGAAGCTCGCAAATGGAATCAGCGCCGGATTGAGGTGGATCCCAAGGACCCCGAGCCGTACTACTATCTAGGCGTAATCAATTGGTCGCAGGCGTTTCCCCCGATTCGCGATGCTCGAGTAGAAGCGAAGATGAAGAACGAGGATCCGGGCCCGATCAAAGACGAAAAGATCAAAGAACCGCTCAAAGAGAAGTACGGCAAGCAGATCGACGACGGCATCGACAATTTGAAGAAATGCTTGGCGCTCGATAAGGAGAATGAGGACGCGATGTCCTATCTCAACTTGCTATTACGCACGAAGGCTGCTCTCGATGATTCCGAGGAAGCCGCTAAGGCTGACGTGGCGCAGGCCGAAGACTGGTTCAACAAGTCGATCGACACCAAGAAGATGAAGGCTAACCGGCCTGCTGCTAAGACTCAAACCAGCTAAGCCAGGTCATTCTTCTGTTAATTCAGGAAATATGTCCGGTAGAGTGTGTCTCGCTGTTTTGGTATAAACCCGGCGTCCCGGATCAAGCGCCGTAATTGTTCTTCGGACGCCCTGTGATGTGTTCCTGCCGCTGAGACTACATTTTCCTCAATCATGATGCTGCCCACATCGTTGCCGCCGAAGCGCAGCCCAAGCTGGCACACCTTGAGCCCCGGCGTCACCCAGGACGCCTGGATGTTCAGGATATTGTGCAGATAAACTCGCGAAAGCGCCAGCATTTTCAAGTATTCGACAGAAGTCGCCTCCTGTTTCACGAAGCGTCCTAGCGAAGTATACTCGCGTTGGAAAAACCAGGGGATGAATGAGGTAAATCCCCCGGTGTCTTCCTGAATCTGCCGCACGATATCGAAATGATTCATGCGCTGCTCGATTGTCTCCCCAGTGCCGAACATCATCGTGGCGGTAGTGCGCATTCCGAGGGCATGCGCCGTGCGATGCACGTCGATCCAGTCCTCCACCGAGCATTTCAAACGGCTGATTCGATGCCGCACATCGTTATCCAGAATTTCCGCACCGCCGCCCGGAATCGAATCGAGGCCGGCGTCGCGTAGGCGCGCTATGGTATCTCGCAGTGAAATGCCGCTGACATCGGCGATATTCACCAGTTCGGGAGCGGAGAAGCAATGACACCAGATAGCAAAACGTGCTTTGATCGCGCGCAGAAGATCCTCATACCACTCGATCTTCAAGTCCGGATGCAAGCCGCCTTGCATGAGAATCCCCGTACCGCCCAGATCTACCGTTTCCTGAATTTTGCCCAGAATCGTCTCGATGGGGAGAATGTAGCCTTCGGCATGTCCCATGGGCCGGTAAAAGGCACAAAAACTGCAGTACTCCGTGCAAAAATTCGTGTAATTGATGTTGCGGTCGATAATGTAGCTGACTACATCGTCCGGGTGAAGCTTGCGCCTCACCATGTCGGCCTCCTTGCCAATCGCAAGCAGATCGTCACTTCTAAAAAGATCGATGGCTTGGCTACGCGTGATCACAAGTTAGGCCTTTCGCGCCGGCAAGCTCGAGGAACGCGTCCAGTCCCTTCGTCTCTTCCGCACCTAGTTCGAAGTGGATATGGTGGCGGAGATAGCGTTGCGCCAGTTCTCTGGAAATGCGCCGGGCTGAATGCTCGGCATCCACAATCTCATCGATTCTAGCGGCGCCGAATGCGTAGGATCCACGCGTGATCTCTTCGAAGGCAGGTGCAGGCAACCCGGCCTTTCCGGCCCAGGCGGCAAACACCATCGGCAGTCCAGTCAGCGTGAACCATTCCTCACCCAGGTCCAGCCACTCGTAGCGCAGTTCGGGTGGCGAAACGTGCAGCGCGGCATCACCGATAATTAGCGCCGCATCACACGCTGCGAGCATACGATCCAGATTCGGCTCGAAGGGCGTGGTTTCCGCCTCCACGCCGAAACGCTCGCGCAAGATGACCTGTGCCAGCTCGACCGACGTACGCGAGCCGCGATCGGCCGCGAGTGTCCGCACCTGACGCCACGGCACGCGCGACACGAGCAAGATGCTTCTTACCGGTCCACGGCACGAAATCCCGACGCCCGGGAGCACTTCGAGCTTCTGTCGCGCGATTTCCGCCACTGGAACCAGACCGATATCGACCGCCCGGCGCTCCACATCGTCCGCGCACTTGGCAGGAAGAGAAAAGGAAAGCGCCACACTCTCCCGCTGCGGTCCATGCAGCATACCCCATACTAAAGGAAGGGTATTGAAGTAGCTGACAGCGCCGACGCGAGGTAACGTGGGGATCATTCTTTAGTGTATTAGACTCCTCGCCGGTCTCCCCAAAGGTCGATATGCAATCGCGGGCTGTACCTGTAGCCGCCTTGCTTGCAGATCTCGGCCAGCCACAGGCCGCGCTCGTGTACGATTTCGCGGCGCGTACCTTCTGGCATGAGAATGACCCGTGCCGCTGCCACTCCGGTTTCTCGTCGGATCTCTTCCACTTCCTCCAGATCCTTCGGCGCGGCGATCACAAATTTCAGTTGGTATTCGTATCCATCCGTGAGCCGGCGTAGAACATCCGGTTTCCAGCGGAGGCGGTCGTGCTGCGCCGCCCAGCGCCCGCCGTCGCGCTCATGTGGCGTGGAGTTCCGAAGCTTTGGGCTAATGCTCATTAGATCGCAGGCCACCGGCGCAAACACGGTGCCGGCGGTTTCCATCGTGATGTGCAGTCCGGCTTCCCGCAGCCGCTCCGTCAACGTCACAATGTCGGGAGCGATCATCGGCTCGCCGCCCGTAACCACGGCATGCGACGCGTGATGCCCGATGACCGCCGCGACAATCCTCTCGACCGGCAGTTCCTCGCCTTCCGGTTGCCAGGAAGTGTACGGTGTATCGCACCAGGTGCAGCGCAAATTACAGCCCGAGGTGCGGACAAATACCGAGGGCACACCAGTCAAAATACCTTCGCCTTGCAGCGAATAAAATATCTCGGCAATCTTCACGGGGAAACCAACGGATCGCGCAGGCCGGCCTCTTCGAACCCCTTGCGGCGCAGCGCGCACGACTCGCATCGCCCGCACGGCCGTCCGTTGTCGTCCGGGTCATAACAGCTATGCGTCAGGCTCAAGTCGATGTCAAGCGCCACAGCTTTACGCACAATATCCGCCTTGGTCATGCGAATCAGCGGCGTGTGAATCCGAAATCGTGACGCGCCCTCGACGCCAGCTTTGGTGGCCAGATTCGCCATTTGCTCGAACGCGGCAATGAACTCCGGGCGGCAATCGGGATAGCCCGAGTAGTCGATGGCGTTGACGCCAAGAAAAATATCTGCCGCACCCGTGACTTCTGCATACGCCAGCGCGAACGAAAGAAAAATTGTGTTTCGCGCTGGCACATAGGTGACTGGAATGCCGATCCCCATCGCATGCTCGTCGCGGTCCTTGGGGACATCGATATCGCTAGTAAGCGCCGATCCCCCGAAAGTCCACAGGTCAATCTTTACGGTGCGGTGTTCCCTGGCTCCAAGCTGCTGCGCGACATTTACCGCTGCCTCTAGCTCGTGCGCATGGCGCTGGCCATAGTTGAACGAAAGGCAGTAGCATGCAAAGCCGTCCGCGCGTGCGATTGCGAGGCAAGTCGACGAATCGAGGCCGCCGCTCAGCAGGCAAATCGCCCGACGCTCTTCCGAATGGCTCAAGTTCTAGTATAATTTTCCAGACGGTTACGAGATTGTCTTCAGGCTCCCGTGCCAGCTTATTTGCCGTCGCGCGTTTGTATCACGGCGGCATCCACCTGGCCGCGATGCAGCCGGATCTTCAGCCGCTCTTCCGGCGCCGTTTCGCTCGAAGAACGCAAAATCCGCCCCCGAGCGTCTTCGACGATTGCGTACCCTCGAGCTAGCACGCCCACTGGACTGAGTTGCCGCAGCCGCAGATCGAGCGATTCGTGCCGCCGTCGCTCACCCCACAACCGCGCCTCCATTCCTTTCAATAGCCCCCCACCAAGCAGTTCCCGCCGATGGTGGATGCGCGCCAATCGCAGGCGCAAATCGTTGGCCTCAAGGCGCCGAATCAGAGCCACTAGCCGTCGCGAACTCCGTTCGAGAGCCGCACGCTGTTCGTGCCGCAGCCGGAAGTCTATGTCATCCAGGCGCTGCACGTGCAAACTGATCGCGCGATGCATCAGCGCCGAGGCACGATTGATTCCGCGTTCATACAAATCACGCCCGCCGACTAGCAGCCGGTAACGCAGTGCTTGCAGTGCTTTGGCGCGGCATGCGGCAATGTTTTCGAGCAAGCTTTCTTTCGTCGAAATTACGATCTCGGCCGCCGCCGATGGCGTGGGCGCGCGCACGTCGGCGACGAAATCCGCGATCGTGAAATCCGTTTCATGCCCGATCGCTGAAATCACCGGAACGGCCGAGGCCGCGATCGCTCTGGCCACAGCTTCTTCGTTGAATGTCCACAGGTCTTCGAGTGAGCCCCCGCCACGCGCCACGATTACGACATCAGCCCAGCGCCCTTCGCCGAAATATTTCAGGCCGGCGCAAATCTGCTCCCGCGCGCCTTCTCCTTGCACTTGTGCAGGAAACAGACGGATATGCAACCCCGCGAAGCGCCGCTCGAGCACGTGCAGGATGTCACGTACAACTGCTCCGGCCGGCGATGTTACGATGCCAATACGCTGCGGCAACTTGGGCAACGGACGTTTACGTCCCGCCTCGAACAACCCTTCCGCGCCGAGCTTCTTCTTCAATTGCTCGAAAGCCAGTTGCAATGCGCCCGCTCCGCGCGGCTCCAGCACTTCCACAATGAGCTGATATTCGCCACGAGCTTCATAGACTTCGAGATTGCCGCGCACGAGAACCGCGAGTCCGTCCTGCGGCCGGAACCGCACAAAGCGGGCGTTGCCCTTAAACAGCACGCACTTGACCTGGCTCTGCGCGTCTTTTAGCGAAAAATAGAAGTGTCCGCTCGCGGCCGGACGGCAGCCCGAGATCTCGCCCGCCACCCAGATGCTCCGGAATTCCATCTCGAACAGGCGCTCGACCGCCGCGTTCAACTCGCTTACTTCGAAAACCTGCCGTTCTCCAGCTAGGGGCAACGCCAATTGTCCGCCTTTGATTTGTGCCGGCATCGCTACTCTAAATAGTCCCATTCCGAACGATGAATGCGATATCCTATCGGCTTCGCAACGGAGAAATACATATGACCTCTCAAGAAGTGTTCGAATTTGCCAAGAAAAACGATGCCCGCCAGATCGACTTGCGGTTTACCGACATACCGGGCCTGAGCCAACACATCTCTTATCCCATCTCCATGCTCGAGGAACAATCTTTCGAAGATGGGTTCGGCATTGACGGCTCGAGCATTCGCGGCTGGGCGGCCATCAATGAAAGCGACATGCTGATCATTCCGGATCCGGCTACCGCTTTCATGGATCCGTTTGCCGAAACGCGGACCTTGGTCATGCTTGGGGATATCGTCGATCCCATCACGCGCCAGCACTATGACCGCGACCCACGCTGGATCGCGAAGAAGGCCGAGCTGCATCTGAAGAACAGCGGTGTCGCCGACACCGCCTTCTTCGGCGCGGAAGCCGAGTTCTTCATCTTCGACAATATTCGCTTCGACCAAAACGCCCACAGCGGCTTTTACTTCATTGATGCGGAGGAAGGGCGCTGGAATTCCGGCCGCAAAGAAAATAACTTAGGGTATCGCCCCCGTTATAAGGAAGGGTACTTCCCGGTTCCGCCCACCGACCACTACCAGGACTTGCGCAGCGAAATGGTCGCCACCATGATTGAGTGCGGCTTGACGATCGAGTGCCACCACCACGAAGTGGCCAGCGGTGGCCAATGCGAGATCGATCAGAAATTCGACACGCTCATCAAATCCGCTGACAACATGACGCTGTACAAATACATCGTGCGCAATGTGGCCAATCAGTACGGCAAGACTGTCACCTTCATGCCCAAGCCTTTGTTCGGCGATAACGGCAGCGGTATGCACACGCACCAGAGCTTATGGAGCAACGGCAAGCCGTTATTTGCTGGCGACAACTATGCCGGTCTGAGCCAGATGGCTCTGTGGTACATCGGCGGCCTGCTGCGGCATGCGCGCGCGCTCTCCGCCATCATCGCGCCCACTACCAATAGTTACAAGCGGCTAGTGCCGGGCTACGAGGCGCCTGTGAATCTCGCTTACTCGCGTCGCAATCGCTCCGCTGCCGTGCGTATTCCGATGTATTCGAATAGTCCTAAAGCGAAGCGCGTGGAGTTCCGTCCGCCCGATCCCGCTGCCAATCCCTATCTGGCGTTCGCCGCGATGATGATGGCCGGTCTGGACGGCATAGTCAATAAGCTCGATCCGGGCGAACCGCTCGACAAGGACATCTACGATCTGTCGCCGGAGGAGATGAAAAAAGTTCCATCTATGCCTGCGTCGCTCGACGAAGCCCTCACGTGTTTGGAAGAAGACCATATCTTTTTGACCAAAGGCGATGTATTCTCAGAAGAACTGATCGAAACGTTTGTCTCGTACAAGCGAAGAGCCGAAGCGGAGGCAGTCCGGCTAAGACCGCATCCGTATGAATTTGCTCTGTACTACGACATCTAGGCGTTACGATCCTGGGCGCGGCGGGTACGCGCCCCCTACGGCGTCGGCCGATAGCTTCCTAGTACCCGGAAAAGTTGAGTTGTTTCTGCCAGATTGTGGAGAGCCCTTTGGACCGGCTTGTCATCGGTAGATCCAATGAAATCTACATAGAACAGGTATTCCCATGGTTTTCCCGGCAGTGGCCTGGACTCGATTTTCGTCAGGTTCAGATCGCGCAGCGCAAAACAAGCCATCACCTTGAACAGCGCGCCGGGCTGATTGGCGGCACCGAAAGCCACTGAGGTTTTCCAAGCCCCGGTTGCGCTCCGCAGCGGTTTCTTCTGTTTCGTCAATAGAAAAAATCGTGTATAGTTTTTTCGATTGTCTTCCAGATTTCGCCGTAGAATTTTACCTCCATAAATCGTCGCGGCGGCCTCGGATGCCACTGCCGCCGCGTCGGCCGGGTGTTGTTCCGCCAGCATTTTCACGCTCCCCGCCGTGTCATAGAAGGGCGTCGGCTCAATGCGTGGATGCTTCTCGAAGAACCGTCGGCACTGATTGAGCGCCACCGGATGTCAAAACGCGCGCCGGATTTCGCTGTAGCGCGTTTCTTGCATCGCTATCAAATGATGGGAGATCCTGACGCTGGTTTCGCCGCGTATAGGAAATCCGAACTGCATTAGATGATCGTAGTTTTCGAGCACGCTGCCATGCAAAGTGTTCTCGATCGGAATCACCGCGTGCGTCGCCTGATTATCGCGTAAAGTCTCAAATACGTTCTTAAAGGAGGCGCACGGTTTGGCCTCTACGGTTGCACCCAATAATTTCAGCGCCGCCGAATGGCTAAATGCTCCCCGCTCGCCTTGAAATGCAACTGTGTATCGCCGTTTTCCCTTCATGTCACTCCTAACCAATCTTCCATGATGAGCATCCCCGGTCCCTTTGCGCAAGCCGCTGATATAACGGGCGCTTCCACTGTCTGGGAAAGATTGTTACATTTCGCCGCCCGGTGGCGAAAAATTGCTCGAACCTGCTATAGTATCGAAAATTGTTCTGAAATCAGAACAACGGCGAAAATTCACTCGCTGAGGTGCGAGCGATGTTGGATGCGGGGTGGCATTTACGCAAAAGGCGAGAGCGGTTGCGCCTAAAATACCGGGACGTCGAAGAGGCCAGTCAGCGTATCGCTGGTGAGCGCGGTAGTACGGAGTTTGTCATCGGCCTAAGCCGCCTCGCCGACATCGAGAACAAAGGCACTGTACCTTCGATCTACCGTCTTTATTCGCTTTGCGCTATTTATGGATTGGACCTTGCAACCGTTTTGCAATGGTATGGCGTCAGCGTGAACGAGATGGCGAACGACGCCGCGAAACTCCCTCTTCAGCAGACTCGCCCCGCCGACTTTAAGTCGCCCGCGCGGACCGAAGTTGAATTGCCGCTCGATTTGGGTAACGAGATAGATCTGCGCCGCACATCTTACGTAAGCCGCCAGATGCGTCGCTGGGGCAAATTGCCCATTGTGCTCCTGAATTCGCTCGATTTGCGCGGCCATCGCTATGCCTTCATCGGTTCGGAAGACTGGTCAATGCACCCGATTATCCGGCCCGGCTCCTTCGTCCAGATCGATGAAGCGAAAAGACACGTCAAGAACCAAGATGCCAACCACGAATTCGACAAGGCTGTGTACTTCATAGAGCATCGCGCCGGCTTTCGCTGCGGCTGGTGCACCGTCCACGAAGGTCTATTGATCGTACAATCGCACCCGGCCTCTTCTGTTGCTCCTGAGGTGTACAGATTTCCGGGCGAGGCTGAGATCGTGGGGCAGGTAGTGGGCCTGGCTATGCGTCTCGATCAGGCGAAGCGACGCCATACACGTTCTTAAGTAGACCAAGAATCGCTTCCAGATCTGAAATATGCCTCTGGCGCTCCGGACCCCGGATAGAAGCCGGCACTAAATTTTTGTACGGAGTCAGCCGCAACCAAGCATCTATGAGTTCAGTTCTGTCGACTTGGTCAATGCTCGCAGTGTACAATTCAATGTCCGCCTTCTTACGCTCCAACGAATAGCTGACCCACTCTTTGAAAATACTTTCGTGAATCCGCTTGAGAGTTCGGCTGGCAACTAAATTGCTAGGAGATCCAGATGTGGATCCGTAATGCTCATAGCGCCCCGTGTCCGGGTTCCGGAGTCCGGCGAGATACACAAGACGGCCGTAGGATGTAGCTATCTGGGAAAGATCTCTGATCCAGAGGGCGTCCGCGCTGTCCGTCTCGGTTGCGTTGGGCCTACTGCGTAACATGTAACCGCAGATTCAATGATACACATTGATTGGCCCTTCACAAGGCTTGACCAGTACCTCTAGAACGAACTATACCTCGTCGTTCTGTTGCTAGAAAACCTCCGCCACTATCCCCTGCCAGGTCACAACTACGGGTTATCTTACCTTCCGAGGGTAACCCCGATAAATATCTTCGCGAAAGCTGGTAAATCTACAATGAAAAAACTATTCTGTCTCTCTTTTCTTGCTATCGGCATGGCGGTTACCATGTCGGCAATGAATGCTCCAGTTCCGGAGTCTCAGAAAACTATTCATATCACAACAGTGACACCGCAGGATTCCGCTTGGCCCGAGCCCGGCAACCCGGTTCCCCCTTACGACAAATAGTCTTCTCTACCGTTTTTGCAAAAGGCCAGGCTTCTCTAATGGAATTAAGGTCTATTCAAGTTGCTTGTAGCGCACTTTTGAAATACCATCCAAAGAAAAGCCTGAGCGCAGTCAATGAATTGGAGCCGCACGGCGCAATATGTTTCCGACTTTTTAGCGCTGGTCTTGATTATCCGGTTAGCGGCTATCCGGGTCCGCCTGCCCGGCGTCTACCGAATATTCGTGGTTTTTCTTGCGTTCCAGTTGCTTGATTCGCTGGTCAGTTTGGCGTTATACGCATTCCGTCACCAGTTCCATCTCGACTATCGCCTCCTATGGATGGCATTCCAGATCATTTCCTGGGTATTGTCGCTCTGGATGGTGTACGCGCTGCTGAGCGAGATTTTGAAATCTCTGCCTGGTATCTTACGTTTTTCCCGGGTTGTATTGAACGTCATCTTCGCCCTCGCCATCTTATTGGTGCTCCTGACCGTTCTGCCGGAATATTCGGCGGCGGGCGGCGCAAAATTTCCCGATCCCATCGACCGTTTCTTGATCGCCTTCTTTGTTCTGAACCGGGCCGTTGCGATGGCGGCGCTGTTGGTTTTGGCCTGCATTTTGGCATTTATCTTGTGGTTTCCTGTCCAGATGCACCAAAATCTTGCCGTTTTTAGCGTAGGCCTGGTTGTCTATTTCGCCGTCAAAGTAGCGCTACTGCTGGCGCGCAGTTATCTGTCTCACGAGAGCACGCACCTTTTGAGTACTACCATGGCCTTTGTCGTGGCAGCTTGCTTTGCTTATTGGATTGTCTTCATTACAGCTCACGGGCAGGCGATTCAAGTCCGCTGGGGCCACAGTTGGCGCCTCGAGGAGCAACGTCGCCTCATGACTCAACTCGAATCTATGAATACCGCGCTCCTTCGTGCGGCGCGCAGATAGTTCCATTGGTCTTGGTACTAAATGGTATTGATAGGTCCTAAGAGTATGCTATCCTGCTTTCATTAAATAGTTTCACGCTGGGGCTTGAAATTAGTCCTAGTATTCTTGTACCGTGGTCTTTGCGGGTTTCCACATGAGTGTCGCGTTGATCTTCACACCGGTGGCCTTGTTTGTTTTTACCGCCGTCTTTTTGGTGCCGGTAATCGCCCGCCTGCTTCGACGCGCCAATTTGGCTGAAGTCACGCCCGAATGGCTCGAAAACTTCACGACGGCGGCCTACTATCCCATGGAAGGTCTGCTCGCTGACGAAGATTTTCGCTTCCTAAGCCGCCAGCCAGGCTTTGACTTCTCCCTGTACCGCAAACTACGAGCCGACCGCCTTCGCATTTTTCGCCAGTACCTGAACCGCTTAATCGCGGATTTCAACCGGTTGCACGCGGTGGCCCGTTTTCTCGTAATCCAGGGTACCGAAGACCGTTCCGAGACCCTGAAGCAGTTGATCTGGCTGCGGGTACGGTTTTCCGTGGCGGTCCTGCGGGTGGAAGCCAACTATGTGCTGTGCCGTTTCGGCTGGCGCGCGCTAGCGCTGGGAAACCTGATTGCGCGCCTCGAAGACATGAGCGGTCAGCTCAATGCTATTTCCGCCGCGCGCCTCGCCTCTTCCCACTAAATGCGATTGCTCCCGCGGTGGGGGAAACCTTGGCCTGCGTGCCGGTGCGCTAACGGGCTTCTACGAACCGCCTCAACTCCTCTTTCGCCTCTGTAAACTGCGCGAAAGTCCGTTCGGCGCGATGAAATTCTCGCGTATGGACGCAACGCCGGCTGCCACGGTGTTCGGTCGGATAGCGCAGGTGCAGCATTTCGTGAAACAAAACGAATTTCACGATCATAACGGGCGCTTCTTCGGTATCGAGCAGCCGGCTCAATACAATCACATGATGCGACGGGTCGTAATGGCCGAGCGTGGTGCGTGAGGGCCGGACGCTCCAGCCAAGTTCGGGTTGCGCCATCAAGCCATGAAAATATTCGAAGTTCAATTCTTCAAACAACGCTTGCAAGTCATATACGAGTCCTGCCGGTTCAAGGTATTCTTTGCGCCCTCGTTGTCGTCTTGCCGAGTGTAGTGTACGGCGAATATCGGCACGATTCAGATAGCGCCGGTAACAAGCAATGCATGCCTTGTCGGGGGCCTTTGCGAACAGCTTCGCAAGCAGGATCGACGCCAATGCTTCGTGGATGGGCGCGGGTGCCGTCTCCAATACATCGCTGATATCTACGCGCAGGTGTCCGTTTTGAAGCTGTATGCGGCTATTGGCGTTGGCGTACCCACGGAAGCGAATGGCGATGGGAGGCACCGGCGTGCGCGGTTTGATTGTTCGGAACACACGCGCGTAAATCTCCTCAACGGATTCAAAAAACAGGGCCGTTTCGACCGGCATCGCTCGTCCTATCGGGTATCCAGCGACGACACTCCGCGGACTTTTTGTTGCCGGGCGTACTCAGTGAGCACTCTCACGATATAACGGCGCGTCTCGAGATACGGCGGAACGCCTTTATATTTCTCGACCGCACCCGGTCCGGCGTTATAGGCAGCGAGCGCCAGAGTGGCGTCGCCATGATAGCGAACCAGTAACTCGCGTAGAAATTTCGCGCCGCCCTGGGCATTTTGCTCCGCAAGCGACGCATCTACCCCCAGCGATGAAGCGGTCCCCGGCATCAGTTGCATGAGCCCTACTGCGCCCTTCACCGAAACCGCGTCCTGCCGAAAATCTGATTCCGCACGCGCAACGCTGCGTACAAACTCGGGTTCCAGACCCTGCTCGCGGGCCGCGCGCCCCAATAAATCTTGTGTGTTTTCTGGCGGGAGCGCCGCCACAGGTTGGGGATTGGCCAATGAAGGAAGGGGGGCAATGTGCTCCACTTGGCCGGCCGGAAATTCCATCGACCCTTGGCCGCGTTGCACTATGAATGTCTGGTCGCGCACTACATGTGAATCGGCTTCCAGGCAGAAGCCGTTTGTCAAACATACGGATTCCCGACCAAACAGAGGTTGAAGGACTACCGCAAAAACCGTAATCGACAGGAAACGGACAGTCATCCTCGGGCCTAGTATGTCGTTGCTTCTACCAGCTCCGGCGCGTCCGAATCGGCCAGTGCTTCCTCCAATTCCGGTTCGAGAAGCATCAATTCATGTTCGAGCAACGTCGAAGAAACCAATGCCTTCACAGCAATCTCGGCAATGCTGCTATTCTTTCCATACCTAGCCGCAAACAGATCAGAAACGTCCTGCAACTGCTTCCTGATACCAGACAGGTACCTTGCCATGGCAGCGTGTTCGTCCCGGCTTAACGGATACTGCACGTACGCTCCTTGATAGTACTTCAATATGCTTTAGCATACATTGTTTCATAAGTGTTTTGTACGCGCTAGCAAAAATTTCCTGCCGGTCGCCGGGGTAGCATGATCAAGAAGCATGGGAACACCTTCCGAACTGACCTGCAGCCGTTGCCACAAAGCTTTTCCTCCTAATCAACTCTTGAATGTGTGCGAATGTGGCGCGCCTCTCCTGGTGCGTTACGATCTTGCCGCGGTGCGCGCCAGCTGGTCGAAACAAGAACTTGCTTCCGCCGAAACCAGCATGTGGCGCTATGCGCCCGTTCTGCCTGCCGAACGCCCGGAAGCCGTAACACGGCGCGCAGGCTGGACGCCGCGGCTGGAGGCGCGCTCTCTCGGCCAGGTGCTTGGCGCCAACGATCTTTGGATCAAGGATGACGGACGCAATCCCACCGATTCCTTCAAAGCCCGCGGCATGGCGTGCGCCGTTACGATGGCAAAAAAACTTGGCGCCACGAAGCTAGCGGTTCCATCGGCCGGCAACGCGGCAAGCGCATTGGCCGCGTACGCCGCCGCAGGCGGTCTCGAAGCCTATATTTTCATGCCCGCCGATGTGCCGCAATCCAATTTCATAGAGTGCCAAGCCTTCGGTGCGCGCGTCACTCTGGTCGACGGCTTGATCAGTGACTGCGGACGCATGCTCGCCGAACGCAAGATACGCAAAGGCTGGTTCGAAGTTTCGACGCTCAAAGAGCCGTATCGCATCGAGGGAAAGAAAACCATGGGCTACGAAGTGGCCGAACAATTTTCTTGGCGGCTTCCCGATGCCATTCTCTATCCCTGCGGCGGTGGCGTCGGACTCATCGGGATGTGGAAGGCTTTTGCCGAACTCGAGGCGTTAGATTGGATCGGCCCGCGCCGGCCTAAGATGATTGCCGTGCAAGCCAGCGGCTGCGAGCCCATCACGAGGGCCTTCCACAAAGGTGTAGCCGAGAGTGAATCCTTTCCGGAAGCCCACACCGTTGCGAGCGGTCTGCGTGTCCCGAAAGCGTTAGGTGATTTTTTGGTCCTGCGCGCGCTTCGCGAGAGCTCCGGCACTGCTATTTCAGTCACCGATCAGGGGTTGCTTGATTCCGCGCTGCTGCTCGCCCGTACCGAAGGTATTTTCGCCGCCCCCGAAGGCGGAGCCTGCGTCGCGGCTGTCACTCAGTTGTTACAAAGCGGATTCTTACGGTCAGATGAACGTATCCTGATCTATAACACTGGCTCAGGCTTAAAGTATCTTGAAGCTTATTCAGCTCGCTTTCCCCGCCAGCGGGCGTCGGAGCAGGATAAACTCGGCGGTTTGATCACCCCTCGCTAGACCCCGCTTTCATTAGGGTTATCCCTATTCGCCTCGTAAAATCGCGGGTTGCGCGACTTGCGGCTTTCGAATTGCTCGGTTTCTGTGGGACCATAGAACAGATTAGATTTTAAGTTTCTCGATTGAATCCTCGGAGGGGTCCGCTGGTAGATCGTTTGCCGACGTATCCAGTATTCGGAGTCAACGAGTAAGAGAGGGTATTTAGTGATGAAGCTGTTCGTAGGCAACTTGCCCTACAAAGCCACTGAAGGGGACTTACAGGCCTTCTTTGCCGAGGCCGGCGTCCAAGTCGACAGCGTGAATATCTTGCGCGATCGTTTCAGCGGAGAAGCTAGGGGTTTCGGCTTCGTTGAGATCAACGACGACGGTGCCGCAAACCAAGCTGTACAGGCATGCAATGGACGTAACTTGATGGGCCGCGCTCTGGTTGTGAACGAAGCACGTCCGCCCGAGAAGCGCGACCGCAGTGGTGGTGGCGCAGGCGGTAGCGGTGGTCGCCAGCGCGATTTCGGGGGTAGCAAGAACCGCTGGTAACTCAGCAAGCAGTTTATCTGGAGTCCGGGAATGTTTCTCTGCGAAGCATGGCCATTCCCAGTCGTGCGCCCGGCTTCGCATTGGTACGCGTGCGGCGCGCAGGTGTCTGCAATACCGACCTGGAACTGCAGCGGGGTTATTACGAATTCCGCGGCGTTCCTGGACACGAATTCTCCGGTGTTGACGTCGATACAGGCAAACGAGTCGTCGGTGAGATCAACCTTTCCTGCGGTGAATGCGAATCCTGCGCCGCCGGCTTAGGACGGCATTGCCTGAATCGTTCCGTATTGGGGATCGTCAAACATCCCGGCGCCTTCGCAGAATATCTCACGCTACCCAAAGCGAATCTGCTTCCGATTCCGGATGAGGAAGCCGTGTTCGTAGAGCCGCTAGCAGCCGCCTGCGAAATCCTTGATCAAACACCGATCGCCGCGGGTATTGAAGTCGCGGTTCTAGGGGACGGCAAACTGGGGTTGCTCATCGCGCAAACCCTCTGCGCCCATGAGGCAGATGTCACGGTGTACGGCCATCACGAAGCCAAACTCGAAATCGCCAGCCGGGCTGGCGCGCGCGTTTGCATCACAGATGATCCCCCAGCAGCGAAATATCCGTTCGTTGTGGAGTCGACAGGTTCCGCCGCCGGCTTGGGCCAAGCAGTGCGAATGACCCGTCCGCGCGGGACGGTGATTCTCAAGTCGACCGTGCATGGAGAACTGTCGCTAGACACGGCGCCCGTGATCGTAAATGAAATCACCCTCGTAGGCTCACGGTGCGGCCGCTTCGGTCCGGCCATCGAACTCTTGCGCCAGCGTAAGGTCGATGTGAGCGGCATGATTTCCTGCCGTTTCCCGCTCGCCGAAGCCCCCGCAGCATTCGCCGAAGCAGCCCGCCCAGGCGTTCTCAAGGTGATTCTGACGACCGACTAAGAAACAGCGCGATCCTGAGCGCGCCCTTTCCACTCGCCTCCTGCACCCCGCCAGTACGCGAGTGCCGAGTGAAACGTGCATTCCAAATAGAAAAGAGCCACAAATGGTAAAAAAACGCTCCACAGCCATGATCGCTGGTAAAACCGTACCATAGGCGCATAGCTCGCGCTCATTAACATCCAGGCGATTCCGCCGAGAAGGCGCGGCCAACCCGTGCCGAACAATACCAGCCCAACCGGAACAACGTAAGTCAGCAGCAATCCAGCCGACGTGCCGACCAGCAGGAGTGTCGAATGGCGAAGCTGGCTAAATGCATTGCGCGCAATCATGGTCCGCACTCCATGGATACCGCCGTATGAACGGACGCTCGCGGCCGTGGTCGTAAGA